>Ga0315322_10000341_pt1 | contig 34026 bp, 27 predicted proteins | sample M110021515metaG_FD_203461 | JGI IMG/M metagenome (GOLD analysis project Ga0315322, IMG submission 203461) | Ammonia-oxidizing marine archaeal communities from Monterey Bay, California, United States - M1 100m 21515 | ecosystem: Environmental > Aquatic > Marine > Intertidal zone | place: USA...
GACGCTCTGGGATGTGACTCGGCATGCCGCTCGGGTCGCTCTCGCAGTTGCGGCTGCTGCTCCTGCCTGCAGTGGTATGACGGTGGAAGCTGTTTGGACCACTGTCTGCCCCGAACAGATATCGGCCTTCCCTTGCTCTCCAGCATGGCTGATGACCGCGGCGTAACGCTGCCCTTGCCAGTTGGAGGCAGCCTAGTTGCCACCTTCATGAAGCGAAACGTAGCTGTCAGCGAGGTTCGGATCGCACTTGGAAACTTGCCTCTGTCGAAAATTGAGCGAGCATCCGTTAACCCATTTGTTTCAAACGCCGAAAACCAGATTGCGCGAGCCGACCTTTGGGTGCTACCGTGCCTGAACGTGTATGGACTGGCCGGACATACCCACTCCTACGGAAGCTTGGTACTCGATGTCGAGGAGTTTCCCTTGGCGAGTTCCCCCGACCTCCAGATCCCGATCAATTTCGAACTGAACGGATTCACGTATGGCGGCGGAGCCACAGCCGCGGTAGGCACAAAAGACTATTTCGCCGCACTTGATGTCAACTACTCACATACTGATTTCAACGAGCTCGATAACACCCTGTTCGCTTTCGTGATCACGCCACGATTTGGCGCCATTATTAACCGAAAGTACTTCAAGGGGGAAATTCACGTCGGTGCCATGTATCAAGACACCAAGCAGACAGTCGAAGTCTTACTGGAACAGCCTGGCTTGGGACAGATCGCCGTCGAGGTCGATCAGTACGAACCAGACCCATGGAATCTGCTTTTCGGTGGTCTGTGGGGCATTGATGAGAGGCTTCAGATTATGATCGAAGCCGGCGTGGGCGGGCGTGAATACTTGATCACAGGTGCTACCGTCAGGTTCTAGAGCATTGTCAATTTGAAGCGACATTCATCTGGTTCCAGGGCGAGCGTCATGCTAGCCACGACGGCCCAACGAACTGCACGACTGGTGACTCAAGACTCACCATCCACCGCAGGGCATTAACTTTGAGCCTGAAGCCTGCGTCCAAGCTCAAAGTCTCGCTCATTTCAAATGTTCGAGCGAGATAGCTTGCGAAGGCCTGCCGAGTAGCCACAAAAAAACTGCCAGCAGTGATGCTGGCAGTCAGAGTTTTCGGCAATGTGAGAAGCTAAAAGGACTACTTCCACTGATAGACTTTGAGCGCTTTCAAATCGCGAACAATGACCAAGTCGTCTTGGATGGCAATGTGCGCCCAAGCGTCATCCGCTACCTTCATCCTATCATCGATTTCCAATTCGATGCTCGAGGGAGTAACAAGCAGCAGTTCACCCGAATTGTCCAAGGCTAGAATTTTCTGGCCATTGGTGGCCATGCTCCAGTACTTTCCGAAGGGCGAGCTTGTCCAGCGGATCTCTCCATCCTCAGTGCCCAGGGCAGTGGCACGCTGATTCTTCTGGTGCAGATAAATCGTGTCACCGATCAAGACCGGCGAGGACATGTATCCCTGACTCTTCTGACTCCAGATCTCATCGACTGACCACTCTCCGTCGTCGCTTTTGGCGATCTCGAATAGCTGGGCTTTACCGCTGTGTGCTGTGTTGAAAACACGATTGCCCTTGATGACTGGCGTAAGAATGTTCATTCCCCGGAACGACTCAATCGGTTGCTGCCACAGCAGCTTACCGGACTCCAGATCAACACCGCAAAGTGCTTGGCGAGTCTGAACCACCAGTTGCCGCTGTTCGGCCAATGTGGCGATCACTGGGCTTGAGAACGATCCACTGCTCATCATCCCCTTCGTATCTTCAAGTGAGGACCACAGAACTTTGCCATCTGCCATCGACACCTTGACGAGCGCGCCGCCAGACTGCACGTAAGCAACGTCGCCATCGATCAGCGGCGAACAAACCGCCCCGAACGCTGGCAAAGGTGAACCGGTCTTCGATGGGAAATCGAGTCTCCAGTTTTCGTTACCGGTCTTCGTGTCGAGACAAACGAGTACATCACGCATGCCAAGAATGAGCAGTTTATCGCCAGAGACGGCAGGCGTGGAGCGAATCCAATCTCCGTTGGATGCAGCGAAGAATGGGACAGCCATCGCGCCGGGCCATTCTTTCTCCCAAACCATCTCACCAGTTTTTACATTGTAGGCAGTGACCTTCTCTGTCTTTTTTCCGATCGTCTCGGTCGTGAACACGATCCCATCTTGTGTGATTGGTCCGCTGTAACTGGGTGCGTGCGGCTTTTCCCACAACAACTCCATTCGACCATTCAGGGCATCAGGCCATTCGCTTTCGCTCAACTGACTGTCGCGGTTGGGCCCACGCCACTGGTTCCAGTCTGCTGCAGAGGCAGTCCCAGGTAGGAACGCGGAAAGTGCTAGCAGAGCACCGGAGAAAGAAGTGAAACGCATTTGAGTGCCTCTGAAAGGAGTTTGTTGAAGTGATTTTAGACTATAGGGCGGGGGAAACCCCTCGGCCCGAACGAGTGGTCTGGGCAGCACCTTGAAAGGCTTGGGAAGTTGGAAAAGTCGACTCCAGCTCACCACGGTGCTTGCGAAACCAAGACGCAACCAGTTGCAGGGTGTGAGGATGATGCCCATGCCCCCTTGCCAACCGCTGCGACGTCACGGCCGACCAATGAGCAATTCGTTCACGCAAAGAGTCGTATTGGTGTTGATTTCGGGGCGCGGCTACCACATCGGCAATCTCGCCACAGTGAATCAAGTACCAAGCCCCACACCCGTCATAGCCGGGTACAGCGTAGATAAACGTATATCGCCGCCGGGCCCGAGCTAGCATCACAAGCTTACGATCGATGTATTCCAGTGATTTGATCGTTTCTTGTGCCCTGCCAGCGAGTTCATATTGACGATTGGCGACCGCGGCTTGCATCTGATCGCGCATTGCCAGCAATGGCTCATGGTTGAACCCGTCCAGAAAGCTCTCAGCAGCACTCACCAATTCGTCGTACTCGTTTCGCGTGCAACCGGCAGCACACGGACCGGCACACGTTCCCACCTCAAGCCGCAAACAACCGGGTCGATGCTCGAGATCGAACAATTGCAATTGCTCGGCGAAATGAAACACCTGCTTTTCACTGCAGTCGCGTAGGTGGAACACCTTGTTAAGCGAGTCCACCGCGCGTCGCATTCTGGAGGCACCATAAAAAGGTCCTTCAACCCCGATGCAGTCAGGCGGAGGAACCGCTGCCAAAAAGAAGTAGGCTGGATTCCTGCCGAGGCACAGATAGACCGGCCGCTGCCGCTGCGGAACCCCCTGCACATTCCACCGGGGTGCATACTTGCGAATCAAATGCTGTTCGCGAACGAGCGCAGCAAATTCACTCGGCTGGGTTTCCCACTGGATTGCACGGGCGTTCTCGATGATTCGCCCGCCCTTCTCCCGTGCATTGGATGCAGCGAAATAGCTCAACAGGCGAGATCGCAACGACTTACTCTTGCCGACATAAATCAAGCATCCTTTGCGATCCAACATTCCATAAACACCAGGGACCCTCGGGCAAGATTCCACCATCCGAGCTTTCAACTCTCCGGCACTGGTTCCACCTACCACTTCGAGAGGGCGGGCCTTGTGGGGATTGAACGGATCGGCCCCGAAGCCGATCTCAGGTTCCTCCCGCAAAATCTCATCCATGTGTCCCGTCCCTGAAACGATGTTCACCGCGTATTCAACGCCGGCTGACCAGTCTTTTATCCCACTGCCGCTATTTGTTCAGCTTGCACGCTAACAGACGCTCCTGACGTCTGACTCCTGACGTCTGAGTTAACGTTACCCCCAGGAACGCGTGATCCGTCAACCTCGGTTCCGCGTCTCTGGTGATGATGCATCTCTGGGGTGCGTCGCTCGCTCACCTGTTTGAATCGACGTTCCGCTCCCAGTTCTTCCCAAGGCCCAGTTCTTCCCAAGGCCCAGTTCTTCCCAATGAGTCATCTAACCGTTTGGATAAGATCACCAGCTGATCAATCCAACAACTGATCAATCTTCGCTGCCAAAATAAAATCATTCTCACTGAGACCACCGATCGCATGCGTCGTCAGGTCGATTTTCAACTGCCGGTAGCCGGTAATATGCAAATCAGGGTGATGTCCATCCGACTCAGCGAGTTCGGCGATCTGATTCACGACCCCCATCACTTCGACGAAGTTCTTGCACACAACTGTGCGAGACACCCATTTGGCATCATCGGACATCTTCCACTGTGGTGTTGTGCTGAGATAGCTCGCAGCCTGTTCAGGCTCGATCACAGGCACTCCACCCTCACAGGGCAAGCATTTCTTCTGTCTCAACGATTCAGTGGTTGGTTCAGTCACGCAGTCAACTTCCAGTTAGAACGGGTTTGGCAATCATCAACATTGAATCGGGCAGCACATTCACTGCCCGATCTGGTCAGCCAACTCATCGGCATTGTAAATCGCTCTCAAAGCCTCAATGATACCGACTCCAGCAACGCTGACGGCTCGTCCTTGTTCATCGCTATAGAGGTAGTCGCTGGTGAGGCTTTGAATGTTTCCATCAAAGATCAGTCCGACTAATTCCCCTTCGCGATTGACCACAGGAGATCCGCTATTGCCACCAATGATATCAGCAGTACAGACGAAGTTCAGCTGGGTCTTCAGATTCACTTTTGACTCAGCGTCCAGCCATGATTTTGGCAAGTCGAAATCCTGTTGACCTGCATGATCCAGTGCGTGTTGGTAAGCACCTGCAAAATCTGTGGTTGCGGGGATCTTTTTGCCATCTTCGAGGTAGCCTTTGACTTCTCCGAACGCCAAACGCAGCGTGAAGGTTGCGTCGGGATACCCCCCCGTTCCTTCGATGGCGGTAACTGCTTCGCTCACTCGAGCGTACGCTTGTCGCTCGCTTTCCGCAATTCTTTCATTTTCGCTTCGTAGTCGGCGATACTCTTGTTCCACCGACCGGGCCAACACAATCATTGGATCGGCGCTGTCAGCAATCGCATCACTACCACCGTCGACTAATTTCTTACGCTCAGCAACCGTCCCCAATTTGGTTCCATTCACCAGTTCTGCGGCGCGTTCCCGCGGGCTTTTGCCAGCGAGCACCTGCACCACCAACGGGTTATCGGCACCCCGCGTTTCAATGAATCGGGACAATTCGTCTGCCAGCTTGACTTGTTCCAGATCATCGTAAACCGGCGCCGTACTGAGCAGAGACTGCAGCAACGAGTCGCGTGCCGCGTCGGTGTAACCCCGTAATCGTTGTTCGTTGGGTTTTTGATCTTCTGCCGCCAACAAAACAAGCTGCGACGCGTACCCAAACAGGCTGCTACGAAAGCTGACAGACTTGCCCAGCATTTCCGCTTTTTCCTGTTGAATCGCGGCGATTTCTGGCCAAGCCTCTGCCAGGTCACTCACTTTAGGATCCTTGGCGACAGCCGCCAGCAAAACATCCTCGCGTCCCTGTTTGTTCTGCAAGGTCAGTGGGTTTTGCAAGCCTGCCAACATTCCGGTGTACGCCTTTCGTGAATTCTGAATCCCAAACAACTCATCACGGGCGCGTCGGGATGCCTCCTGACCCTCCAAACTGAACTGCTGCATCAACACCTCTTTGCGTCTCAGATAGTCAAGCAGATAGGGGATTCGAGAGTCACGCAAATACTTGAGTGCAGCGACCGTGAAAATACGTTGCGTGCGTCCGGGGTTTCCGCTTACAAAAACCAGTTCGCCGGATTTCAACGGATCGGCACTCCACTTCAAAAAGTTCTTCAACTTTGCCGGCTTACCGTCTTCATAAACCCGCATGATGGTCGCATCGAGGTTGTAACGCGGATACTCAAAGTTATCCGCATCCCCACCAAAGAACGCAGCCTCTGTTTCGGGTGCCCAAACCAAACGCACGTCTGTGTACTTCTTGTACCGGTACAGATGATACTTGGCTCCGCCGAATAAGGTGACCACATCACTGCGGAAGCCGGTCGACTCAAGCGACTCTTTTTCGATGGTGGCAATCACAGCTCGGCGTTGTTTTGCGGACTCTGCGGGTGCTGCATCCGCGTCAACGGCCTGATCAACACGTGAGGTCACATCCTCAATCGAAACCAATTGATTCAACTCCAGATCCGGTGCCTTCAGTTCCTGGTCCATCGAGGTGGCCAAGTATCCATCGTCAATCAGATTGCGTTCCGGCGTGCTTAATTTGTGCAGTGTGTCGCTGGCGACATGATGATTGGTTAAGACCAAACCGTTACTCGAGATGAACGAGCCTGAACCACCACTGTTGAAACGTACCGAACTTAGTCTTAGGTGGTTTGCCCACGCCTCGGTTGCCTCGAATCCATAACGATCCTGCAAGACTTTCCCAGGCAAATCATTGAACAAGTACATGCCCTCATCACCCTTCAATTGGGGCGTTGAGTACAGAAAAGCGAATTGCAACATCAGAAGAGAAACCAGTTGGAATTTCATTTGTTTTGAAACCAAATCGGGGAATCGAAACCACGAAGGCTTGATAGCAAACCATGCGAGCAGCATCACCACGTCTCGCAGGTGCTAGTTTTAACGTCGAAACAAGCTTTTCACAGTGCCTTCTGCCCCTGAAATGAGAAAACAATTTCTTCCGCCCAGGTTGGAGGAAATAGGCGTGGAGCGAGAAATGCATGCATTTACAAGCTCGCGGGAGCGTCAAAACGGTCTGGCAGTGCGGGAATCGAGCCGCTTAAACTGAAAGGCCAATCAGCCCAGCCTCCGCGCGAAGGATCGCAACGATGTCGAACGAAGCTGCCCCCAGAATCCTCATCTGCCGAATGAGTTCACTCGGGGACACCGTTCTGACCATGCCCATTGCATGTGCTCTGCGGGATCACTTTCCCAAAGCCCATCTGGCTTGGCTCGTCGAGAAGCACGCAGCATCACTGATTCGAGAACACCGCGCGCTGGACGAGGTGCTTCAAGTGGAAGCGGGCTGGTCAGAGTCATGGAGTGGAGTGCTGGCAACGGCGCGGATGCTCCAAACCCACCACTTTGACGTCATGATTGATTGTGACGGCACCACCCGAACTGGCATGCTTGGCTGGCTTGCAGCGATCGGTCAACGGATTGGTTTCTCAAGGCCTCACAGCAACTTGTTGAACCGCTGCTTCAATACTGAACAAGTCACTTCGGTGTTCGACCACCTGACTGACCGCTCACTTGAGCTATTGATCCCGCTTGGGATTCACTCACCCAAAGTTCGTTGGCATCTTCCTATTCCCGCTGCCGCCCGAAGGTGGGCCACCTCGTGGACACGCAACAGCCCGAATCCCAAACTGGCAATCCTCGACCCGGCAAGCGGGCTCAATTCCAAGCATTGGGACGCCACAAATTTCGCGAAGGTTGCATGCCATTTACGCTCAGCGTACCAGTACCGCAGTATTATCTGCTGGAGTACCCACAGGGAACGAGCGTTCGCCAATCGGATTGTTGACCAATCCCGCTGTTCTGCAAGTCTGGCACCGCACACGGACCTCCAACATTTAGCCGCTTTGCTGGAACAGTCAGACCTGTTCGTCAGTGGAGCTATCGAGCCATTGCATGTTTCTGTTGCCTTGGGAACACCAACAATTAATCTTCATTCGGCAACGACTGACCGGAACTACGGTACGTATCGCCAATTGACGTTACAGTCAGGTGGCGATGATGAAAGCTCGAATCACTTCGGTGGCTCAGGCCAGCGGTCGGGGACGAATCGAAAAAAGCCGACCGCGCATCCGATCACCTTTGAGAGAGTATGCGATGCCGTGGCTGAAATCGAGTCCAAGCAGCGTCTGCTGCGTGCAAGTTGAAGCCACCGCCAGTGTTCCGTGTCAACTTCCGTCGCGAAACGCGTCCGCATCGGCATCACTTGGCATTCTCCAGTCACCCCGAGGTGAAAGGCTGACGGATCCAACTTTGGGGCCGTCTGGGACACAGTTTCGTTTGAACTGATTTGCAAAGAATCGCCCGATGAACTTCTCGAACGTGGCCAAGATCACTTCGGCAGGATATTCGCGACTGAAGCTTGCATGCTTGGCCAAGAACAGGATTTTCTGTTGACTGAATCCATGACGTACAAAGTGGAACAGAAAGAAGTCGTGCAATTCATAATCACCGATTTCAGCTTCGGTGCTTTGCTGAATCGAGCCATCCGCCGCTGGCGGCAGCAATTCTGGTGAGATGGGTGTGTCGGCAACACGATGCAGAAGCTCCTTCCACTGTCCACCGAAATAGTTCTCCGCCGCATAGCGCACCAGAAATCGGACCAGCGTCTTGGGGATCGACGTGTTCACGTTGTACATGGAAATGTGGTCTGCATTGTAGGTGCACCACCCCAATGCTTGTTCACTCATATCGCCTGTCCCAAGCACAAATCCACGGCTCATCAGCAACATGGTCCGGACTCGGGCCTGAACATTCTCGAAGGTGAGATCTGGTGTTCCGGCAGGAACATTCATCAACTGCTGCTGCAAGCTGTGTGCGGTCGTTCCGTCATCAATTTTGATCCCAAGCGGATCGTGACTGAGAGAACGGAAAGTATCCAGGCACAAGTCTCGAATCTCAATGCACTCGCCCGTAATTCCGGTGACAGCGATTAGCTGATCCGCACTTTGCCTTGTGTGCTCGGTTGTCCCAAACCCCGGCATCGTGACCCCGTGGATGTCAGCTCGTGACCGGCCTGCAACGTCACAGGCACGAATCGCCACCAGAAGGGCCAAGGTGCTATCAAGGCCACCGGAAATTCCAATTGCAAGTTTGGTCGCGGCGGGCAGACGCGACAGACGCTTCACAAGACCGGCAATCTGTATTGAAAAGATTTCGCTACAACGATCTTCCAGCTCTCGATCGCCTGATGGCACAAACGGTTGACCGTCGACGGATCGTTTCAGCTCAGAACGCGGTGATCGTCCGGTTTTTCTTTCAGGATTGCAGTCAACGCTACGGAAATCGTGCTGTTGAGTCTTCGCATCATCAAACGAGCCCATCACCCGACGGTCATGTTCCAATCGCTGCAAATCCACATCGCAAGTCACGCACATGGACGGCACGACCACGGGCTCCATCCCATCGCCAATGCGCCGAGATTCATCCAACATCGAACCATTTTCAGCGATCATGCAGTGACCACCAAACACCAGGTCCGAGGTCGATTCCCCGGCCCCGGCCGATGCATAAGCATACGCTGCCAAACATCTACCAGATTGACTTCGAACGAGGTCCCGCCGCCATGCAGCCTTGCCAATCGTCTCGTTACTCGCCGACAAATTAACGAGTACATTCGCTCCCGCAAGCGCGGCGTGACTGCTGGGAGGAATCGGCATCCAGAGGTCTTCGCAAATTTCAATCCCGATGGTTGCTTCACCACGTGCGAACAACAAGTCCGTACCAAAAGGCACCTGCTGCCCAAGCACCTCGATCGTTTTCGGATCAACAGCCGATGCTGCTCGAAAATGTCGCTGTTCGTAAAATTCACGGTAGTTGGGCAAAAAGCTTTTGGGCACGATGCCGTGAATCCGCCCCTCGGCAACCAATGCAGCGCAATTCATCAAACCACTTTGAACCGACAAGGGCAGCCCCACCACCACCATGGTTCCGTGGCCTGCAGTGTGCTCAACGATCTGCTGCAGTGCATCCAAACATCCGCTCAACAAACCTTCGGTCGCAAATAAATCGCCGCAGGTGTAACCCGAAATCCCCAGTTCGGGCAACACAATCAGGTCAGTATCCGCACCCTCGACCATCTGGATCGAAGCATGGGCGTTGGCAGACGGATTGGCGACGGACATTGCGGGCGCCGCAACAGTGATTCGGAAGATGCCGTGGTCGTACAATGGAACGCAGATCGAGAAGGGTAAACAAAAGTTGGATGGTCAAATCATAGCGATAGCGACGGGATGACCGCGGCGTTTCACTCAGGTCGTTTGGTAACCGGCGCCGCTTACTAAGCGTGGACGGTTGCTGGTCCCCAGAAGTTACGTTTACTGGTGCCCAGTGATCTTGCTACTGCGATTCTGCTGCTGCCGATTGCTCTTGCTGGGACCTTGCTGGAACCTTGCGATGAGGACCAACGGAATCCTTTCGATGCTGGGCCTGTTCACTGATTTGCCACCCCGCGAGACTATTGGAGGTGTTTCAGTATAACCGAGCAACTTCAAATTGACGGCATTTCCGCCCCGATCAGAATCTTTCCGTGGTCGTTCGTTCAATTCCAGCCAGTCCGATCGGGTCACGGTGGTGAGGTGCAAGCGGATATTCGGTACATCCACCCCAGTCCCTTCACCGTTTCCAAAGCCCTCATGTCACCGATCACCCCTCAACTATTTGATTTCCTGTCTGAGTTGTCTGACAACAATCGCAGGGATTGGTTCAAGTCGAACAGGAGTCGCTACGATTCCGAAGTGCTTGATCCGGCGGTAGAACTGGTCAGCCAATTGGTGAAACCACTCGCGAAACTTGCGCCCATGCTGGACGCGTCGCCCAAACGACACGGAGGCTCGGTGATGCGAATTTACAAAGACACACGCTTTTCGCGGGACAAAACTCCCTACAAAACCAGTGTTGGGATTTCTTTTCGCCATGAGGCAGACGGCACCATCCATGCTCCCGGGGTTTATCTTCATCTGGATCCCCTTGCCTCTTTTTTGGGCGTGGGTTGTTGGCGCCCCGAACGACCTGCCCTCGCAGCGATCCGGTCAACCATTCAGGAACAACCGTCAGTCTGGAAGCGAATCGTGACTGGCAAGCGTTTCTGTGAATACTTTGAGTTGGCGGGGGATTCCTTGAAGACCGCTCCTCGAGGGATTCCGCGTGATCACCCGCAAATTCATGACTTACGGCGCATTGATTTCATTGGCACGGCCCCCCTTGAGATTTCAGAAATTTGCGACCCAGACTTCATCGCTAACCTGCAGGCCCAAGTGAGAGCTGCGAAACCATTCATGAAGTTTTTGTGCGACGCGTTAGGTGTGCCGTATTGATCACAGATACAACCAGGCAGTCGCCCCTGCGTGCGTCAAATTGGAATGAACACAGAAATCCAGATTGCACCGTCACACTGTCAAGGCTACGTCGTTCTGGTCGCCGCCAACTCACCACCCCACACTGAAACCTCGTGAGTGGGATACCGGAGAGTAGATTCGCAGTGAGCGACATACTCGAGCACGTGGCGTCTACACCGCGTCCTCGACGTCAACGCGCGTCGAGCGTTCGGGAAGCAATTCATTCAGGCGTTTCAAGCGCGCAGGCATCGGAGCGGTACTGTCCGCTTGCCCCTTCCACCACTGCGATACGGTCTCAGCCACCTGATCATCTCCAAAGTGCCACAACTTCATCGCTTCACCAATAGGGAGCTCGTCGCCTCGTACTAGCTCCAGTTCACGTCCGGCACTGAGTACGAGCGGTACAGACACGAGAGACCAAGGCCGCATCAAACGCAAATCCCTTGAGGTTTTTCTGGCATAATTATCGATAGCCATCGTGGTAACCAGCCACGCAACTCTCAGGGCCTCGGGAACACGCTGGTCGACGTCGGTAAGCATCGCCTCCAGCCACAGCCGCGCACTGCTGGCATCGCAACCACCATCTCCACCGCGGATCGGCTGCACCATCAGTGCGGTCACATTCGGGATCCACCATTCCTCAGGCGGACTGTCGCCCCAGATTTGTTTCCCCACGTGGTTCAGCAATCCTGGCCCATACGTTTCCCAGCGTTCTCTGAGTGGTCTCGCTCGCAGATCGAGTTGTTCAGCCAGCTTGGGGTACCGATGATTGAAGGCAAGTCGCGCATCGGCCAATCGGTTGACGATTGCTTTGGCGATTTGGTCGACCTGCATCTCATTCGCGCCCGCCGAAAGCAACGCAACGCCACAAGCTTGCTCCATTGGCACATCAGAAAGGATCTGCAACAGATACTGCTGCCAGAACTGACTTACATCGATAGCAGACGCGAACAAACGATTGTTCACTTCCGTCATCGGTTGAATGAGCGACTGTTCAGTTTTCTGATCATTGCACTGAGCGCGAGTGGCAACCAGGTACGCGGCGTGCGCAGCACTTAGTTCCGGATGCGACACCCATTGAATTCTTGTTTTCCCGGCCAACCTTTCATCCCTCACACATGTGATCGTTGATCCAACTTTCCAGTTCCTCAAAATCAACGGGCGGCAAAACGTTCAGATCGGGCCGAAGTTTCTTGGCCTCGTGCAAATAAATGTGCTGAATTTCGGATTGATCCTTGTCGGTATTCCAGTGCAGCATCATGCGGATACAGAGCGGTAAAGAGTCGGGCACTGACAATTCGTAGGCACACAGCAGCGGCACCTCGAGCCATCCCAATTGTCTGGCCGCCAAAGCCGGAAACTCAGCAGTCAAATCGTGCGTGACAGTGAACATCACACTCGCGACATCCGTCGCCTCGATCTCATTCCGGCGAATCATCAAAGCCAACATCTGACGAGTCGAACGAAGGATCTGGTCGCGATCGTCCGACTCAACAGTGGTAGCACCACGAACTCCACGACAAACGGTCATTCCCTGCTCACTCTTCATTTAATAAAACAAAAGTTCATATCGATGGCCGCCCTGCGGACCGATTCACGCCAAAGCCACTATAGATCCGAGTCTCGAAAGCCGATAATCGGGTCAGTTCCAAAAATACGCAACCCGCCTTCGCTGAGAATCACCCGATGCCACCCGAACGCAGCAGTCACCAGGAAAAGATTATCAAAAACTACTATCGCAATCGAGATGCGATAGGTCTGCAGAAAGCACAGGAAGCCATCACCGAGCTGTACCTCAGCGAGGGCAAAAAACGGGCAACCGTCTGGAAACGACTTGCAAGCCATTTGGAAAAAGTCGGTCTACCGGCCGATCAAATCGAACACTTACGGGAAAAAGACGACCCGGAGATGGTGGCAAATATTCTCAAAAAATTTGTTTAAAACCAGCGTTTTCGCCCAGCGGCAGGCCCTTGTTCAGCACATGTCACCCACTTCGACGGGCTGTGAAGCACCGCCTTGGCACTCGACGCCTGCCGCTAGCGAACACCAATCTTTGGACCGTTGAAGGCGTTTTTAATTTAAACGTCCGAGGCTAGTTTGTGCCGTTGGACGATAATGAGCATGCAGTTGACTGCCGCGTGGAGATCCACTCGGGTTGCGGCAATCAAGAGTTCTAAACGAGACGGGCCAGCTTCTCACCATCTCTGGTCCCGATAATTGCCTGTAAACACAGGCAATCTTCGGTGCCCACAGCCCATTCCTGTTAGATTCTCACGCCGAGGTGTTGAACGCGTCAGCGTAACCGCATTGGTCGCTTTCCGAACCGCAAAACTCCCTTTCCCAGCCGCAGGGATTGTTTTGAAAGCAGGGCAATCCATGCCAGCCTGCCGCGTTCTGCGTGGCGTCGATGCGGCGGTTCCCGTCCTGCCACGGTTCGATGCTTGGTCGCAAACCACCGTAAAAGGCGGTCAATCATGTTGGATTCCGCAAGCATCCCCTGATTTGCACCTGATACTTTCTGCGTTCCAGCCTGCTCATCTCGGCCGCAAGCGGAGACCAAAATCAGCATTCTGATCCTCACCCAGTGATCGACCTCCGGGCCGCATTCAGCCCCAAATACAGTTCGGCCCAACCACGCCCAGTCGATTGAGCCCCGTGTCTTCATAGATACCCCCCGCTTAACGGCAGGCTTTCCAGCCGCTCTTTGCATCCCTATCATTAGGCGTGAAGAAGATTGTTCGCACGTTTGTAAAGGCATCCTCATGACATCGATCCTCAGTGACTTGACCCATCAGCCAAGTTTGCTTGGACACTCAGCCGCCTACGAAATTCTCGCCACCAACGAAGTTTTCCTGCTGGGACAAGACAAGACATCGACTAATCCCATCCTGTGGGGCATTCTGGGTGTCTTCGGTTTCCTGGGAGTGATCGCTCTCTTTTTCATCGCGAGATATTGGAAACTCTGGTTTCAGGCGTACATGTCGGCCGCGGACATTCAACTGCACAGTCTGATTCGGATGCATTTCACCAAGGTCAATCCAAACGTGGTTGTCCAAGCCAAGGTGATGTCAGCGCAAGCCGAACTCGACACGAACCGTGAGACCGGTATCAGCACGCGGCGTCTGGAAGCTCACTATCTGGCTGGTGGAAACGTGATGAATGTCATTCATGCGATCATTGCAGCCCACCGCGCCGAAATCCCTCTCGACTTTGACCAAGCTGCTGCGATTGACCTTGCCGGAAGAGATGTTCTGGATGCAGTTCAGACCAGCGTTTATCCCAAAGTAATTGACTGCCCTGACCCCAGTCGCAGTGGTAAGACGACGCTAAGTGCAATCACAAAAAATGGTATTGAACTTCGCGTTCGAGCTCGAGTGACCGTCCGTACCAACATCGCTCAATTGATTGGCGGTGCCACGGAAGACACGATCATTGCACGCGTTGGCGAGGCAATCATCAGTTCGATCGGCTCTGCAGGCACGCACTTTAATGTTCTGGAAAATCCTGACATGATCACCCGCGTGGTGTTGTCGCGTGGTCTGGACGCACAAACAGCATTCGAAATTGTTTCGATTGACATCGCAGACATCGACGTCGGTGAAAATATTGGAGCCCGCTTACAAAGCGACCAAGCCGAAGCAGACACACGAGTCGCGCGTGCACAAGCAGAGCGACGGCGTGCCGAGGCGATTGCTGAGGAACAACAGATGAAAGCAAGAGTAACGGAAAACCGATCGCAATTTGTGCTCTCGGAGGCTGAAGTGCCGAAAGCCATGGCAGAGGCATTCAAGGCTGGTCGTATTGATGCAGGCTGACCCCATGTAGACGGGGATTGGATTTTGTCGCTGCTTTGGAGCTTATCGCTCCCACTGCAACGCAACGCCTGGTACTGAACGGCTCATCGTGATCTCGTGCTGCTCCGGTATGCCAATCATCAGGATCACGCCAAAACACGGAGCTTCGATTCCCCGTCGGCAAAGCCGCACAACCTCCGTAATCTGGCGTCTCCAGTTTCGCTCCTCATTGCTGCTGAATTACTGCTGCTGAATTCCCAACCGTGGGTCGCTGCAGCGAGATCCGCTTGGGAATGTCGCAGCAACTAAATCGCTATCGCTGCGGGATGCCCGCTGTTTTGAGCCCCACCGCTTGAACGTGGCACCGTCAATTGCTTGCCTCACTGCACAAGAACTCAGCCCCGATTCCCAGCCAACCCCACTCATCGTAACTTTCCACCGCTCCTCTCTCCACAGAAGTACGACACGTGGCACGAAAATCTTATCGCGTGAAATTTGCGGGCGGAAACGGCTTTCAACTCGCCGGCATTGTCGACCGCCCAGATCCGAACGCTGGCGGTATTGGGCAACAAGCCATGCCGATCGTCGTCTTTAGTCATTGCTTCACTTGCAATAAAGATTTGAAAGCCATTGTCCGCATTTCACGAGCTCTTTCCGAGCATGGGATTGCTGTGCTGCGTTATGACATGACGGGATTAGGAGGCAGCGATGGTGATTTTTCACAAACCAATTTCAGCACCAACCAGGCCGACCTTTCGGCAGCGCTCCGCTTTGCTGAAACTGAACTTGGTCGTGTGACGGCACTGATGGGGCACAGTTTTGGCGGGGCTGTCTCGCTTGCCCACGCAGGTCAAGGCTCAGAACTTGATTCTGAATCGCTAAAAGCCGTGATAACGCTCGCTGCCCCCAGCGACACCAAGCATCTGGCAGAGTTGTTAGCACGGCGCGATCCAGATATCGAAAAACACGGCAGGGGCAGTGTCACGATTGGGGGCATCCGTTGGGAAATTGAAAAACAGATGTTGGCAGACTTTCGCTCTCACGATTTGCCCGCCATGATCCCGGCAATCAAAGCCGCTACCTTGCTGTTTCATTCGCCCAACGATGAAACGGTCAATTTTGATCATGCTTTGAGGATCATGGGACTGATCCAAAATGCTCCCGGCACCCCACAAATCCCCAGCTTGATTGCACTTCGAAATGCAGACCACTTGCTTGTAAAAAACCCCGAAGACTTGCAATTTGTATCCGACACGACTGCAGCTTTTCTGCACCGCTACGCAAGCCCATCCTGAGATTTACGCGTGCCGGGAAATCACCCGCAAAGCGATCACCAGCGATTATCCAGCACCGCAGCTATCGTGATGCTGAGTCTGACGTGGCTTCCCATTACCGCATCGCAAAGTGAATGCGTGAAGCGTTTTCTTTTTGCTATCCGCTTTCCGGTGCAGCTTCGCGGTTTCCAAGCACCCGGTAGACCTCGGCTGCGTCTGTGATACCACCCTCAACATAAGAGGCCGCAATGCCATGCAAGTCCACCGCACCTCGTTCCCGGGCCACCGCCCGCATGCTCTGGATCGTGTCCCCTGCCTGCAGCGTATCCGCCAATGCTTCTCCTACAGGATCGTTCGTATCAAACCGCACGATCTCCGCGATGGCAAACCTGCCGTGATAGCCCGTACCCGCACAAACCCGACATGACTCTCTTTGCTCAGTCACTGCCGCTTCCGAATCGCTCGCCACATGGGAAGCGGTGCTTGTTTCCGTCCTGCTTCCCCCCTGACAGGCTTCACAAATTTTCCTCAGCAATCTTTGGTTGATGACGGCCCGAACGCCACTCCTTACCAAGTGATGTGGGACTCCTAATTGTGTGAGTCTTCGCAAAGCTGATGCCACATCCGTACTGTGCAGAGACGAAAAAATCAGATGCCCAGTCAACGATGCCTGCACTGCTGCTTCTGCGGTCTCAGGATCGCGGATTTCACTTACCAGCAGAACCTCGCTATCCTGCCGAACCGCGCTCCTCAAAGCGCTGGCAAGAGTCAGTCCCGTGACAGGATCCAACTCACTTTGACTGATTGATTCCACGACAGTTTCGACGGGATCCTCAATCGTCATCACGCTTCGTTGGGGCCGCTTCGCTGCAATTTCCCGTAGGAGTGCATACATCGTTGTGGTCTTTCCACTTCCGGCAGGCCCCGATAACAGTACAAGTCCACTGGTTTGATCGCAGAGCGCGGCAAGAGGTTGCTGCTGATCCTGATCGAGTCCCAGCATCGATATTTTCTGATGCGATCCATCAAGCCGCAAAATACGCACAACGCCCCGTGGACCATGCACGGTTGGAAACACACCCAATCGCATGGAAACGCGGTCGTCCTCACCGTCCGCTTGCCGGTTCGAGCCCCATACCAAACGGCCCTCCATCGGTGTTCCAGTACGATACGTTGGCAAGCCAGCCAAAACCATTAAGCGTGCCACAGGATCACCCGAGCCACCACTGGCCAGAATCCCCCCTGCCGAAAGCACACCATCGATCCGGTACCGAATCTCCCAGCCGCCAACTCGGGGCTGAAAATGAACGTCTGATGCAGAACAAGCCATTGCCTGCGTCATGACCGCATCCACGGCATCCACGGCAAAATTCTCGTCCTTTGGATCCAATCCTCGAAGGATCATTTTCATTTGCGGAAGCGAAGTCATCTACGAGAAATCCTCTTGGTCACCATTTTGTGCACCACCCACTCTATGCTGACAAACCAACATTGATGCTCACCGACACTACGATACTGTAACGGATACATCCGATGCGTTAGTTCCGCAGCCAAACAAAAATCCACACGGAAAGTCCCACAGCCACCGACAGGCCGTCCCAACATCCACCGGGACGTCAAAGGCAGGCCGCCGCCCCCGAAATCGAGGCGGCAATACGCGTTCCTAGCCAAAGTCCAGTTGAATCCAGACGAGGCGGCGGTTGTGTCCTTCGCTTCTGCAAAACACGGCACATCTGTCACGAACACGCCAACTGCTGCGGACCGAGGCTTCAACTGCGGACGCAGGCTTCCAACAGCGACCGATAGAGATCGGACCAGATATCCCAGCACCATCGAAGTGCTTCAACGCCTGCTCATGAAACGATGTTACTGCCTGCCCACAAAAACACCCGACTCAAAGCATGCTTTGAGCCGGGCAAATGAAAGATCGCGTGTTTGTCGGTGGAATACACCCACTACTTAGCCGCGGGGGCAGGTTTGGCTTTGTCGCCTTTGTTGCCTTTGCCACCCTTCTTCTTGCCTTTTTTTCCGCCAGTGAATCGCTTCATTCGTTCAGGCAATTTTCCTTTCTGACCATCATCGAGCAAGCCCACTACCGACTTGTTGAACTCCATCCGAACTTCGTTAACAAGCTTCAATGCCTTAGCATGTGCTTCGGAAAAACCGGCTTCCTTATTGATCGCTGCGGCCAACTCCGCCCCTTTCTTTTCAGAATCCGCCATTGCCTTGACGATCTCCTGACGTTTCTTCGTCAACTCCATCGTGATGCCTGCGTCGTCTTTAATTTTCTTCATCTTCGCAGCAGCGTCTTTGCCAAGCTCTTTGATTTTGGCAATCTGCTCATCTGACAGCCCGACATCCTCGAGTTGCTTTAGCAACTGCCCCGCAGCATTGTATTGGCCTCTCTTTCCTTTCTTCTTCTCTTTCGCATCGTCCGCTGCCAACGCTGGAATGGAGATGATTGCTGCCAGAGCAAGCGAGCCAAACACTTTGAAATTCATAAAACACTCAACTATGTGGAGGGAGGGTAGGGGGATCTCGATCCGAGAGGATCCGAATGAGCGACCAGTTTAATCACCCACCGATCAAATCGTCTACTAATCGCTCGTAAATTCTTTCATGTGCGTATCAATCTGTACGGCCAAGAGCTCTCTGTCGCCCATTCCTGCCACAAAAAACCATTTTGGTACACACACATCCGTGCACTTGCAATTTTGAAACTCTTGTAAAACAGCGACCAGCGGAGAGCCGCTGCTGCCTCGTCACGCCCACATTGCTTGATGAACCGACCGCGTTTGAACGCGAACGCCCGAGCGAACAACGCCGGCCAAACCCCTTGCCGCACAACTCTGCGACCGCCGCCAATCGCTGTTACCCAATCGCTGAAGTGATCTCCGAGAGGATCGCCCATTACTACCCATCCTTGGGCACCTGAACCTCTCCACCGTTGCGTTAGCCTGTTGTTACGCCAGTCTGTTGTCATAACAGCCTGTTGAACAACGAACCCAGCGTTATCAACCCAGCGTTATCAACCCAGCGTTTGGCCACCATCAACGCTCAACAACTGCCCCGTCGCCATGGTCGTTCCCAGCGAGAAGAAGACAACAGCATCGGCAATATCCTCGGGCATCGAAGCTTTTGGCAAAGGGTAATTTTCGACCATCGCTTCGATACTTGTCTCGGGGCTCCCTTCTCGAATCCAGCGGCTTTCGATGGGTCCGGGACACACCGCATTGACGCGAACTTCGGGGGCCAATGCACGTGCTAATGATTTGGTCATGGTATTGAGTGCACCTTTACTCGCGCAATACGCAATCGACGAGCCACTGCCAGTAATGCCTGCTACAGAACTGACACTGACCACAGAACCACCCTCTCCATTTTTCAACAGTGGCGTAGCAGCACGAGTGACGAAGAATGCACCTTTCAGATTTACTGCTAAAATACGATCCCACAAGTCTTCTGTCATCGAATCAAGATCAGAATGCTCGATAAAATTAGTGGTAGCCGCGTTATTAACGAGGACATCGAGCCTTCCGAATTTTGCCCTGATTGCCTCGATCATCTGTTGCACCACGGCATCATCGGAAACATCACATTGAAACAGCAATACTTCCGCACCAAGCGACTTTGCTTTGATCACTGTCTCGTTAGCTTCGTCAACGCTTCGTGAATAATTCACCACCACGTCATACCCCCGCGCTGCAAACTGCAAGACACAAGCTCGTCCAACACCTGTGGCTGACCCGGTTACCAATGCTACTGGTCGTTCCTTGGGACTCATCTCAAAACCTTTCCATTATAAATTTGTGCAATCAAGTCATGTACCGTCTCATCAACGGCACCCGTCAAACGTTCAGCTCATCCATCCTCACACCTTCTCGCGTTTCTGGCATCCACCGCGTTTCTGGCACCCCCAACGTACGCGTTCTTGGGTTTGCTTCAATTCTCGGAGATGCGTACCAGTCTGGCTTCACCGCTGCTGATGGATTGAACCCCTTGGGCTGTATTTACCAACAAGGTTCCCTCCTCGGAAATACCTTGGCAAGTGCCGAAGCATTTCTGATTCTGATGCTGAAAGCTGATCTGCTGTCCGGTCAACAAACAGCGTCTCCGAAAATCGTCAACGATCGACTCGGCTGCGATCTGTGATTCGGAGACTGTATTAACGATTGATTCCACCAAGGAAGCAAAGACGTCGTACCGATTGATTTGTCGCCCTACCACCTGCGATAGACTCCTTGAGGAAATCCCCTGCGAGTTAATCTCCAATCCGGGTTCCGACGAAACATTCACCCCCACTCCAACCACCGTCAGCCCTGGCGAATCACCGCTGGTTTCCAGCAACACTCCTGCAACTTTTCCACCGCCAAGATTCACATCATTGGGCCACTTCAATTTGGATTGCAGCGGGGCATACTCAAAGTCGATGAACCTCGCCACTCCCAACCCGACTGCCAAGGGCAGTAACTGCGTCTGCCGAAGGTCACTGACGCAACGCTTCATGACGAGCGAGAAAGTCAACGTTCCGCCATCGCTTTGCCATGATCTTCCGTGGCGTCCTCGGCCTGCTGTTTGCCCATCCGCCAGGTAGCATTTTGGCAATAATGTTTCCTCGATGTTTCCGTTACGAACATCCAGCAACGCTTTTGTATTGGTTGATTCCGTCGTTTTGCAGTAATCAGCCGAACGAACAACGGCGTTGACAATCAAGCTCTCAACCGACCTCATTCCTGCCAATTCAACATCACCATCCACAACAAGCACTTTGAAACATCTCCGTATAAATCGACTGACGTCATAGAAACTGAGGACTGACGTGAAACCAATGGAATTTTGAATGCAGCTAGAAATCGCGTCAGCTACAAACAAAGCATGTCAAATCAGGGCACTGGTTGGCAAGGACGCTAGCAGGACCCTGACATTTCCAGCGTTCCGAAGGCACACCCTGCGAAGTTTCCCAGAATTCAAATCTGTGGCTACTGTTCGCATGCCATCCAAAATCAACGCAAAGCGAGTACGTAGAACAAACCAAACAAAACGATCAGCCCTATCGCCACCCATCTCCAAAACATGGGTGTCTGCCGATTCACTTCCGAGCCTGAAAACTCCGCTGCGATATAATCGTCGTAATCAAACTCATCATCGCCGATGTCGACCTCGTCCTGCCAGCCATCCGCGTCACTACTTCCACATTCTCGACAAAAGGTGGCCCCATCGTTCAACACAGCACCGCAGTGTGGGCACCCCATGTAATCGTCGTCTGAACAATCGCCCTCTGCGGAATTTTGGTTGTAAATCATGGGCCAAGGATATCGGAACGAGTTAAGCGAGAGGACCCCAAACATTCTGAGCCATGCGCCTCCTTGGAATTGCCCAAACCACCAAGTCCTTGAAAATACCTCGGTGCGAACCCCAATCAGCCGGTATCGGTTTAAGAACAACAAAAAGTCCCATTTTCATGGTCCCAGTTGGAAATACACGCGCCAGTCGCACCTTCGACACCCGTCGCTCGTACACAGCGGGGTCCAGTACCTAGCACCCTTCTTATGCTGACACGTTAACACTGGTCTCGCAGCCAACAGTACAATCGCACCCCCGCGCCGACTCGGCTACCAGCAGCCCAGACAGGCAGAGTGGCACGATGGAGCGTACGGTCAATGGATTGAGCATGCATGGATTGAGCACACAACGAAGAGCCAATTTCTTAGCCGGAGATAAGTCAATGAAGCCTTCCGAGCAACTTGCAGCAGCCTTTCCCTCGATGCTGCTGCTGTTAATCAGCAGCGTGATTGTATCCACCACATTGCCACCTGGGTCGTCGCTTCATGCTCAAGACGTTGCACCTAACGGAGAGCTTGAACTAGGTCGTCAGGGCCCAGATCAATCGGGTGGCTGGGACGTGTTTGAGAGAGGATTTGCAACCCGTTCACCCATCGCTGCTGGGGAACAAATCAACATACGGGTCGTATCAGTGGGCAATGCCCGCGGTGTAGCCGTCACCTACTCTGGTAACCGCGCCGCGGCCACACCGGGGCAATTGTGGGCAAAGCCGTTGGTGCTACCTGGAAAAACTCTGCGTTACCAAATCCCCGAGGCATTGAATGACCAGAAGTTGGCGGTTCGTTCCGGAGCACAACCGGCAGGCTATGATCCTCCCGTATCGGCTGAGCCAGAACGTGGTGCCTACCTTCTGAAATATCGTAGTGGTCGTGCCCTACTCGTTTCTATTGGTCGACGCCTGCCCAGACCGCACCGGCACGCGCGTGACATTTCCGGCGGTTGGACCGTGGGAAACATGGGCTTCGCATCCGATTCCAATATCAGCGTACGCTCGGCGATCACACTTCGGGTTGTCAACGCGGGCAATGACACCGGCTTGGCGGTCACCTACTCGGGAAACACGAGCCTGCACGAGCCAGGCAAACTTTGGCTGAAGTCCGAAGTGCAAGATGACGTGACCTTGCTGTATCAAGTGCCGCCCATCCTTGCCAACCGACGACTGGCGATCCGATCCGGTGCACCCGCTGGCGGTCTGGACAAACCCAAATCAGTAGAGCAGCGTGAGGACGGGTACCGCCTCTGCTACTTTGGCGGTCGAATCATTGATGTGCTCGTCTCGAACCCGGGCCGAAACATTGGATCACCGGGCACCGACAATGTCCCCGGAATTGGTAGGCCGCCTGCACCGGGCGGGATCCCCGGACTCGGCGGCTTGGCCCCCGGCGGAAAACCACCCCGCCCAGAACCGAGCGCCGGACCCAGCGCTGGACCCAACGTCCCTGGTGCTGGTGGCATCCCAGGCTTGCCGCCACCGGCAAAGGGCTTGGACATCCTGCCCAGTGATGACTAGCGGTGATGACTAGCGGTGATGACTAGCAGTGATGACTAGCAGTGAGTGGGTATTAAGTCCCCGTCGGACTATCCACCACTGCAACACTCAGCACTGCAGCCGAAGTCACATCCTTTGCAAACCACGCAGCGAACATACCCGTTGCTGTTAGAAATTCGGTCAACTCGCCGCTCAGATAGTCGGAGGTCATTTGCAGCACAAGCAAGGGCCCGCCCCCATTCAGCACCGCATCCTGAATCTCGCTCATCGTCGGGATCACTGTATCGCTATCAACACGTGCGTCCATCTCAATCGACAGACCACGAATATCGGCCGCACCAATATCGATGGTTGCCGCAGCACTCTGATCAAATAGATCGAATACATCAGACGCAGAAACATTACCGGTCGCGATGTCGCTGAGCAGGTCATAAAATTCGAAAGCTGCCGGCAGTTCTTCGCTCGCGTTCATCTCAATATCGCCGGCGGTGAACGGCGAACCGTTCTCAACGTGAGCGAGGATGGCTGCATCCTCAGCGACAGTGATCGTCTTGGATGCGAACGAAATCGTTGCCGAATCAGCAATCGATCGGTCGCCCTCGTGATCAGGGTTAACACCGCTTGGCAAAATTGTACGTGCGGATAGCGTCGCGTTTGCCCCGATGGCGATCAGTGCGTCGTACCCCGTGCCTGAAAGACTGATGCCTTTAGGGGACGCGACCGTCATGCCGGCAGAAAACGCAATGTCCTCGGACTGGATGTTTAATTCACCATCACTGGGCAACAAATCAAGCGTACTCAGTATGTTGACCGTATCGAAATCATAGTCACCCGCATCGACAATGGTGACATCCTGCAGCCCAGTCCATCCGTCTAACTTGAATACAATGCTGTCGTTACCATTGCCCAGTTCGATGGTCACATTAATCGGATCGACGGGGATTGTTCCCGGTGGCGACATCACATAAGCCTGCGGGGCTCCAGCCGTATTGAGATTGTTGGTGAATGTTCCCCCTCCATTTTGACTCCAAACAATTTCATTGTTGGCGTTGATTGCCAGCTCTACCTCGACCCCAGAAATCAACGGATCTCCCGATATTGTCAATTCGCTGCCGGTGAGACTTGCAGTGACAGCCAGAAGTTGCCGCCGTTCCAAAGTTTCATAACTGAGATTCGTTCGCCGTCGTGAATTCCGCTTTGCATGTTTCTTTCTTTTTTTCGCCCACGGGCCCATGGCGGCGATCTCTTTTCTCAACGGCGTATGAAATTGATGAAACCATGCTTAAAGGCAATCAAAGTGCCAAAGAGAAAAAGAGTTCCCCGAATTCTTCGTGTTCCGCTGAATTTTCGAAAAAAACGTACGCGGTAAAGCAAATCCCATGAACGACCACACCCCAGCTAAATTCGCAAAAGGCGAACACCCAATCCAAAAATGCGACTTCAAAAACCGTGCCAATCACAAAACCAAACACCAAGATCCATACAATTTGTTGCGTTGTGATGTCAGAGATTTCTTTTGAAACCAGAAACTCGTCACGCACTCCGGTGTACGAGTGCCAGCCGATTGCCATATCAGCGGTTCGTGTAAAGCAGGCGCACATCCGTCAATCGAGTGTGTGCACGCCCACGGCTTTTCAAGCGTGCGATTATCAGTGCCTGCTTACCAACAGGTATACAAGGGCACCGAGTTGCTGTGGAAATCCAGCCATGACGACAGAAAATTCACCTTCATCGCGAACGCAAATCGAATTCCACTCAGTGACAACAGCGCTGAACGCGCGACACCACACAACGACATCCAACCAAACAGCACCGGCTAGCGAGTGGCACAATGGAAAGATGAGTCCACGTGCATCCCACGCTCACCTGAGAAGATGATTGCAACTGAGCCCCCCTGCTCCGCATTCACGCCACGCGTGTTACAACTTGTGATCTTCACAGAACTACAAACAGCCCCCCAGCAAGCAGCCACAACGAGGTCGAAAGCTAGATGCCTTTTCGATTTATAGGTGCCAGGTGGGCTCAGGCTTGTGAGCCTGCGTTACCCGAAACGCTATTTCTGTTCGTGATCCACGCAATATGCCAACAAGGGTTAGCAGTAAAAGTCGAAACAAACCGAGGTTTCGAGGGGTGTTTGCGGTATCAAACCAGCCATTGGAGTGAAAACTGCTGCAAGCGAGAGTACATCAGGGTATCATGAGTCGTTCACTGTATGCGACAATCTGACCTCCCCCCGCCTCACTGATGGTCGTTCATCTTTCGACCGGCACGAACGATCCCAACAGGACTATTGGAGACACGCGTGATTCGAATTGCATCCGTGGCGACTCTTTTGTGTTTCGCCAGTCTCTCAACGGTTCTGGCCGATCCTGGCACGATTGAAGATAAGCTGCTTTCAGAGAACCAAGCCAAGGGGATCAATACAGCCCCAGCGACACCTGTGGACGACCTTGGCTTTGCCCGTCGCATCTGTCTCGATTTGGTCGGACGGATTCCCACGGGCAAAGAGATCAAGACTTTTCTGTCCTGGCCAGAGAACGAACGTCGTCAGAAGTTGATCGACCAATACATGGCGGACCAGGGATTCGCAGATCGCTTCAGTGCATTCTTTGCGGATATGTTACGCATACGGAGCAACCAAGAGGGCGGCAATGCACTTTTGGCGTACGTTCACCGAGCGATCTCAACCGACATGCCTTACGACGAGATGTGCCGACGGTTGATCGCAACGAACGGGAAAGCGGGACGCACCCCTGAGGTAGGTTTCGTTCTCGGTGACGATGCGGATCCGATGGCGTTGGCCAGCGCCACCGCGCAAGTGTTCATGGGGATTCGTATCAGTTGTGCCCAATGCCACGACCATCCCTTTGACAAGTGGACTCGCGAAGATTTCTACAGTGTGGCAGCGTTTTTCGGAAAGACACGCCGACGTGAAAACAATTTGACGCGAACCGTGTACACCACCGAGGACAAAATGTCTTCGGTGATGTGGCCTCCCGAAGACGAATCAGACGCAGCTGATCGCAAGCCTATGAAGGCCAGCTTTCCATTTCCCTATCTTGATGAAACCGAAGAGCTCGCTTTTATTCAGCGTTTTGAAGCACTACGCGAAAAAAGAAACGCAAAGTCGCAGCAACCCAAAGGCCCCTCGGTCGATGACCTGCTGGCCTCCGCCGGTGCGAAGACAAAAAACCGCCTCAAAGGAACCGGGCGAGATTTATTGAAAGTTTCCACCGAAGCCAAGAGTGACATTCGGGGGATCGACATCAATGCCGAGCTTTATAAACGAAGCCAACTACGTCGTGAACTCGCTGAAAAGATCACCAGCCCTCGAAACCGATATTTCTCACGACTGATTGTGAACCGTCTTTGGAAAGATCTCGTTGGAGCAGGCTTTGTCGAACCGGTAGACGACTTCCGCGACAACAACCCCGCCAGCCATCCCAAAACCATGGATTATCTGGCAGAAGAATTCGTCGCCAATGGATTCAGTATCCGTTGGTTGGTGAAGGAGATCGTCAGCAGTCCGGCCTACCAGCGTTCCCATGCAGCTCGTGATACGGATGCAGCCGAGCGAGAGAATTTGGAACAAGCATTCCTGGTAACCAAGATTCGACGCATGAAGGCCGAAGCAATGTATGACAGCATTGTCACTGCAGGGCACTTGTTCGAAGTCAAACACATGGCTGGTGAAAATCCCCGCGTGATCAAACAGCGGATTCGTGTTCCGGTGGAAATGACCGACGAAGAAGCAGCTCAGAACACGGACACTGTGGAGGCTTCATCTTTGGGGAGCAACGAAGAAGCCATGATGGCTGAGCAGAACATGATGGCATCCACCGCTGACTACGGTCTGGAAAAGGCGATCGAAATTGACTTCGATGCCGTGCTGGCAGCCGATGACAACTCTCCCATGATCGACTCGATGCAAAAAATGTCCCGAGACGAGATCGAGGCAATGCGAATGGCTGCATCTCCTGCCGCAAAACCGGGCGTGAAGTACGTTACCAAGCTTGTTGAACGTACCGTCGATGACAATCCAAAATTCAGTTCCGCCTACCGAATGGCAACACCTGCCCCAGCGGGTCATTTCCTGCGGCTCTTTGGTCAACCCGCGCGTGTTGATCTTGGTGACGAACGGATTGAGAATGCCTCCATGCGTCAAGCCTTGCTCATGCTCAACGGTCAACTGACCCACCAAGCCGCCAGAGTCGGTCCCTTGGAACCTGTCTATCCAATGCTGACGGGATCCGATGCGGATCTGGAGAATGCTGTGCAATACACCTACGTTGAAATCCTGACTCGCAAACCAAATTCGGACGAAGTCGCCGAAGCAATTGAGATTATCGATTCGGGTGTTAACCCCATGACGGGTTTCGCGGACTTCCGCTGGATCCTGTTGAATTCCAATGAGTTTCGTTTCCTCCCTTGAAGCTGTTCCACAAACCACCCCAACCTCGTTTTGACGAGGTCCATTCTTTACGGAGCCTATCGCGATGTCTGGATGTAATGACTACAAAATGACGCGTCGACAGTTGATGGCAAATTCTGCCGCAGGCGCAACCCTGCTGGGGATGCCCATCAACCAGTTAATTGCTGGATCAGGCAAGGACCACCAAGCGAAATGCGAAAACGTCATCCTGTTCTGGAACGGCGGCGGAATGTCTCACTTGGATACATGGGACCCTAAACCAGGACGACCCACCCAAGGTGAATTCGACCCGATTGCGACATCAGCCAATGGGATTCAAATCTCAGAGATTTTCCCGACGGTTGCCAAGCAGATGCACAATGCCGCATTAATCCGTTCGATCGCGGGTACCCAAGGAGCCCACGCCCGAGCTTCGTACAATATGCAGACGAGTTTTCTGCCTGGGCCTGTCCAGCACCCCGGGATCGGATCGGTCGTTGCGCACGAGAAAGAGAAAGTCGGTGATCTTCCTTCTTTCATCACGATCAACGGACAAGCACGGACTGCGAGTTATCTTGGACAAAGCTGTGAAGCCTATTTCATCGCCAACCCTGGCGACCCTGATCCGTACTTGAAGTTTCCCGCTGGCGTGACGCTGGACCAAGGGAACAAGCGACTCGAGAGGCTCGAGAAATTCAACAGCCGTTTTAACCGCGACACTACCGATCCTCGTTTGTCTTCGACATCCACATCGATCGACGATGCAGTGCGTTTGATGCGAAGCCCGGCCCTGAAGGCGTTCGAATTGAACAAAGTTCCTGCCAAGGAAATAGAACGTTACGGCGATACCGCGTTTGGTCGCGGGGCATTACTGAGCAAGCGGCTTGTCGAGCAAGGAGTGCGTTTTGTTCAAGTCAATCGGGGCGGCTTTGACACCCACGGAGATAACTTCACCCGCATGCGAGAACACGGCGAGGTCATGGACCCCGCCCTTGGCTCTCTGCTGCAGGATTTGTCTGAAAGCGGGATGCTTGAGAAAACGATGGTGATCATGATGTCCGAATTCGGTCGCACACCGCGGATCAATGACAACGCAGGTCGTGACCACTGGCCGAAGTGCTTCAGTTGTTTCATGGCTGGCGGTGGCATCCAAGGCGGGACAGTCATTGGATCCAGTGACGAAGATGGGGGAATGCCCAAGGACAACCCCGTCAACATCCCTGACATCCACGCAACGATCTGCCACGCCCTTGGAATCGACCCCTACAAGGAAGTCTTCACGCGTCAGGGGCGTCCCATGAAACTGGTTGATGATGGCAGTGCCATCGAAGGCTTGCTCGCCTAGCCGTGGCGTTTGCGGCAACGGATCCACGTTGCTGCCCACAATTCCCGCACCTCACCGAAGAATCACACGCCTCACCGCAACCACCCCGCAGCGGTTTGCGTGTGTGGGGCTCGGTAGTTGCCACGCCGCCAGCCTCGACGCCAGCCCCCACAACACAAACTGCAGCCCCCAAACCACAGACTGCCACGCCCCCAACCCCGCGTGCATCCGCAATACCTGTCGATCTACCAACGCCAACGATCAGCGGCGGATAAAATGAGGCTGTCGGGAGGCCACATAATTGTAAAGGTCGAAACCACATCCCGTGAGAATTCACGAGTTCCCCGCGTCTCCCCCACCCCCATAATTACAATAGATAGCGAAGAAGTGCTGCCGCCATCCGCACAGAATCCACGCTGGTGGCAGTCCCATCAAACCACCTGTCACAAGATTTCCATGCACATTAAAGCCACTGGCAGCAAGTTACCCCAACGATCGACGATTCTTTTGTTGGCATTTCTGCTGATCCTTACGTGTTGTGCGAACCTGATCAACACGACCGCCACGGCCCAACCTCCCGCCCGCGGTTCCCTTGTCGAAGACCGTGCTGCAAAAAAGCTGGTGGCCGCGGGCGATGCAAGGTTTGACGCAGAGGAACTCGCAAAAGCCGTTGAGATATGGCAGTCTGTGATTGAGCGATACCCCCGCAGCAAGGTCCGTTTCGAAGCGCATATGCGATTAGGGGACTATTTTCTTGAGCGTGACCGGGCGTATGACCAGGCCCGCGTTCAATATGAGGCTGCAAGCAAAGAAGAGAACGCGAATGAATCACAACGTAGTGAAGCCACGCTCAAGGTGGGAATTTGCTTTTACCATCTGCGCAACTACGGCAAGTGTTTTCAGTTGATGCGTGGAGTCATTGAGAGCTTCCCCACCAGCCCCGAGGTCAACCAGGCCTATTACTACATCGGCTTGGGGCACTTCCAGCTTGCCCATTACAGCCGCGCCATTGTGGCTCTGGAACGTGTCGGCACCACGCTTTCAACGAGTTCCGCTGATGGAAACATCCTGGAGGCGGGAAAGCGTTTCTTTATCAAAATTGAAGATGCTGACCTCGCTGTCCTCGACCCTTCGCAAAGCGTGCCCATCCAATGCGTATCAAGCGGTGGCGACAGCGAAACCATTGAGTGTTTCAGTGTGGGGCGAAATGTGAGGCTGGTGCTTGGATCCATTCCATCACGCTTGGGCGTCCCCTACCCGGAAAACGGAACGCTGGAGATCAAGGGAGGTGACACCGTGACTGTGACTTACCTGGATGAACACACAGCCGACAAAACGCTGAACCGCCCGATCGTTGCCACGGTCAATGTCGTTGGCGATGGCGTTGCGGCGATCACCGACGGTGCCTACGAGGAAACCCTTAACGGAGTCGTCCTGGGAAAAACCATTAACCTTCGTATCAGTGATCCTGATCTCGACATTTCGGATCAAGCCGACAAGCTTTCGGCGACACTTGAAGTTCACCGGTTGAAAACCGACGAAGAAATCGAAGACGAAATGATTGCCACAGGCAACAGCCCAACGGAAAGTGACGGCCCCGACAGCGAGAAAGCCGAAATCAACCGTTACAAACGTATCGATAGCGTTGACGTTTCTCTCATCGAAGCGATCCTGACAGCAAATCAGAAAGGCGTGGCCATGGACGATCTGCCTGGAACGCCCACAAACAAAGATGGTGCACCCAACGAGACGCTGAACGAAGCGATACCAGTAGTACACTCGGGCGTTTTTCATGGCGGCGTGCAGCTCACAAAACTTGAGCAACCCGTTTCAGACGACGATCAACTACAAGCGATGCCCGGGGATCAAATTCGTTTCGTCTATACCGACCAGACAAACAGCACAGGGCAACCCCAATACCTGAACGTCAAAGCCCGCTGTCTGGAAGGCAACATCGGCGGTGTACGCATCACGAGGGCCAACATCTCGGATCAAGAGTTGCGAGTCCAAACCCAGCTTAAAACTGCCAGTGCCATGACCAAAATCGGAAATCGCTATAAGGAATTTGGTTTAAAATCCAAAGCTCGCGACAAATACGATAGTGCCTTGGCAGTCTGCGAAGAAATCATGCTTGACGCACGTCGACTTGGAGGCCGCTTGCTGGAGGAGACTTACGTTCAATTCTGGCACATTTACTTTGAGATGGACCGGCTTGAATTAGCCGCCACTATGTGCCAGCGGTTGCAGCGTGAATTCCCCAACAGTGCCTTTGTTGATGATGCCCTGCTGCAACTGGGCGAAGTCGCCAAGGAACAAAAAGATTACCGGCGTGCGATCGGAATCTACACCCGCTTGGTGAACATGGAAGACAGTCTGCTTCGAGGTGAAGCTCAATACGGGATAGCCGAAGCCTACGAGCGGATGGCAGACACCGCGAAAGACAGTGGGCGCACCGCCTTGATGGAGCGTGCTTTTCAGGAATACAAGAAAGTATTTGACCATTTTCCAGACAGCGGTCGTGTTGGAGAATCGGTTGCAAAGATGGCGGAACACTACTACGAGCGTGAGGACTATCAGCGTGCGCTGGACACATTCGAGAACGTGCTCGACAACCACCCAGATGCGAAGTTTCTCGATGTGATCCTATTCAATTATGGGCGATGTCTTTACCGGATGGATCGCAAAAAGGAGGCTCGTACGCGTTTTGACCAACTGATCGGCGACTTCCCTGAGAGCCCGCTTGCCAGTGACGCCAAGCAGATCTCAGACACGCTTCTCAATGCCGGATTTTAGTACCTCTCCACGACTCTTGCCTCAGCCTCTCCCTCAGACAATCAACAGCCATCCCAAGCGTACGAACTCATGACGCAAACCACCGGCCGGACACGCCACCCACGAGCCTCGCAATTCAGCCTGAAACCGACAAACCCTCAGGCCAAAAGTACACCCATGAACCAACGCGATTCACACGCTACCGAGATCTCTATGCGCATGCGAAAATCGATTCGGACACTTCTTTGTTTCGTCGCGTGCTGTAGTTTCTGTCAAGTAACACAGGCACAAACCACGCTGGACGAATTGAGCCAGCAGGCGTCCGACCTCGAAGCCAATCTTGGAAAATACAACGATGCAACGCCCGAGGCGGCGGACATCATGGTCAAGCTGACAGACCTTTACCATGACGACGCACGGTTATTCGGCCTGGTGCGAGTCGGAAAACGGTTCATCTCAACCCATCCCAACGATCCTCGGCACAAAGCCGTGATGCTAAAAACGATTGATGGCCTTCAAGCACTCAGTCGTAACACGGACATGATTGTCGCGTGCCGGCAGTTCCTTACCCAATACCCCAACGCAGCGGAATGCGCTGACATCGAACAACGGCTCGCGAACACATTGTCACGCGGAAAGGATAAGAAAGCGACCGCTGCAGCCTACCACGCTGTTTGGAATCGCCTGGGAAATACCGAATCAGGTCGCACCGCAGCTGCGCGGGCAATACGACATTACAACGTGTCCGGAAACGACAATGTTGCGAAAGGCGCGCAACTGGCTGAAGACCTAATGGATGCGAATCGTGATGGCTTGGCGGTTGAGTTGGGAATCCACAGTGTCGACGCGTGGTCGCGATCGGGCAACTACGCGCAGTCCAACCGTGCCGCCACCAAGTTGCTACGGAATGCCTCCCTACGAGACCCTGAACAGCGCCGTCACATCTTTCTGCAGATGGCGGACAATTACCAACGGCTGGGACAGCACAGTAGTAGCGTGAAAAGTTACGCTGAAGCTCGCAAGATTCGGGACGACCAAACAACACATTCCAAGCAACTGGATCAGCTGAACACCGGAAAAGCCAGCGCCCGCGAGATCGAGCAGGTGGCTCGTGACTATGCCGCCAAACACCCAGAGCGGGATGATCGCTACCGAGGCTTGATGATTCTGGTTCAAGCACACTTGCGAGAAAACAACCCTGATGCTGCCAAAACGCTGCTTCGGAGTGTCTTGGTACACGATGCGACAACCAACAATGCTGCTCAATTGTTCGTTGAAACCAACGGCAGCGAACCGGAACAATTGGCCGATACCGAACGTGTCCTTCGGGATGCACTGAGAAAGAACATACGGCATGCCGCCTACCTCAGATACACACTTGCCTTCCCGCTGTATCGGGATCGGCTCAAAGATACTGAGAAGACGCGAGGCATGCTGCGTGAACTGATTGAACAATCTCCCACAGCCGATGGATACTCCAAAACAGCGATTAGCTGGTTACTTGACAACGCGAAAGACGAAAGCGAATTCCGTGGAGACCTGAATCGAATCTTACTGGCTCGAAAAAATCATCCCGAGATTCCGGCACTCACCAAGTATCTCAACGATTGGCGGCAATCGGCAAAACGCAATCCAAAACGCAAACCGCAATCCAAGCTAGTCGATACCGCCTTGGCAAATGCGAACAGTGACCCGGAGACGCAGCTAGCTGCCAAGCAAAACTTCAATTACACGAAGCAGGAATCCCAGGTTCGCGATGCCTTACTTGCAGAAACCATGATTGGAAAGCTGGACAAGGATTTTGCAAACAAGCTTCTAAAGACGCAGGGTTATTATTACCGCCGGTACGTCTCTAACAACCTTCGTAAAGCCTCTGCAGACTATTACGGACAACTCGCGAAACGGCTACCCAAGGACTACGAGGCTGCACAACTGTGGCTTGAGTCTGCCACCGACTACGCAACGCCTGAGGTAGTCGCAGAAGCAGCCCAGCACTTTTTAAGCCTACCTCCACAACAGTCGAGCGGTGACATTTATCGCCGACTCATGATCGCAGCTGAAAAAAACAAGGATCCTGAGCTAGGGACCAAGGCCCTCCACTGGATCACCGCAAGTCAGCGAGTAACAAAAGCAGATTCAACCTACGCGTCCTACATCGGGGATCTGTTATCACGATTGGAATTAACCGATCAAGCACGTAAATATTGGACCACTCACGTCCAAACGAATCCTAAAAGCAGCGAATCACGCGATTGCGCAGCGAGGCTGCTGCAAACGATGGATGAATCAAAGAAGCGAGCCTTCATCGAATCACTTCTGAAGCAGGACACGCCCTTTCAAGGCCGATATTCAAGCTGGCTGGCCGACCTGTACCTGCAAGAAGGCAACCTCGATAAATTTGCTCGCGTTTTGCAAACCTCAAAGGCTGCCTACGAATCCAACCCTCTGTCGCCTTGGGATCTCGATCTTGGCCTTGTAATTGGGTGGGTCACTTCATGGCGTTCGAACACTGATGCAAGCGACGATGACCGCGGCCGAATTTACACGGTCGTCCGTGATCTTGATTACGGAACTCCCTCGGCAATCGCTTCTCTTGCTTCCATGGAACTACACCCCTCAGAAGTATCCAAGATGGACAGGGTTCTTGCCCATCAACGAAC
>Ga0315322_10000342_pt1 | contig 33966 bp, 26 predicted proteins | sample M110021515metaG_FD_203461 | JGI IMG/M metagenome (GOLD analysis project Ga0315322, IMG submission 203461) | Ammonia-oxidizing marine archaeal communities from Monterey Bay, California, United States - M1 100m 21515 | ecosystem: Environmental > Aquatic > Marine > Intertidal zone | place: USA...
ATTCGCCGGACTGGACAAGATCATCCGCGATCGCTCGGAAAAGAGTGGCATAGGCTTCGCAGCGGAGGTTCGCTCCAAGGAAACTGAAGACAAGGTAGGTGAAACACTTCGCAGTGTTGAGCCGGAAGATCTGGTGAAATACGGTCTGATTCCTGAATTTGTCGGTCGTCTACCGATGATTGCAACATTGGATGAACTTGACCTGGACGCGTTGGTGAGAATCATCCGCGAGCCCAAGAATTCGCTGACTCGACAGTATGCCAAGCTATTCGAAATGGAAGGCGTAGAGATTCAGTTTCGCGATGATGCTCTGAAGGCTATCGCCAGAAAGGCCCAGGAAAGAAAAACCGGTGCCCGAGGTTTGCGTTCCATCATGGAAGCCGTTCTTCTTGATTCCATGTACAAGATCCCATCTCTCGAGAAGGTGAGCAAGGTCATTATCGATGCAGCGGTTATCGAAGGCGAGTCCGAGCCACTTCTTATGTACGAGAATATCGAGCCGGCGAGCAAGTCAGCAGCAGATGAATAAAAACCGTCGAAACCCTTGATATTTGCTGGCTAGGCACCATCTCTTCAAGCACGGTTAACATTCAAGAGTTGTAAATATGTCTGCGGACGAAATCACTAATACAGTATTCCCCTTACTACCACTTCGCGATGTTGTGGTTTACCCCCAAATTGTTCAGCCGCTCTTCGTCGGGCGACCCAAATCCATTAAAGCCCTCGAAGAAGCCATGGCCAGCGACAAGCAGGTTCTGCTGGTCGCCCAGAAGAACGCGACTGATGATGAACCCGGTGCCAATGATTTGTACGAGATAGGTACGGTTGCCACCATTCTTCAATTGATCAGGCTTCCTGACGGCACAGTTAAAGTGCTAGTGGAAGGTCTTGATCGGGCCCGGATTAAAAATATTACTCTCGAGGAAGAGTTCTTTCGCGCAGAAACCAGTATTCTGCACACCGAAGAAACCCCCGAGAAAGAAGCGAAGCTGCTGTTGCGCTCCCTGTTGTCACAATTTGACCAGTATGTGCAGCTAAGTAAGAAAATACCTCCGGAAGTAATGACTTCCATTTCCAGCATAGATGAGCCAGCTCGGCTGGTGGACACGATCGCTTCTCACATGACCCTGCAATTGCAGGAAAAGCAGAACATGCTTGAATTATCTTCGTTAAAGCCTCGGATAGAGCATCTGATGTCTCTTATCGAAGCTGAAATAGACTTGTTTCAGGTTGAAAAGAGGATTCGCGGTCGCGTTAAGAAGCAGATGGAGAAGAGCCAGCGCGAGTATTATCTGAATGAGCAAATGAAGGCGATTCAGAAAGAAATGGGCGAGATGGATGATGTGCCCAACGAAGCTGAAGAGCTGAGGCAAAAAATCGAAGAAGCTGGAATGCCGAAAGAGGCGAAGGAAAAGGCGAATTCAGAGTTAGGCAAGCTCAAACTCATGTCCCCAATGTCCTCAGAAGCCTCTGTGGTGCGAACCTACCTGGATTGGATGGTGAGCATACCCTGGAAAAAGCGCAGCAAAGTGCGTCTCGATCTGGCTAAAGCGGAAGACATTCTTGAAAGCGATCATTATGGACTTAAAGAAGTTAAGGAACGGATTCTGGAATATCTCGCAGTGCAGAAGCGGGTGAAGAAACTTAAAGGGCCAATTCTCTGTTTGGTGGGACCACCAGGTGTGGGAAAAACCTCGTTGGGGGAATCAATTGCCCGCTCAACTAATAGGAAATTCGTCAGAATGGCTCTAGGTGGCGTTCGTGACGAAGCAGAAATACGGGGCCATCGTCGAACCTATATCGGCTCGTTGCCCGGCAAATTATTGCAGAAATTGTCTAAGGTCGGCGTGCGCAACCCATTATTTCTGTTAGATGAAATAGACAAGATGGGGATGGATAACAGAGGTGACCCAGCGTCGGCTCTTCTTGAGGTTCTAGACCCGGAACAGAACAATAGCTTTAATGACCACTATCTCGAAGTGGACTATGATCTGTCTGAGGTTATGTTTGTATGTACTTCAAATAGCATGAATATTCCTGAACCATTGCTGGACAGAATGGAAGTGATTCGAATCCCGGGTTACACCGAAGATGAGAAATTAAACATTGCCCAGCGTTATCTAATACCTAAGCAAATGAAAAATAATGGTGTCGCTGAAGCCGAATTGGAAATCAGCGAACAGGCTATCAGGGACATTATTCGATATTACACTCGTGAAGCAGGTGTACGTGGCCTGGAAAGAGAGATAGCCAAGATCTGCCGTAAAGTAGTGAAGGAAAATTCTCTGCAAAAATCTACCGAGCAGATTGTGCTGGATGATGAGGCGCTGGAGCAGTATTCCGGTGTTCGCAAATACGATTTCGGCAAGGCCGAAGAAGAAAATATGATAGGGCAGGTTAACGGACTTGCTTGGACATCGGTAGGTGGCGAATTGCTAACCATTGAAGCAATTGCCGTAGAAGGCAAGGGCAAAACCATCAAGACAGGTTCGCTTGGAGACGTAATGCAGGAGTCTATTCAGGCTGCGTTTACCGTTGTTAGAAGTCGAGCCAATGCCCTGGGGCTTTTGTCAAACTTTCATGAAAACGTGGACTTACACATACATGTTCCGGAAGGAGCGACACCAAAAGACGGCCCGAGTGCGGGTGTTGGCATGTGTACTGCTCTGGTTTCAGTACTGACGGATATACCCGTTAGAGCCGATGTGGCAATGACAGGTGAGATTACTTTGCGCGGTCAGGTGCTAAAAATCGGTGGTCTGAAGGAAAAATTACTGGCTGCACACCGCGGAAATATTAAAACAGTGATCATTCCTGCCGACAATGAAAGAGACCTTGCGGAAATCCCGGACAATATCAAGGCAGATTTAGAGATCGTTCCTGCTACCTGGATCGATGAAGTTTTAGAGATTGCATTGCAGCATCAACCAACTCCAATCAAGGAAGATGTCAAAGCTAAATCGAAAAAGGATAGCAAGCAGGAAGATATTGATAATAGTAATGATGAAAAACACATAAATACCCACTGAGACCGCGTGTTTTGGGTTGACAGAGCTTTTAGGCTATTGGTATAAAGACTCGGGCGTCCAGCAGTATGAAGCACATTCAGGGAATAAAATTAAAGCAAAATCCAGGCTTAAAAATTGTGCATTTTTTGTAATTGAAGTTAGCTATTTTGCACTTCGTTTTTGAGCGTCTTTCGAAAAGAAATAAACCATTGTTTAAAAAGGGGATAACGTGAATAAATCAGAATTAATAGATGCTGTAGCAGCCAGTGCAGACCTTCCTAAAGCAGCCGCCGGTCGTGCCATAGACGCAACGATTGATGCGATTACAGGTTCTTTAAAGAAGTCTGATCCAGTCGTGTTGGTTGGTTTTGGTACTTTTGCGACTAAGGATAGAGCAGCACGCACTGGACGTAACCCCCAAACGGGTGAGCCAATCCAGATTAAGGCAGCCCGTGTACCTAGCTTTAAAGCTGGTAAAGCACTGAAGGACTCTGTTAACTCTTAAAAAGAGTTTGCAGGCTGTCGAGTAATGGCTGAAGCTCTTTGGCGGGTTTCAGCTTTGACAGGCTTCGACCGTAATTTGCTGCAAAATATGCGGTGAATAGGGTAAGCTTCCCCGACAGATACGGACAAATACCATAGCTACATATGTAAGCTAAATTAGGGCGCATCTATGATGCGCCTTTTTTGGTTTGTAAATAACGGATAAATTGAATTTAACAGCACTGTCCTCGTTGCAGAGGACTGAAAATGGCGCCATCGTTTTAGCAATGGACGCAACAGGGTTACGGGAAAAATTATGCTTCAAGATATACGGGACAATTCACAGGGCGTCATAGCAAAGGTCATTATTGGGCTTATTGTAGCAGTGTTCGCGCTATTCGGTGTTGAGTCTATTATTGGTGGATTTGTCACTTCGCCTCCCATTGCTGAGATTAATGGAGAGGAAATCACCGAAGCACAACTGCAGTCGAGCACACAGAACCTGCTGCTTTCACTTGGTGGAGCGGTTGATTCATTTGACCAGGATTTGCTGGAGCAGATCGCGCTGGGGCAGATAGTCGAAGAAGTTGTACTCAGGCAGTCTGCGGAGAGCGCCGCTATGAGTATCTCCGAAGACAGGCTTGATTTGGCAATTGTCACTAACCCTAATTTCCAGCTGAACGGGCAGTTTGACCCGGATCTTGCTGTAAGAACCATGGTGAGTCAGGGCTTTACCGTGCAAAACTACAGAGACAGCTTGCGTCAGCAACTCTTGTTGTCCCAGCTTGCCAGTGCCTATTCGAGCTCCAATTTTGTCACAGCGCCTGAGCTGGACCGCGTAGCTGAGCTTACAGCTCAAACACGTGACTTTAGATACATTTCTATCCCTATGGGTACCCGAACCCTAGGTACGCCCATAAGTGATGAGGAGATACAGAGTTACTACGAGGCACAACAGGCGGATTTTACCGAAGAAGAAATGGTTTCCGTGCGCTACGTAATATTGGACAAGAATGTCATTAGCGAAGAGATAGACGTAGACGAGGCCGAGTTACTGGCTATCTACGAGGAAGAGCGAGGTAGCTTTGAAGGGGCTGCTGAAAAGAGAGCCTCCCACATTCTGTTTGAAGTAATTGGTGATACCACTGAAGAAGTAGCTCTTCAACAGGCTAACAACGCCTTGCAGCGCCTTCGGGCTGGTGAAGAGTTCACCGCCCTGGCGGCGGAACTGTCTACTGACACCGTTTCCGGTGAAGAAGGCGGTGATATCGGTTATACCAATGGTACTGCATTCCCCGAGTCGCTAGAGGAAGCGCTTGAAATTCTAGCGCTCAATGAAGTCTCTGACCCGGTAGTTTCCGAATTCGGTGTGCACCTGGTAATGCTGACTGAAGATTCCGAGGCGGCCTTTCAGAGCTTTGAAGAAGTACGTGGTCGCATTGAAAGAGACCTGAAGAGCTCCGAGATCGAATTAACCTATGCAGAAAGGCTTGGGGACCTGTCGAATCTCGCTTTCGAAACCGGCGAGTTGGACACTCTGGCAACTGAATTGAATCTGGTTATTTTGCAGGGGCAACCATTTCCCCGTAGCGGTGCCAGCGGAATTTTTTCCAACCCTGCTGTTGTTTCTGCGGCATTCTCCGACGAGGTATTGTTGGAAGGCAATAACAGCGACGTAATTGAGCTAAATGATGCTCAGGCTGTAGTGATCCATCTCGCTGAGTATTTTGAGTCCAGCGTGCTGCCTCTTGAAGAAGTTGAGCCAGAGATTGCAGTGTTAATCCGAACTGACATGGAAAGAGATGCAGTACAGACACTGGGCGAGAATTTACTAAGCAATATCGAAGATGTAGAACAGCTTCAAACGTTGCTGACAGAAAATGAGTTGGAGTGGATCGAGGAACAGGGAATCAGAAGAGATTCTTTGTTGGTGAATCAGCAAATTATCGCTGATGCATTCGCTATGCCTACTCCGGAAGCCGGTAACGAAGAAGTTTCAAGCCTGACCCTAGAAAATGGTACTTATGTACTTGTTAGCCTGCAGAATGTAACGGTGGGAACACTGGATAGTATGCCTGAGATTGAAAGGGATGCCATAACCAATCAAATGCTGACTGACCTGGGTAATAATGATTTCCAGGCGTTTATGGCTAATCTTCAGGAGTCGGCTGATATTGAAACCAGAACGCCTCCCGAAGATATATTCTAACTTAGCCGTCAGCCAGGTCGTTTAGGGAGCCCATGGCGGTGGTGTTAAAGCCGCCATCAACGTACATAATTTCACCGCTAATACCCGAAGCCAAGTCCGAGCATAGAAAGCTCGCGGCATTGCCGACTTCTTCAATAGTGACGTTTCTACGCAATGGTGTTTGCTTGGCATTGTGATCAAGCATGGTGCGAAAACTCTTGATACCTGATGCGGCGAGGGTTCGGATGGGACCGGCAGAGATAGCATTCACTCGAGTGCCCGTTGGCCCGAGACTGGCGGCCATATACCTGACATTTGCCTCAAGGCTGGCTTTGGCTAAACCCATAACATTATAGTTAGGCAGGCTGCGTACCGCGCCTAGATAGCTCAATGTAAGCAGTGAGCCGTTCCTTCCCTCCATTAGTTTCTTGCCGGCCTGAGCAAGCGCGACGAAGCTGTAGGAGCTAATTTCATGTGCGGTAAGAAAGCCTTCCCGGCTAGTAACATCGACATAATTACCGTCCAGTTCTGCTCCCGGCGCAAATGCCAGGCAGTGAACAATACAGTCTATGCCATCCCAACGTTCCGAAACGGAATCAAATAACTGGCTAATCTGCTCATCACTGCTGACATCACAGGGGTAAACCATGTCAGATCCCCAGCCTTCTGCAAATTTGAGGACCCGATCTTTCAGTTTGTCGGTTTGGTACGTAAATGCCAGTTCGGCGCCTTCTCGATACATGGCTTCTGCGATGCCCGAAGCAATTGATAATTTACTGGCTACGCCGAGAATAAGAATTCGTTTGCCGGCTAGATATCCCATAATGTATTCCTGAACTTGCTGGTTTGTTTAGTGTGCGTGTTTGTAGTCGATCTCTTAAAAGCTGGTTTGCTTAACTTATAGAGTTGTCTTCTAAATGAATCGTGCCGTAACTATCTTACTGTCACTAAAGAGCAGAGAAGCATTTTACTGCAAAATCCGCTCAAATACTCGTTGCATCAGCTGGCGAGACAGTAGGGGGAAATATCAGTAATGGTCGCAATAAGTTGAGAGCTTAGACAAGAGCGTACAAATATTTTATTTGATGCCATGCATAAACTTTTTAAGTAATGGCGCAATTATCAGTGCCAGTACACCAATAGCAATGCTATACATGCCTGCAGTCTGATACACCTCCATATAGCTGTTTAAGGCATCGGCAGGGTTTACGACTTCTCCACCAACGGTATCGGAGCCTGTCATCGCGGCGATGGTGCCGGATACATAGTTCCCCGCTGCCATGGCCAGAAACCAGCAGCCCATCATCATGCCCACTACATTGGGCACTGATAGTTTGGAGGTCATAGATAATCCAACCGGAGATATGCACAGCTCTCCGGTAGTGTGCAAAAGGAATAGCAGAATCAGCCAGATCAGAGCTACCTGGGTTGGGTCTGTGGCGATTGAGGAGCCATAGACCAGAACTAAAAATCCCAATCCCAGTTGAATAAGAGCCATGGCAAATTTAGTCGGCGTGGCTGGCTCCCAACCCTTGCGGGCGAGATAGATCCAGACCATGCTGAATACGGGGGCCAGAGTGATAATGAAAAACGCATTAACTGATTGAAAAACTGCGGCAGGGATTTCGAACCCGAATACCACGCGATCAATGTTTCTGTCGGCCATTAGATTGAGAGAGCTTGCCGTCTGTTCAAACAGGGACCAGAAAATAATCTGATAACTCATAAGAAATAGACATACCAGCATACGATCCCGATCGGCAGGTTCGCATTTCATAATTGCGTAGCTGACAACTATCAGCACCATAATCACCAGAGTGCCGCCAAGCAGGCCGCCCACAAACACCGGGGATTGCATTAGTTGCCAGCAAACGAATACGCCAACAATTGAGAGTAGATAGATAAGAACTTCGCGATTTATACCAGGCAAGACAATTTGAGAAAGTAGCTCCGGCTTTTCGGGTTTGCCGGCATCGCCAAATAAGTGCTTTCCCCTTATAAAAACCAATAGCCCGAATAGCATGCCGATACCAGCAGCTCCAAATCCCCAGCTGAAACCTTTGTATTCCAAAAGTAGGCCGCAAACGATGGCGCCAAAAAAAGAACCGAGGTTGATGCCCATATAGAACAGGGTAAAGCCGCCATCCCGGCGTGGGTCTTTGCGCTCGTACATCGACCCAACCAAGGTGGAGATATTGGATTTTAGAAATCCGACACCCATGATGATCAAACCGAGGGAGAAGTAGAATACATCCAGGTAGAAAGGATCGCGTTGAACCTGTAATTCGCCGCCGACATTTATTTCTACGGCCTGAGTACCCTCAATAGCCATTCCCAGATGACCACAGACTAACAATATAGCGCCGAGTATGACGGCCTTGCCTGGGCCTAGATAACGGTCGGCAACAATTCCTCCTATAACAGGAGTGATATAAACCAGAGAGATGTATGTTGCATAGATTCCGGCGGCTGATTGGTCGGAAAATAAGAAGTGCTGGGTGAGGTAGAAGATCAGCAGGGCACGCATGCCGTAATAGCTAAAGCGTTCCCACATTTCGGTGAGAAAACAGATGACCAGCCCCTTGGGGTGGCCGAGAAATTCGCCTTGTGAGCTGCTTGGGGTTTGCGTATTCATTTAGCCTGATCTAGTTAATAGATGTCTGTGACCGAACGCGGATTGATTGTCCGGGATAGATTAATTCGCTACCACCAATGCTATTTAGTCGTAGTAATTCATCCAGATTCATGGCGAAGCGTTTGGCAATCTTGGCCATGCTGTCTCCGGATCTAACTCTGTAGTATTGAGACTCTACCGGGTTCAACTGGTTTCCTGCGGTGGAGGTCTCGTCAAGGGCAAAGCTCAGGTCTAGTAGTTGTCCCGGCCTTAGTATTTGATCCATTTGTAGGGAATTCCATGCTGCTATCTGCCGGGATCTCAGATCAAATTTTCTGGCGATGGACCAGAGATTGTCGCCACGGCGTATTGTATAAGTGGCAGGAATCGACACTGTCTGCCGTACCTGATTAAAACGGGGAGCCTGGGCAGCGATTAACTCGCCATTGACCGAGCGTGGAATTAACAGCGAGTTGCCGGCGATAATCTGGCTTCCACTGATACCGTTAACGGTTTGCAGGATATCTACTCTGGTACCAAGCTTTCTGGCGATACCTCCAAGAGTGTCGCCGCCAACTATTTCATAGCGATCCCAGCTAAGTAGGGATGCTGTATCGATCTGTTGAAGTCCGGCAGTAAGTTTGCCAGCGTTCTCTATTGGAAGCAGCAGTAGCTGCGGTTGATCGGGATGGGTTGCCCATTGCAGATAGCCGGGATTGAAATCTCTCAGTTGCTGGTAATCCAGTTCCGCTAGCTCTGCAGCTTTGGCTATGTCAATTTGGGCATTAATCTCCACTGTCTGCATTAAGGGGTAATTGGGTATTTCATTAAGGGTAATGCCGCTTAACTCACTTTCGGCAACAATCCGGGCTATGGCCAGAATTCTGGGGACGTGGTTGCGGGTTTCGCCAGAGAGCCTGAGATCCCAGAAAGACGCGTCCTCCTTGCTGACTCCGCTACGACGAATAGCCCGGCGGACATTACCATCACCGGTGTTGTAGGCAGCCAAAGCCAATAACCAGTCTTCATTGAACTGTTTGTGCAGGCTTTCCAGATAATCGAGGGCAGCACGGGTAGCGGTAAGCGGGTCTCTGCGCCCGTCATACCACCAGTCTTGCTGTACGCCAAAGCTTCGGGCAGTTGGCCCCAAAAATTGCCACAGTCCAACAGCGTGCTCACGGGAATAGGCATTGGGGTTAAATGTGCTTTCAATAATAGGCACCAGCACCAGTTCGAGGGGTAGATTGCGGCTCTCTACCTCTTCAACCATAGGGAAAAGAAACGGGGTGGCGCGTTCAACAATCAAATCAAAGAAGCGTTGGTTGGACTCATAGTTTTTAAGCTGTTGGGCTACGGCAGGGTGATCGTAATAATGCTGGAGTTCCAGGCCGGCCTCGATCCGCTGCCAAAGGTCGGTTATCTCTATCTCGACTTCAGCTGGGATTTCAGTGTCGCCTACCTCTCTCTCTGGTGTGGTTGACGGGACCACAGCTTCATGTGGGGCTTGTGTGGCTCGCTGGGATGACTCTTGGGGTATCTCCATGACGGTTTGGCACGCTGTTAACACCAATAAAAATAGTGACAGAAGCCCATTCCGTAAATTCAATGATTTTGCTGACTGCGTTATTGTTGAGGGTAATACATACATAAGTAGTGCGATAATCCGTTGTTATAAAAGTATATGTAAATAGACTAATCAATTAATTAAAAGTGAATACATAAATAATACGTACACAGATTTAATCAATGGCGGAGATAGTTTCCTAGAAGTTATCCTTCCATGATCGCAGAGCGGAAAAAACTTCCACTTCATTCTCCGCTTTCCTGTCCAGCAGTTTAGCTGCGGTACTAATGATTTCCTGTTCTCTGCAACGAAGAAACGGATTTGTCTGCAATTCGAGATTAATAGTCGATGGCAGGGTGGGGGTGTCCGCATCTCGTTTTAATTGTTCGTCCAGTACTCTTTGCTGCAGCAATTGATTATTAGGCTCGGCAGCAACAGCGAAGGAAAGATTGGCAAGGGTATATTCGTGGGTGCAAAAAACACGGCTGCTGGAATCAAGAGCGCTGAGCCTGGTCAAGGATTTATGCATATCCTGCGCCGTGCCTTCGAAGAGTCTTCCGCAGCCAGCGGCAAACAAAGTGTCACCACAAAAAAGAATCGGTAGCTGGGTCTTATCTTCATCACTGAAGAAGGCAATGTGATCGAGGGTGTGGCCCGGCACTTCGATTACCGAAAACCTATGACCGAATACAGTGACTTCGTCTCCCTCATCGACTATCTCGGTTAGGCCGGCAATATTGGACTGTCTTGGTCCCACAATGCGGGGCGAGTAACTGGCGCTTAACTCCCTGATGCCTCCGGTATGGTCGGGGTGATGGTGGGTGATAAGAATGTCGCTCAGCTCGAGTGTGTTTTCTTGCAGGTAGTTAATCACTGCCTTTGGGTCGCCGGGATCTACAACACAGACCCGGTTACTGTCGGAATCCGCAACAGCCCAAATGTAGTTGTCTGAAAAAGCAGGAATTGGATGTATGGAATGAATCATAAATCTATCAAAATCGGGAAAAACGACATGATATAAGGAAATAGGCCGAATACAAGCAAATCGGCCGGATAAAGCGAATTTCATTGCAGAAACTACTTAATATTCAACTGATTAAGGATTAGACTGTTGCCTTGAAGCCGAAAAAATTGGTACGAATCACTCTATGAACTTCCATTCAAAGCATGAAACGAGACGGCGCCTGATTAAAGGCATGCCGGATTCCGATCTGCTGCATAATTTGCTTTCCCAATGGTACCGGACCCCTCAGGGTAGAGAGGTGCTAAAGGCGGAAAGCAAGGCCGTGCAGCCATTGCTGGAAAAACTTTTCGGCTATCACATTCTTCAGGTTGGTTTTAGTGAGGAGCACTCGCTTATCAAAGATAGTCCGGTAGGGCACAAAATAATTTTCTCACCGAATTATCGAGCTGGGGTCAGGCATGCTGTTGCCGATAATGAAGAGTTACCTCTGGCCAGTGACAGTATTGATGTAATAGTTGTACATCACGCGCTGGATTTTACCGAAGATAGTCACCGTTTATTGAGAGAGATGACGAGGGTGTTAAGACCCGGCGGCCATATGATTGTTGTAGGATTCAATCCTTACAGCAGTTGGGGTTTGTGGAAAATTTTCAGGCGTAAAACCATTGCACCATGGCGGGGGCGGTTCATATCGAAGCGACGGGTAATGGACTGGTTGAGGCTGCTGGATCTGGAGATTGATTCCGTCAGTTACGGCCTGCATTTTCTGCCCTGGAAATTTTCCCGTCTGTTAAAATCTGCCCAAAAAATTGAGGCATTTGGTCGTAAGGTTAATAGCCCAATTGGCGGTGCATACTATATACACTGTGTTAACCAACACACTCCCGTTACACCTATTCTACAGCGCTGGAATCCTTTGCCAGCCAGAACCACCGCCTTACCGGCAGTGGAAAATATCAGGGTCAAGATTCACTAAGTCATGTCCGTAGTAATTCGTATTAATTTTTTGGAGATAGCATGGCCCAAATAGTCGAAATGTTCACCGATGGAGCTTGTCGGGGGAACCCAGGGAAAGGTGGCTGGGGGGTATTAATGCGCTACGGGGGTACAGAGAAATCCCTGCATGGCGGCGACCCAATGACAACCAATAACCGTATGGAGTTGATGGCAGTTATCAAGGGCCTGGAGGCGCTTAATAAGCCCTGTAAGGTGCGTATAACCAGCGATTCCAAATATGTCCTCACAGGGATTACTGAGTGGATAAGTAATTGGAAGGCCCGAAAATGGAAGACAGCCAATAAAAAGCCGGTGCAGAATGTCGAATTATGGAAAGAGCTTGATGAACTTGTAGCCCAACACGAAGTAGAATGGGACTGGGTAAAAGGCCATAGCGGTCATCGGGAAAATGAAATAGCGGACCAACTTGCCAATCTTGGCATCGATGAGTTGTAAGCTATTAGTTGTAAGTAAATATATAAAGGCCGTGCAGACGGCGAGCTAACGAGGCTGATTGAGTGAGACAGGTAGTACTAGATACGGAAACAACCGGCCTGGACCCAGCCCAGGGACACCGTATTATTGAAATAGGCTGTGTCGAACTGGAAAACCGCAAACTCACTGGCAAACACTTCCAACGCTATCTCAACCCAGATCGGGAGATTGACGCTGCTGCCATCGAAGTCCACGGAATAACTTCGCAGTTTTTGGCTGACAAGCCGCGATTTGAGCAGGTGGAAGCGGAGTTTCTGGACTTTGTTAACGGCGCTGAGCTTATTATTCACAACGCTCCTTTCGATATCGGCTTTCTCGATCATGAGCTTAAGCGTTCAGGCCAGCAAGGCAAAACCATGGCAGCAATGTGTTCCGTTCTCGATAGCCTGTTGCTGGCGAGAGAGAAGCATCCCGGGCAAAGAAATAATCTTGATGCACTATGTAAGCGTTATGACGTAGACAATACCCAGCGTCAGCTACACGGAGCGTTGTTAGATGCAGAGATTCTGGCTGACGTCTATTTAATGATGACCAGTGGTCAGACTTCAATGCTTCTCCATGAAGAGCATAGCGAGGAGTCAATCAGCCGGAGAAGAGGCAAAACTTCCAGCAAAGAGCGCCCCACACTTATCGTAAAAAAGGCAACAGAGAGCGAGTTGGAAGCTCACAGAGCCAGGCTTGAGGAGATCTCTGCAGAAAGTGCAGATGGCTGTCTCTGGCTGAATTCAGAGAAAGCCCAATAAACTCGCAAGTATTTTTATTATCAGGCCGAAAGTTGAACCGAAATCATTTTTTACAAGTAAGCGAACTGCTGGAAACAGACAGGTTTGTACTCTTTCATCACTCCGAAATAGTAGTGAAGAGGGAGAAGTTTGTCTGGGATTACCGGGAGTTAGTTCTGGAAGAAATGAGCGATGCAGAGTTCATTTTGCTGGAAAGAGATGCGGATTATGATTTGATCGCCGTTAAAATTTCCAGCGATCCTAGCTCCTCACTGCTATCTGAAAGTAAAAACCTTTGGTCAATTTTGTTCGTAGATAGCGAAGATCCGTTTTCGGTAGCGGGAAAGGCCCGGCAATTGCTGGACTGGTATGCAGATCATCGATTTTGCGGAGCATGCGGTACCAAGACGGTGCATCATGGTTCAGAGAGGGCGCTGGTTTGCGAGCCATGCAATAAACATTATTTCCCCCGCATTAACCCCTGCGCGATCATGTTAGTGCACAAAGGTCCGCAAATGTTGTTGGCAAAAAGTTCCCGAGTTAAAACCGGATTCTATAGCTGTCTTGCAGGCTTCGTCGAAATAGGGGAAACACCGGAGCAGACCGTGAAGCGAGAAGTTATGGAAGAGGTTGGTCTGGAAGTTGAAAATATTCGTTACTTCAAGAGCCAGTCCTGGCCATTTCCCTCCCAGCTCATGTTGGGCTTTTTTGCAGAGTACAAGAGCGGCGAAATCACTCCCGACCCCTCGGAAATTGAAGATGCAGCATGGTTTGATATCAACAACCCGCCGAAGATGCCTGGTGCCGGTGTTAGTATTGCCGGAGAGCTAATCCGCCACTTTATAGAAAATGTGAAGAAAGAGAGCTTTGAATAAAGCTCGAATTACAGGCAAAATGTGCCTTCTGCATGTAATGTACAGAGGCTTATCAGGCGCAATTTTAAGGTCCGCCTTGAACAGCAAGTTCCTTAAAGCGTCTCGCTGCAGAAACCCAGTCCATCAGGAGTAATAAATGGAATACCTTATCCAATACGGCGTGTTTTTAGCTAAAGTAGCAACGATTGTTGTAGCTCTGGTTATTTTGCTAGGTGCTATCGTCTCGGCCGGAAGCAAGGGCAAGAAAGGACCCAGAAAGGGATCCATAAAAGTAACCCCTCTTAATGACCACATCGATGAAATGAAGGATGCTATCCGTCACTCGATTCTCGACAAGGAGGAGTTAAAACAGATTCATAAAGCCGAGAAAAAATCCGCAAAGGCCGAGCATAAGGAAAAAGTTAAAAAGCTGAAAGACGACAGCAAGCAAAGCAGCGATGAACAGGGTCGAGCCGAAGAAGAACGAAAGAAACGGGTATACGTTTTAAACTTTAATGGTGATATCGCTGCCGAAGGCGTAAGTTCATTGCGCGAGGAGATCACAGCTGTGTTATCACTAGCCAAGCCTGCCGACGAAGTTGTTCTCAATCTTGAGAGCCCCGGAGGGATGGTTCATGCCTATGGCCTGGCTTCGTCGCAATTACTCAGAATAAAAAATCAGAATATTCCTCTTACCATCTGTGTAGATAAGGTAGCAGCAAGCGGCGGCTATATGATGGCCTGTCTGGCTGACAAATTAATAGCAGCCCCGTTTGCGATAATTGGCTCTATCGGTGTGCTGGTGCAGCTACCAAACTTTCACCGGGTATTAAAAAAATACGATGTGGACTATGAGATCATTAGCGCTGGGGAATTTAAGCGTACATTGACGACGTTTGGCGAAATAACCAAGAAGGGCAAAGATAAGGTTCAGGAAGACGTAGAAACTATCCATGATATCTTCAAGTCATGGGTGAAGGAGCATCGACCCAGTGTTGAAATTGATAAAATATCAACAGGTGAAACCTGGGTAGGTATGCAGGCTAAAGAACGGTATATGGTGGATGAAATCAGAACCAGCGATGAATACATTGTTAGCGCCTGCGATTCTGCTGATGTCTACGAAGTGGAATTTGAAATTCCTCAATCTATACAGGACAAATTGGGTTCGGCGTTTCAGGGTAATGTGCAAAAAATATTCAGCACTCTGTTCGAAAAGTCTTCGACTAACAACTATCAGTAAACATCGGGTTGATAAAGTGGATACATATAAAGCATATAGAGTAAGTGAAGTAGCAGAAAAGCAATACAGAGGTGAGTTGGTTGAGTTAAATATAAATGACTTGCCTGAAGGCGAGGTATTAATAGAAGTTTCCTATTCTTCGCTTAATTTTAAGGATGCACTGTCCGCCAGTGGTAACAAAAGCGTTACCCGCGAGTACCCCCACACCCCGGGAATCGACGCTGCAGGTGTCGTTGTTTCTTCTTCCAATGAGCAGTTTTCCACAGGAGATCAGGTAATTGTCATTGGTTACGACCTTGGTATGAATACCGCCGGTGGTTTTGGTCAATACATCCGTGTGCCAGCGAGTTGGGTTGTAAAGTGTCCTGACGGACTGTCTTTGAAAGAAAGCATGGTTCTGGGGACAGCAGGCTTTACCGCGGCACTTTGTGTGGAAAAACTAATTCAAAATGATGTGACAGCTGATAGCGGTGATATTCTGGTTACCGGAGCAACAGGTGGTGTGGGTATTGTAGCGGTCGCTATTCTGGCCAAACTGGGTTACCGAGTAGTTGCCAGTACCGGTAAGCCGGACGCGGGTTCATTGCTGGAACAAATGGGTGCCTCAGAGTTACTAGACCGTGCAGAGTTAAGCGAAGAAAACCCACGTCCCATGCTGAAGGAATGCTGGGCTGGCGCGGTAGATGTAGTTGGCGGAGACACGCTGTTTAATGTGGTGAAGTCTCTTCACTATGGAGGCAGCGTAGCCTGCTGTGGACTGGTACAATCACCCATGTTCAAAGCCTCGGTACTGCCATTCATACTTCGTGGAGTAAATCTTCTAGGAGTGGATTCCGTACAGTTGCCACTGGAAACCAAGCAACGAGTTTGGTCAAAACTTGCCGCTGAATGGAAAGTGGAAGGGCTGGACGCGATCTACAATGAGATCGGCTTTGATCAATTGGGTGACAGTCTGGCAGCCGTGCTGAAAGGCGGAGCCACCGGACGTTATGTACTGAACCTGAAAGCCTGATTTAGTCCCTGCGTAGTTTCGGGTTGATTGCGATCGGTGTAGGGCAGTAGAGCACCACGATATAGGATGACACCAGGAATGTGATGATAGCGGCAGCCTGAATTGTCAGAGATGCCGTTTCACTAATCACTCCGGACTGTGTCGCAACAAAGGCGATCAGCAGGGAAAACTCGCTTATCTGGCCCAGTCTTAAGCCAGCATCCCAGGCCAGTTTATTGTGTTCACTAAACCGATGGAGCAAATATCTGAAGCTAACAGGTTTCACTATCAGGGCAACGACTGCAAGAGTGATTGCCGGCATTGCTATTGTCGAAAGCAGAGAGATATTAAATTGTGCCCCCAGTGAGAAAAAGAACAGGATCAGGAAAAAATCCCTTAAAGGTTTGAGGCGATCAGCTATATAGAGTGATATAGGGCTGGTGGCTAATGCAACACCCGCAACGAACGCACCAATCTCCGCGGATAAACCCATCACTGCAGCAAGTTCGGCCATTCCCAGGCACCATCCGATAGCTAGCAGGAATATGTATTCCTTGAAGTGATCAAATTTGGCAACAAGGTGGATCAGAATATACTGGGTTGCAAGATAGGCAAAAATCAATAACACAGGGAAGGCCAGTAACACTCTGAGCGTTGAAGACTGACCGATATTGCCTGAGTCCAAAAAGGCCAGAAAAAAAATGGCGATAAAGTCCTGCATTAACAAAATACCTACCATCAACTCCCCCATATGCTTTTGATGCAATACGGTGGTGGGTAGGAGTTTGATGCCGATAATGGTGCTGGAAAAAATAAGGCTAAATCCAATTACCAGACTTTCTATAAGTGAATACTCGAATAACAAGCCGGTACCGAAACCCAATAGAACGAAAATAATCGAACTTGCTAGAGTTACTAGGAAGACTTTCTTGAGGGTGATAAATAGTTTTCCCGGCTGCATGTCCAGGCCCAGCAAAAACAGCAGAAAGATAATTCCAAATTCCGAGATGTCTGTTAACAGGCTTGGGTCAGAGATATAGCTGAGTCCATAGGGACCTAGAACAACGCCAAGTGCAATATAGGCCACCAACAGGGGTTGCCGAAAATACAAGGCAAGTGTGGACACGATTGCGGCACCAGTGAAAATGAGGAAAAAGGAAAATATTAGGGATTCAGTTTCCATAGGGCCGCATGATTTGCCGATCAGGCAGATCGTTTTTTATCTGCAGAGGATTAAATACTATAGCGACTCAGCGACGCCTGAACAAGGGCAGGGGCTCTGCCGCGCTTAGTTGATACGCATCGGAAAAGTCATTCAACGCCATGAGACAGGCGTCTGCGTCCTGATCTTCTCTTAATTGAAAAGAGCTAAAACCGCAGCGTGACATGAAAAAAACCTGATCCCTTAATACGTCACCGATGGCCCGAATCTCGCCCTTGTAGTTATGGGCTAGCCGGAGTTCTCTGGCATTGCTATAGGACCTGCCATCGGAGAACGCAGGAAAGTTCAGAGCTATCAGAGGTAGAGATTGAAGCCCGGCACCAATTTTGTTGATGCTTTCGTTGGAGTCCAGCCATACCGCAATACTGCCGTTGTACTCTTCTATCTCTTCGCGAAAGTCCTTCCACAATTGCAGGGGTACAATAAAGGCTTTGCCGGGTGCTGCCTGAAATATCTCGGGTCCGGTAGCTGTTTTTATAATTGTCCAGCTATCGTTGGCGATGGTGCCGTCTTTAATCAGCTTTTGCATAAACTTTTTCCTTGAATGGTGCTATCCCCATTCGCTGAAAGGTGTCGATAAAGAGCTCATTTTCTTGTCTGTTGTTCTTGTAAACATCGACTATAGTTTCAATAACAGCCGGAATTTCTTCTTCAGCAAAAGCTGGCCCGATGATTTTTCCGAGGCTAGCTTCCTTGCTTGAAGAACCGCCAAGTGAAACCTGATAAAACTCATCCCCTTTCTTGTCGACGCCGAGAATGCCGATGTTGCCGACATGGTGATGACCGCAGGCATTCATACATCCGGAAATGTTGAGGCTGAGTTTGCCAATTTCTTTTTGGGCCTCAACACTACTAAACTTTCTTTGTATCGATTCAGCAATTGGTATGGATTTGGCGTTAGCCAGAGCGCAGAAGTCCCCGCCGGGGCAGCAAATCAAATCAGTTAGCAGGCCGAGGTTTTGGCTGGACATTGCCGCGGACTGTAATTCCTGCCAGAGAGAAAACAAATCCTCCTGGGGAACATCCGCCAATACCACATTCTGATCATGTGTGACTCTTGCCTCGCCAAAGCTGTATTTATCAGACAGATCGGCAAGCGCATTTAGCTGGATGTCAGTCACATCTCCCGGTGCTACACCGGTGGATTTAAAGCAGACAGTGACGATTGCATAACCGTCTATTTTATGGGGATTAACATTCTGCTCGTGCCAACTGGCGAACATGAGGTTTTCTGACAGCTGTTGCTTTAGGGTATCTGGCTCGTTATCGAGGGTCTGATAATCAGGGTCAGTAAAGAAACTTTGACAGCGTGTTATCTCTTCATCAGTAAGTTGTAGTCCTGAGGCTTTTAAGTCTTCCCACTCATGATTAACTTTCTGCTTGAATGCATCTACGCCAGTTTCTTTTACCAGGATTTTAATTCTTGCTTTGTACTTGTTGTCGCGTCTGCCTTCCCGGTTATAGACGCGGAGGATTGCTTCAAGTGCAGTAAGTAGATGCTTCTTTTCAACAAAATCGAATATTTCTTTACCAATTATTGGAGTTCGGCCCAAACCACCGCCAGCGAGAATTCGAAAACCAGTTTCACCTGCAGTATTGCTTACTAGATAAATACCAATGTCATGGAGTTGGGTTGCTGCCTGATCTACTTTTGTTCCACATACCGCGATTTTGAATTTTCTGGGCAGGTAAGCAAATTCCGGATGGAAGGTCGACCATTGTCGAATGATTTCGCAATAGCCTCGACTGTCTTCCAATTCGTCTACGGCGACCCCAGCAAATTGATCGGTAGTGGTATTGCGAATACAATTGCCGCTGGTTTGGATAGCATGCATCTCAACTTCGGCTAGTTCAGTAAGCAGGTCCGGAAGGTCTTCGAGTGCAGGCCAGTTAAATTGAATGTTTTGGCGAGTGGTGAAGTGCCCATAACCTTTGTCATAGTGATTGGCAATATATGCAAGTTTCCTAAGTTGTCTGGAGGAAAGCATGCCATAGGGGACGGCTATACGTAGCATGGGCGCGAGACGCTGGATATAAAGCCCGTTCTGAAGCCGTAAAGGCAGGAACTCAGCTTCGCTTAGTTTGCCGTCAAGATAACGCTGGGTTTGATCCCTGTATTGGGCAATCCTGTCCCTGAGCATCTGATGATCATAATTATCGTACTGATACATTTTATTTGTTTCCGATGTTTATCTACTTTCCTAGTGAAAATCAGGGACAAATAAGCAAGTAAGTCTCGCTTATAATAAGTTGGGTCCCAATAGTTTTGATACGGCTTCAACTTGTTGATTTTTTCTCTCAGCCAAATTCTCAACCTGTTCGGAGCTGATTTTTCCAACCGGGAAGTAATGAGCTTCAGGATGGGAGAAATAGTAACCGCTGACGCTGGCAGCGGGGCTCATAGCGAAGCTCTCGGTTAGCTCTATACCAGTATGCTCGCTGGCATTAAGCAGGGAGAACAGTGTTTCTTTTTCAGCGTGATCAGGGCAAGCGGGGTAACCTGGTGCCGGCCTAATACCTCGAAAAGACTCTCGTATTAATTCCTCATTAGATAGATCTTCTTGCGGATCATAACCCCAATATTCCTTTCGTACTTTCTCGTGTAAATGTTCAGCAAAGGCTTCTGCAAGACGGTCGGCCAAAGCCTTAACCAATAGCGCATTGTAATCGTTGTTTTCGGACTCATACCGGGCGGCGAGTTGTTCGGCGCCAATACCCGTAGTTAGTGCAAAACCACCAACGTAGTCCTGTTTGCCAGAAGAAGCTGGAGCCACAAAATCAGCAAGGCACTGGTTATTTCGACTTTCTTCTTTAGGCATTTGCTGTCGAAGAAAATGAAGAGTGCCTATAGATGATTCATCACCAGTAGTTTTATAGACTTCCACATCGTTAGTAGTGATCACAGATGCAGGCCAAAAGCCGATTACTGCCTTTGCTTTAAGCAGTTTCTTACTGACTATTTCCTTAAGCATGGCCTGAGCATCGGCAAATAGATCCCTGGCTGCTTCTCCAACTTTCTCGTCCTGTAAAATCGCGGGGTATTTGCCCGATAAGCTCCAGGTTATAAAGAATGGCGTCCAGTCGATGTAATCCAGCAGTTCTTCAAGAGGGTAGTCATCGAATACTTTTGTGCCAGTGAAGCTTGGTGCAACAGGTTGGTAGCTATCCCAATCTAGTTTCGCCTTGTTGGCGTTAGCATCGTCGAAGGAGATTAATTCACGCTTGCCTGCGCGATTTGCCGCACGGGCCCGGATTTTTTCATACTCGGAGCGAATGTCGCCGGTATAGCCGGCTTTGTTTTCCTTGTTTAGCAGATTGCTAACCACGGTAACGCTTCGCGAAGCGTCGGGCACATAAATAGTGCTATCGTTCTCATAGTTTTGTTCAATCTTGACAGCAGTGTGTGCTTTCGATGTAGTTGCGCCACCGATAAGCAGGGGAATATTAAAATCCAGTCGCTGCATTTCCGATGCAACATGAACCATCTCGTCGAGGGAAGGGGTGATTAGTCCGCTCAGGCCGATGACATCGACATTTTCCTCTTTCGCTACCTGTAGAATTTTTTCACAGGGCACCATCACTCCGAGGTCGATTACATCGTAGTTGTTGCAGCCCAGCACTACGCCTACAATATTTTTACCAATATCGTGGACATCGCCTTTAACCGTAGCCATCAAGATTTTGCCCTTGGCTTGTATTTCGGCGCCTTCTTTTTCGGCTTCGATGAAAGGTAGCAGGTGAGCAACAGCCTGCTTCATTACCCGTGCGCTTTTAACTACCTGCGGAAGAAACATCTTGCCGCTGCCAAACAGATCGCCAACTTCATCCATGCCTTTCATTAACGGGCCTTCGATGACCTTGATGGGTGCATCGGATGCGAGACGGGCTTCCTCGGCATCCACTTCTATAAACTTGGTAATACCTTTGACTAGAGCATGGGCAAGCCGTCTATCTACTGGCTCTTCACGCCAGGATAGATCTTCTGTGCTGGCTTTACTGCCACCACCAGTAATAGATTGGGCAACTTCCATTAAGCGCTCAGTCGCTCCCGGATCCTTGTTAAGGATTACGTCTTCAACGGCGGTTTTCAGGTTCTCGGGAATTTCATCATAAACAGTCAATTGGCCGGCGTTAACAATACCCATATTGAGTCCGGCCTTGATGGCATGGAAGAGAAAAACAGAATGAATAGCTTCGCGAACTGCATTGTTTCCTCGAAATGAAAACGAGACATTACTAATTCCGCCAGAAATAAGTGCGCCGGGAAGGGTTGCCTTTATGTAGCGACAGCTCTCGATAAAATCTACGGCATAATTGTTGTGATCTTCGATGCCGGTGGCGACGGCGAAAACGTTCGGATCGAAAATAATATCCTCAGCCGCAAATCCAACTTGCTGGGTCAAGATGTCATAACTACGCTTACAGATTTCATTTTTTCTCTTTAGGCTGTCAGCCTGGCCATCTTCATCGAACGCCATAACGATTACCGAAGCTCCGTATTTCTGACACAGCTCCGCCTTGGAGATGAAATCTTCAGCGCCTTCTTTAAGACTAATAGAGTTGACTACTGCTTTGCCCTGGCTGCATTTCAGTCCGGTTTCGATGATTTCCCATTTTGAGGAATCTATCATTAAAGGTACGCGACTGATGTCCGGTTCTGAGGCGAGCAATTTCAGATACCTTTCCATAGCGGCCTCTGAGTCGAGCATTCCTTCGTCCATATTAATATCTATAATCTGTGCGCCAGCTTCTACTTGCTGACGAGCAACTTCCAGAGCTTCGTCGTAGTTTTCTTCAATAATTAGTCGGGCAAATTTTGCTGAGCCCGTTACATTGGTTCTCTCGCCAACGTTAACAAATAGTGAGTTTTCATCGATATTGAAAGTCTCGAGGCCGCTCAGTCTACAGGCAGGTTTCAGTTTGGGGATTTTCCTGGGGGCTATGTCGGAAACAGCATCGGCTATTGCTGCTATATGTTCGGGTGTTGTTCCACAGCAGCCGCCCACGATATTCAGAAATCCGCTGGTAGCGAATTCCTTGATTATCACTGCCATTTCTTCAGCTGACTGATCGTACTCGCCAAACTCATTAGGTAGTCCAGCGTTGGGATAGGTGCAGACGAAGCAATCAACTAGTTTGGAAGATTCCTCTATATGGGGACGAAGTTGTTCTGCGCCCAATGCACAATTAAATCCCACTGACAGGGGTTTGCTGTGTACTACGGAATTACAGAATGCGCCCACTGTCTGTCCGGACAGGGTGCGACCGCTGGCATCCGTTATGGTGCCGGAGATCATCACGGGCAGCGCGGTTCCTGTTTCTTCGAAAACTTTGTCGACGGCAAAGATGGCCGCTTTGGCATTCAGGGTATCGAACGAAGTTTCTATCAAAATCAGATCTACACCACCTTCAATCAAGCCCCGTATGGAATTAGCGTAATCATCGGCCAAATCGTCAAAACTGATGGCGCGAAAACCCGGATCGTTAACATCCGGCGAGAGGGAGGTGGTCTTACTGGTTGGGCCGACAGCGCCGGCAACAAATCGTGGTTTGGCAGGGTTGCTTGCAGTGACCTTGTCGCATACTTCCCGCGCGATGAGAGCAGACTGCAGATTCAGTTCATAACTCAACTCTTGCAGGCCATAGTCGGCTTGGGAGCATCGAGTGGCATTGAAAGTATTTGTGCCAATAATATCAGCCCCGGCCTCGAGAAAACCCAGATGAATAGTCTTGATAATCCCCGGTTGGGTAATGCTCAACAGATCATTGTCGCCAGCGAGACTACTTTCGTAGTCCCTGAAGCGCTCGCCGCGGAATTGCTCTTCAGTTAGCGTTTGCTGCTGAATCATTGTTCCCATGGCGCCATCGAGCACCAGAATCCGTTGTTCAAGTAGGTCCCTGATCTGTTTTTCTGCATCTGTCGTTTTCAAGAGAGTTTTCATCTGAGTTTCACGAACCTGTTCATTTAGCCTGTCAATTAATCCGATTAGCTATCCATGTCTCCAGTGGCATATTTTCCAGAGAATTGGTCTGTCAAAAAGCTGACAATTCTACCAGTGTAGTCGCCCTTAGCCTATCTGTAATAAGGCTGAAGCCCAGAGGTTGTCTATACATAGCTAGTATATAGCTAAAACCAAGTAAATCACTCGGGTATTTTAAAAACCATGAGAATAGAGTAGACTAGAGCCCTTGATAAACACCTAATACGAGATAAACATGGTTAGCATTACCGAATCTGCAGAGGAATACCTGATAGAACTTCTTGCCAAGCAAGATTGCGAAGGTATTGCAGTGCGAATATTCATCTTGGATGCAGGCTCGCCCAAGGCTGAAACCTGCATTTCATTTTGTCGGCCGGGAGAAGAGAAGGAGGACGACGAAGTGAAAAAATATGAAGGCTTTAACACCTTCATAGACGCGCATAGTATACCTTTTCTGGAAGATGCGGTAGTGGATTTTGCCAAGGACTCCATGGGCGGCCAACTAACCATCAAGGCTCCAAACTCGCGGATGCCGAAAATTTCCGAAGATAGTCCGGTTGAAGACAGGGTAAATTACATTCTCTACAATGAAATCAATCCTGGTCTTGCGGCCCACGGTGGCCATGTCTCTTTGGAAGAGATTTTCGAAGAGAATGTAGCCGTTCTGCGCTTCGGTGGTGGTTGTCAGGGTTGCGGGATGGTGGATGTCACCTTGAAAAACGGAGTTGAGAAAACCCTGCTTGAGCAAATACCCCAGTTGAAGGAAGTACGTGACGTAACGGATCACTCTGTTACCGAGAATGCCTACTATTAATAGAATAATTACCGCTTGCAGTGATGCTGCGGCCATCAGTCCGGGTAGTTCGAGGAGAGTGATTCGTAAAGCTGGTCTTTGAAGCTCTCATGTGAAGGGTCGAGTTCGGCCATAATCTCTACCAAATACTCATTATCTTCCCGGCCATCCCACATCTTCTGGTAAGTACCTTCCTTATAGCCGTGATCCTGACGAAAGAAATTCAGTACATTCTTGCCCACATATTGGCAATAGAGTTCAGTCCAGTCCATTCCGCAGTCACTCATGATAGCGGAGAACACTGACAGGTCGATTCGACGTGCAGCGGCCAGTGCAATTAGCAATTCCAGTTTGGTAATCAGGTCGAGGCTATCGATCTGGTAGGTTCTGCTATCAAACTCAAGAGATTCGCAGTTGTTTGCCAGCAGATCCATTAGATAGTGCAGGGATGTTTCTTCGGAACCTTTCCGTTCCAGCAATATCTCCGATAGGATGAAGTGCCAGATATCTATCAGCTCCATCTGCAGTTGGGGCAAATCCTTGTCCTGTTTTTTCCACCATTTCCAGCCATGGTGCTCAATGGCTTCGGCGCCCTCGATTACAACTGCTCGGAGATAAGGGTATCGGGCAGCAACCCAGTTAGGGTCTACCTTGGAATTCATGGCTGCCTGAAGAGACAGCATAGTGCTTGCTTGTTGGGTGGAAAGCTTGGAGGGCATACGAGAGTGTTAAACCTGTGGATTGCTAGCGGCTCTGGGCCAGGGTTAATTTAATCCACAGAAGCTTACTGAGACTTGGCCTGTTTTGCCAGAGAGTCGAGCATTTCTTTGCGGCTGCGTAGCATATCGCTATAGGATTTGCGGGCAGCAAGTACTTCGGAATCGTCTTTGCCGGAAGCTTCCAGCTCTCCGAGCCACGATTCAAGTACTTCGATTTCGCTATTAAGTTGGGCAGTGCCTTCCTGGATCAATTTCTGATCGATAGAGACGGAGCCTGTGTCTTGTTGATTTTTATCCATGTTCGGATTCCCCGGTGTGCTCGTTGCTCTATCGTCCGAGATCTTATGTTATGCCAGCCTGTATTTTCAGGCTTTGGTCCGAGCTTATACAGCTCACTTAGGCTGTATCGGCTGAGCCGACAAAGTCTCAAATCTGACTTTCCGGTTCAGCGTGAGCTCTTTTTATTTCGCTTATTTCCTCATTTTTGGCCAATCTTCAGCCCGAAAATAGACAGCCGATTTAGGATGTCATAGTCCAAAACCGGGGTCAAGAAACTGATATGGGTCGGTCTAGGCTGTCCAGTTATGCTGTTTCAGTAAAAAATCGGATATTTTGCTTGTTTATTAAAGCATTGCACTTGACTGTGTGAGCGAAGCTCCTTAGAATCCCGGCGTCCTGAATTAGCTACTCCAGTGATTCACTGTCCCCTTCGTCTAGAGGCCTAGGACACCGGGTTTTCATCCCGGCAACAGGGGTTCGAAACCCCTAGGGGACGCCATATTTAGAAGCCCGGCTTTAGCCGGGCTTTTTTATGCTCGGCTAATACTGGATAGCTACAATTTGAGCGCCATCGACTATTGCTTATCACTTCGACAATGGCGATACTCCTGCTGCTTATTTATATCCGCTACTGATGCTTTTTAGTGAAACCATGACTGTTGCTATATCCATAAAAGACCTATCTAAAACCTATGCGAACGGCTTCGAAGCCTTGAAGGGGATCTCTCTTGAGGTCGAACAGGGGGACTTCTTTGCCTTACTCGGGCCTAACGGAGCAGGCAAGTCCACCACCATCGGGATTATTTCTACTCTGGTAAACAAAACCGCAGGCTCTGTCGAGGTATTTGGCCGCAATGTGGATGTGGACGTTTACGAAACCAAGCTTGACCTTGGTGTGGTGCCTCAGGAAATTAATTTCAGCCAATTCGAGAAGGTGCAAGACATCGTAATGACCCAGGCGGGCTATTACGGGCTTCCGCGTAAGTTAGCAGCCGAGCGCTGTGAAAAATACCTTCGCAAGCTAGGGCTCTGGGAAAAACGCGAGGAGCGTTCACGCTCACTTTCCGGTGGTATGAAGAGGCGATTAATGATTGCCAGAGCGCTGGTGCATGAGCCGCGATTGCTTATTCTCGATGAGCCAACAGCAGGTGTGGATATCGAGTTACGCCGTTCAATGTGGGAGTTTCTCACCGAAATTAATAGTAACGGCACGACTATTATTCTTACTACGCATTATCTTGAAGAAGCGGAGCAGTTGTGTCGCAATATTGCCATCATCGATGAGGGTAAGATTATCGAGAACACCAATATGCGCAAGCTTCTTGCACAACTGGATTCCCAAGTTTATATACTTGATACAGAAGAGGATGCGCCGGAGCAAATTGATCTGGCGCTCGAACATGCTTCTGCCAAGAAAGTTGACGAGAACTGTATTGAGGTAACCGTCTCCAATGACACAAATATAAATGACGTGTTTACCCATCTTGACCAGCAGGGAATCAAGGTCAAGAGTATGCGCAATAAAACTAACCGACTTGAGCAGTTGTTTATTTCACGACTTCAGGAAGGCCAGGAATAGTTTATGTTTTCCAACCACAAATACATCGCGTTCGAGACAATCGTTGTAAGGGAAATTCGACGATTTACTCGTATCTGGCTGCAGACTATAGTACCGCCAGCCATTACCATTGGTTTATATTTTGTGATCTTCGGGAATCTGGTAGGGCGCCGTGTCGGAGAGATGGGCGGATATCAATATATGGATTTCATTATCCCCGGCCTGATCATGATGGCAGTTATTCAAAACTCCTATTCGAATGTAGTGTCGTCATTCTTTAGCCACAAATTTCAGAAGAGTATAGAGGAGTTGCTGGTTTCTCCTGTGCCCAACTACGTAATACTTTCGGGCTTTATTGTGGGAGGCATGGCAAGAGGTTTAGCTGTGGGCGCCATAGTCACCGCCATGGCGTTGATCTTTTCTGACATGGAAATTCAGTATCCGCTGATTACTATTTCGGTCGTGTTGATGACATCCGTTGTATTTTCACTTGCGGGTTTCATTAACGCATTATTTGCCAATAGTTTTGATGATATCTCTATTATTCCGACCTTTGTATTAACGCCGCTGATATATCTGGGCGGGGTGTTCTATTCGTCGCAATTGCTGCCTCAGTTCTGGCAAGTAGTTTCGGCTCTTAACCCGATCTTCTATATGGTAAATACCTTTCGTTATGGGATTCTTGGAACGTCCGACGTGGAGATTGCCTGGGCTTTCCTAATGCTGGCTGTCTTTATAGTTATTCTCTACGGTTCGTGTCTATATTTACTGCGTAAAGGAACAGGGCTTCGTAGTTAATTCCAGGAACCGCAGATGTCTGAAAACCCGCTAGGTACACAGTCCCAAAATCCCGACCGCTACAGTCCGGATATTCTTTATCCTATCCCTCGCTGGGCTGCTCGGTCTCTATTGGATATAGATAAAAAAATCTTGATGTATGGCATCGATCATTGGCAGGCCTATGAGTTGTCCTGGCTCGATTTGACTGGGAAGCCTCAGGTCGCAATCGGTGAATTTTTCTTTAATTCTGATTCGGAAAACATTGTTGAATCGAAGTCGTTAAAGCTGTATCTCAATTCTCTCAATCAGGAATGCTACAAAAACATCTCTACAGTCAAAGATATTATTCGTTCTGATCTATCTGCGTTGAGCAAATCGGAGGTTAAGGTAGAGTTGTATTCGCTTGATGATCTTGAGACTTTGTCAGGTCATCGTGCAGGAAGATCTGTCGATCACCTTTGTATTGATTCACTGACTGACATTCCTGAACAAGAGATTCTTCAAACATCCTCAAGCTATGCAGATGATGAGCTGTTGTATTCCGATTTGTTCAGGTCGAATTGTCCGGTCACCGGTCAGCCCGACTGGGCGAGTTTCGAGATTAGGTATACCGGCAGTAAAATTGATGAAGGAAGCTTGCTGTCCTACCTGTGTTCCTTTCGCCAACATCAGGCTTATCACGAAGAATGCGCGGAAAGAATTTTTCGCGACATTATCCAGGCATGCCAGCCCGAAGAACTTCGTATCGCCATGAACTTTCTGAGAAGAGGTGGGCTGGATATAAACGTTTATCGAAGTACAGTTCCTGTTACTTCGGACAGTGTTAATAGTCGGTTAATCCGGCAATGATCCTCTAAGACTAAGGCTTATTAGAATGCTGGAAAGCTTAGTATTCAATTACCTTGCAACTCTTCCATGTCTGCAATCACCTCATCCAGCTTTTTAAATTGACCGCCATAAACCGTATTTAGATCCCAGCGATATAGTGCTTCAGCGTATCTGGCAACAACTAGCGTGAGTGTGGCTGTTAGTACTAATAGATAATAGGGCTGTCCCAAAATTATAATGCTTGTTGGCAATGACTCTGTTATTCGGGTAGTTAACACTTGGCCGGTCTCACTGGCGAGGGCTTGTATGCTGATGCCAATAAATACCATAGGGTAAAAAAATTTACAGTAACGTGAATACGTTTCTGTTGAGCTCTTTATCCATAGGCTAAAATTTTTCAGGTAGTCATAGCTATTTTGTCCTTTAGATAGATTCGCAGACTTAAGCAATTCTTTCTTGGCGATAACTACAAGCGGAGCCAGCAATAAGCACATATATAAACCTAGAAATGGTGCGCCGATAACACTCATTAGAGCAAGCATAAGCAAGCTGCCCACAATGATGGCCTTGATATTTATAGAAAACATATTTTGCAATTTATCAACGATATTTTGGGATTTGCGGTTATATAGATCATTGATTTTGGGGAGGGTTAAGTGAGCCTCATTAACGAAGCCTTCTTTCCACACCATTTCGATTGATTTTGTCATGAGTTAGTCCTCTTTGTGAATTATTGCACTAAGCTTTTCTTTAATGCGATTGATGCGAACACCAATATTACTTGTATTGCTACCAATAATTTCGGCTATTTCCTTGTAAGATTTCTCTTCGAGGTAAAGTAAAATTACGGCTCTGTCGATTTCTGATAAATGCTTGATGGCGCTATAAAGGTAGTTAAGGTCATCGCTGGGAAACGTTTTACTATCGTCTTCAACTTCATCTGGCAAGGGGTCAGATGAAAACTGCTTGTCGTTGTTTTTGCTACGCTTCAAATAAGTTAGACAAACATTAAGCGAAATCCGATATATCCATGTAGACCATTCAGATTCCTTATTGAAATTGTCTTTGCTGCGCCATATTTGAAGACATACTTCCTGATAGTAATCTTCAAAATCTGCCTGACTGTTGGTATAGGCTCTACAGATTTTGATGATAATGCCCGCATAAGGCAGTATTGATTGCTGGTAGAAGTCACTTCCCATTCTGATTTTGTTCTCTATTTAATAACTATGCCTGGTTAGTGGCGGAGCGATGAGGTTTATTACATTTAATCAGAAATAATTATTTAGGGTGCAATTAGCCAGGGGTATGGCCTGTCTGAAACCTCATTTCGACAAATTTGTCGCTTCAAGCCCCGTTCAGAGTCTATTCCCGGGTTGTTAAGTCAGGATTCAGTTTTTCATGGGCATTTTCTAGCGTTGCTGTTCTGTGTTTTCGTTTCTCAACTCGATGTGGAGTGTGTGTTCAATGAATACAAAATTCTAATTGGCTTAAGTATATTATGTTTTGCCCCTGCTACAGCTTTGGCTCAGCAGAGCGACTAGCAAAGTGACCGGAATGATCAGCAAGGTGCACGACAAAGTGAGAATAGAGAACGGGGAGGGAGCAGAGAAAGGGGCAGAGGTGAACATCGTTATAATCGCCATGATTAATTCAATTACTCCTATTTGGAGTTATCCAGTCTGACCTACGACATGGATGTTGGCGGAGCGATCGATGGTTCAAAAGCTACACCTACAATACCTAGGACTTGGTAAATGCGGAATTTGATGTGGATGCTATTAGATTGGGCTTTAGGAGCCAGTGGACCGAGAGATTGGGGTTTAATGCATCTTATTCCTGGAATAATGTCGAGGAAGCGGAAAATGATGATGGGTTTCAGGCGGGTTTGCTTATGAGTTGAGTGAAGGGTTTGAGTTGTGCGGATGGTTAGTTGGGGATTGTGCAGACGGTTAAATAGGAATTGATTCAGGATTTGGCTCAGCCAAATCCTTCACCCCGAAGGGGCGGCTTTCAGCCGTCTGCGGAGTTGCCGCTTCTTTCGAACCGGAGTGTTCTGTCGCTGCCATTACCTCATAATCAAAAAACCCGGCTAAAGCCGGGTTTTTTGATTATGGCGGTGAGGGAGGGATTCGAACCCTCGAAGCCTTTCGACTTACACGCTTTCCAAGCGTGCTCCTTCGGCCACTCGGACACCTCACCGATATGGCTATTTTGTCCCAGAAACAACTTGGTGACAAAAAGCGGCGTAACTCTAGCTCAGAGGCCTTCGGAATTCAAGCAACTCTTGCATTTGGCGGACTGGCGCTTTTTTACTTTCATGCGTTTTATCAATTACCTAGTTAATGTAACATCAGTTGCAAACTATCTACGCCTTTGGGGGCAATATGTTTTCAAAATCTCGTCAGAAAATATCAGTTCTAGCAATCCTATTTATAAGTATGTCCACAGCCCACGCTCAGGACTGGCCGAGCTACGGGGGCGACAATGGCTCTCGTAAGTACTCGCCACTGGATCAGATCGATGCCGGTAATGTGAGTCAGTTGGAAGAAGCCTGGACCTGGAACAGCTCCGATAACGCAACGGTTGCCCAGAACATCGCTGATGAAAATTTCCGCACCATGCCTGCCGGATTCAAAGCCACTCCTATTGTGGTTGATGGTGTGATGTATATACCTACCTCATATGGGCGAATAGCTGCGCTTGATGCGGCTAGCGGTGAAGAGAAGTGGGTATTTGATACCACTGCCTGGGAGACAGGTAGGCCGCCTAATCTTGGATATAACTCACGTGGAGTTGGCTATTGGGAGAAGGGCAGCAAGAAGCGCATATTTTTTGCGACTAATGACGCGATGCTCTGGTCCATTGATGTGGATTCCGGTCAGCCAGACACGAGCTTTGGCGACGGCGGAAAGGTGGACCTGACCCTTGGGCTGGGTCGGGAAGTAGACCGACGTCAATATGGGGTAGTTGCTCCGCCTCTGGTAACCAACGATATTGTTGTAGTGAATTCCATTATTAATGACGGGCCTCAAGCCAAGGAAATGCCACCGGGGCACGTCCGAGGGTTTAATCCCGACAGTGGTGAGGTTGAATGGATTTTTAATACCATCCCACAAGCTGGAGAATTTGGTAATGAGACTTGGGAAGATGGTTCCTGGGAATACACTGGTAACACGAATTCCTGGACCATAATGAGTGCTGATGACGAGCTTGGTTATGTCTATATCCCAATCGGCACACCCACTAATGATTGGTATGGCGGATTGCGAAAAGGAGATAACCTCTTTGCTGAAAGCCTTTTAGCGGTTGAGGCGAAAACAGGTGAATATGTCTGGCACTTCCAGATGGTCCATCACGGAGTCTGGGATTATGATTTGCCCGCTGCGCCAACGCTTGTGGACATTGAGGTTGATGGCCGGTCCATCAAGGCAGTAGCGCAAATATCCAAACAGGGCCATACCTATGTATTTGATCGGGTAACTGGCGAGCCGGTATGGCCTGTCGAAGAACGGGCCGTTCCCCAGAGCACGGTGCCGGGTGAGCGATTGTCAGCGACCCAGCCATTTCCTACCAAGCCGCCTCCATTTGCGGTGCAGGGTATCTCCGATGAGACCTTGATAGATTTTACGCCGCAGCTTCGAAGCGAAGCACTGCAAATCATCGAAGCATTCGACTACGGCCCTTTATTCACTCCTCCTTCCTTGAGGGGCACAATAAATATGCCCGGTTGGGGTGGCGGTGGTTGGTGGACTGGTGCCTCGTTTGACCCGGACACCGGATTGTTTTATGTACCCTCGGCCTCTATCCCCATAGTTGTGCAGTTGGTGGAAGCTGATCCGGAACAGTCTAATCTCCAATATGTTCGCGGTGGAGCTTCCAATGTGGGTGGTCCTCAAGGGTTGCCAATAACCAAGCCTCCCTACGGCCGAATTACCGCCATTAACCTTAATCGGGGTGATCATGAGTGGATGGTTCCCCACGGTGAAGGTATGCGTCAGCAAATTATCGACATGGGTATTCTGGACCCCGGTCCAGTAGGAGGCCCCAGTCGAACAGGGCCGGTATTAACCAAGACATTGTTGTTTTTGGCTCAAACTGACGTAGGTCGAAATCTGCTCCGCGCCTATGATAAGGCAACTGGCGAAGTCGTCCATGAGATCGAACTGCCATTGCCGCCGCAGGCAACCCCCATGACCTATGAGGTGGATGGTCGGCAGTATATCTCCCTTGCTCTGGGTGGTGGCCCCGACGCCAGAGTTTATACTTTGGCATTGCCTGAGTAGCACAATGTTTAAGGCTCGTTGTGTCGCTTCATAGGGGCGGCATAGCAGCTTGATTCCATCCAACTTTTTACTCATAATCCGCGCCAGCATCGTCGCGTCAGCAATGACGACTATGCTATTATGTTTTATGGTAACTCTTGCCGGTCCCCGCGCAATGATAGGTTATAAACCCCGCCAGGCCCGGAAGGGAGCAACGGTAGTAGCCAACTCATGTGCCGTGGTGTGGCTGGCAAGGGCTGCCACCTAATCAACGGGTCATATTGATCAGATAGTGGCCCAAGGTAAAAGAAACATACTGGCGGTGTAGAAAATAAATGAGCTATCAAGTACTTGCCAGAAAATGGCGACCGGGTAATTTTTCCCAGGTAGCCGGCCAAGCTCATGTCCTCCGATCACTTATAAACGCGCTGGACAATCAGCGTCTCCATCACGCCTACTTATTTACCGGCACTCGCGGTGTGGGTAAGACTACCCTCGCCCGAATTCTTGCGAAATGTCTGAACTGCGAAGAGGGCGTAACTTCAACTCCCTGTGAAACCTGTGACTCATGCAGAGAAATTAATGAAGGGCGTTTTATCGATCTTATCGAGGTAGATGCAGCATCCAGAACCAAGGTGGAAGATACCCGTGAGTTGCTGGAGAATGTTCAGTACACGCCGACCAGGGGCCGTTATAAGGTCTATCTGATTGATGAAGTTCATATGCTGTCCACCCACAGCTTTAATGCCTTGTTAAAGACTCTTGAAGAACCGCCACCCCATGTAAAGTTTTTATTTGCCACCACCGATCCGCAGAAATTACCTATAACAATCCTCTCACGGTGTTTGCAATTTAATCTGAAAAACCTGAATCCGCAGCTAATAGTTGAGTATCTGCAAACCGTGCTTGCCGAAGAGAAAATCGATAACGAAGAAGAGGCGCTCTGGCAAATCTCGGCTGCTGCATCCGGCAGTATGCGTGATGCTCTCACATTGGTGGATCAGGCTATCTCCTACTGTCAAGGCAAGGTGCTTGCCAAGGGCGTAGTTGAGATGCTGGGTATTCCTCCCCAGCAGCAGGTATACGAATTACTTAACGGTATGGCAAGTAAGGATATTCCGGCGGTACTTTCAATTATCAATGAGGTGTCTGAACAGATTCCGGACTACACGCATACTCTGGATAATCTGCTGTCCGCTTTGCATCGAATAGCGATCGCGCAGTTGGAGCCGGCGGCCGTCGATAATAGCTTTGGCGATAAGGAAAAAATTATTGAACTGGCAGGGAAGCTTAGCGCTGAAGACGTTCAGCTTTTTTACCAGATGGGCTTGAAGGGCAGGGAAGATTTACGCTTGTCCGGCGAAGTCCGCAGTACATTCGAAATGCTGTTAATTCGCATGCTGGTTTTTTCTCCGGATT
>Ga0315322_10000345_pt1 | contig 33828 bp, 17 predicted proteins | sample M110021515metaG_FD_203461 | JGI IMG/M metagenome (GOLD analysis project Ga0315322, IMG submission 203461) | Ammonia-oxidizing marine archaeal communities from Monterey Bay, California, United States - M1 100m 21515 | ecosystem: Environmental > Aquatic > Marine > Intertidal zone | place: USA...
GGGGGGCAGCTGCACACCTCGCGGGTGCCGTAGCCTTTGTTTGCCGTGCTGTAGTCAGGTTTGCTCAGTGATGAGTGTGCAGTGATGAGTGTGCAGTGATGAGTGTGCAGTGATGAGTGTGCAGTGATGAGTGTGCAGTGATGAGTGTGCAGTGATGAGTGTGCAGTGGTGAGTGTGCAGTGGTGAGTGTGCAGTGGCAGTGATGAGCGTGTAGTGATCAGCCGTCAGGATCAGAAGTCAGCGATTATGGATCTTTAGGCGAGGATTTCGCTCAGCACACGACCATGGACGTCCGTGAGGCGAAAATCGCGGCCTCCATAACGGTACGTTAATCGTTCGTGATCAAGTCCAAGCGTGTGAAGCATGGTGGCGTGCAGGTCATGAACACTAGTTCGATCTGTTTCTGCACGAAAACCAAAGTCGTCAGTCGCGCCATGGATGGTGCCGCCTTTGATTCCCCCGCCCGCCATCCAAACGCTGAAGCCATAGTGGTTATGGTCTCGCCCCATTTTCGACTTTCCACCACCCTCCAGCTCAACGCTTGGTGTGCGGCCAAATTCTCCTCCCCACAGAATCAAGGTTTCGTCGAGCATTCCGCGTTGTTTTAAATCAGTGAGCAGAGCCGCGATCGGTTGGTCAATTTCGCCTGCAAGTCGGCGGTGGTTGCCCTCGATTTTGTCATGATTGTCCCAGGGTTGCCCAGCGCCGTGCCATAACTGCACGTAACGAACACCACGCTCGACAAGTCGCCGAGCAATGAGTGTCTGTCGACCATGCACGCCGTTACCGTACATCTCCCGGATGTACTTTGGCTCATCAGCCAAATCAAACGCATCCCGAGCGTCTTTTTGCATTCTGAATGCGAGTTCGTAAGATGAAATTCTTGAATCAAGACGTTCATCAAGTCGGGTTCGTTGGTGACGTCTGTTCCATTGTTCCAGTAAATTCAACTGCCGTCTTTGATGGTCTGTCGCTATTTGTGGGTGCTCGATGTTTTCGATCAGACGTTTGAACTCGGTGTGCTTGGAATCAATGTAGGTTCCTTGGAACGTGCCCGGCAGAAACGCCGACTGCCAGTTCTCGTTGTCCTTGATTGGTAAGCCACCGGGACACATGGCGACAAAGCCTGGCAAATTCTGATTTTCAGTTCCAAGTCCGTAAAGCAACCACGAGCCAAAACTGGGGCGAGACTGGACTGAATCACCACAGTTCATGAGCATTAGCGATGGCTCATGGTTTGGAACTTGGGCATGCATGGAACGGATAACAGCAATGTCGTCGATGTGCGCAGCAGTCCTTGAGAATAATTCGCTTACCTCAATTCCTGATTCTCCATAGCGTTTGAATTCAAAGGGAGAAGGGAACGCAGCGCCGGTTTTCCGTTCGGTACGCAATGTTTGTGGTAACGGCTTGCCCGCGTATTTCAGAAGGGCAGGTTTGGGATCAAACGTATCAACATGAGATGGGCCACCGTTGAGAAAGAAGTGGATCACGCGTTTGGCGCGGCCCGGGAAGTGTGGTGACTTGGTTGTAAGCGAAGTTGGCGATCCCGATTCTGATCCGCTTAGTTTTTGCTCGTCCTGCAGAAGCCCAATCAGCCCGAGTGATCCCAGGCCAAGCGCGGACCTCTTCAGGACGTCGCGCCGAGTTGTTGGTGGGTTGTCGTAGTCAATCGACATGATTGTGTTCCGTGAGCGGGATGCAGTGGGGAGACTGTCAGAGCTTGAATTGAATTTGAGTTCCTGTCGCGGTGCTCGCTAATCGACAAACATGAATTCATTGGAACACAGCAGAACCTGAGCCAGTTGCTCCCATCCATCGAGAGTGTCGCGTACCGGTGCTGGAAAATCAGTTCTCGAACTCCATCTGCTTTTGGCTTCATTCTGCCCAAGTTCCTGAATCACCGCTGACCAGAGATACTGATCATTGTTCAAGCCGTCGCCAATATCGACTATGAAGTCGATGGTATCGCCACGGCTCACATCAACTTGATCCACATTGATTTGTTGACTGTCGTGATGCAAGTCCACGCTTTGGTGAAGGCCGGCACAGGAACTCGTGACGAAGGCGCGAATTCCGTCACCCAATTCTGGTTCGTGTTTCAGGCTACTCTGAATACTGATGCTCATGTCGCGGTCAGCTGTCCAGCGTCGAATCGCCGCGTGCTGTCGGTCATTTCCTGGGTGGCCACCGGTGGATGTCAGTTGCACCCAACCCAGTTTTGAGTCAGGGAATTTGGTGCCGCCCTGCCACGCTGTCCCTGTGAAGTGTGGTAACGGTGTAAAGTGTTGGGCTCTACCGGTGTTGTCGTCGAATGCACCGTATCCATAAGTCCAGTTTTTGGTCGCCGGGTTTTCTGTTACCACTTCTTTGTGTTTTGTTGCTGCGATTAAATCGAGTGATTCGTTGTACTCGTTGTCTGTTGGATCACGCTGCAAGATCAAATGAAATAACCTTGCAATACGTTGTCGGTTTTTGATCGACGTTCCCTCAGTGCCTGTTTGGCTTTGTTCGGCCAGTGCACGGGCCTGTTGTAGCATCCATGGGTGGTTCATGAAGAATAATGCTTGCTGAGGAACCGTTGTTTCACTGCGTTTTGGCACGTGTAAATCGGGGTTTGCAAAGTCAAATATCCTCATAGTTCCGGGAAGGTATTGACGATCCACTAAACCATATAGCGTGCGTTTTGTTGGGTAGGGTGTTTTAAATAAAGGAGCAGGCTTCCCTCCCAGAGTTTGTTCAAGTTGACCACTGGCGAGCAGGATGGAATCACGTAGTTCTTCAAAACTGAGACGCTGTGGATTGAACTTCCACAGTAGTTTGTTGTCAGGGTCCGTTTGAAGCGATCGTTTTAACTTGGCAGCATCTTTTGGCCCCGACGAGGACTGTTGATATGTATTCGATAGCAGGATCCGTCGGTGCAGTGCTTTGATGCTCCACCCACGAACGACGAAGTCATTGGTCAGCCAATCGAGAAGATCTGGGTGAGATGGCAAGGTCGCTCGAGTGCCAAAGTCACTTGGCGTTGAAACGAGTCCCTTTCCAAAGTGATGCATCCAAACGCGATTGACCATGACTCTGGCGGTAAGGGGGTTGTCAGGATCGATGATTGCTTGTGCCAGTTCCAGACGACCGCTGCCCAGTTGAAAAGGCTTTTGCTTCTTTCCTGCTAATAGAGAAAGGAATTGTCTGGGGACATCCTGCCCCAGTTTGAGTGGGTCGCCACGCCTGAATATTCTTGGTTCGTTGGGGGTGGGTTTGTCTTGCAGTGTTAATGCAAACCGTCTGTTGGTTTTCGATTCTATGATCCAGCGATCAACTTCACCCTGCAGTTTCCACAGTTCAGTGCATGCAGCGGAATCGAAAAAAGTCTCGCAATCGATGATCGACCCGATTGGAATTTGGCAAGGTGAATCAGGTGCGTAAAGTAATGCCCTCAATGATTCAGCGTGTGGGTCGGTGAAATGTGAGGGCGATGGTTCTCCAGCAGATTTCGATTGCTCAATCTGTTTTTCCCACTCCGTGGCAATCGCCTGGAATACTTCACCGTAGCGATTGCAGACTTCACGCAATGACTGGGGCGGATGTTCGAATTGTCTGGCAATTCGTGGGTTTGCCGATTTGCCGTATTTTGCGTTGAGTTGTCTTGTCGCTTGAATGGACTCACGGGAGAAATCTTCAGCAGGTAGGCTTGCAAAGTGTCGCCAGTAAACAAAAATCGGATCCTCTTGTGTCGATACCTTTCGCAGATGGCGTGACCAGCATCGTACGACAGCGGGCAAAAGATCATCGTGTGCAAAAATTTGGTCAAAACCATTGGCAGGATATTTGTCGAGCTCTGACTGGGCAAACAGATAGTCAGCGATCCGTTTTCGAACACGAGATTCGGCTTCGGCTCTGCGGCTTGCCATTTTTTCTTGCAATGCAGTTTCTCGTTTCTGTAACTCCGATTGGAAACTGTCTGTGTCACCAAGGTCTTCGTCTGCCCTGCCGTTTGCGTTGTTCAGTGGAATTAGCTGTTCCAGGCAGCTGTCGAATACTCCATAGAGTGAGTAATAATCGGCCGCTGGAATAGGATCAAATTTGTGATCGTGGCAGCGAGCACAACTGACCGTAAGTCCCATCATCCCCCGGCACACAACATCAATGCGGTCGTCAATGATTTCGCGACGCACGCCCAGAAAACGACGCCCCAGTGTCAGGAATCCCATCGCAGCCAGATCGCCGGGGTCACGATCGGTAACCTGATCAGCTGCCAATTGCAGTAACAGGAATCTGTCGTATGCAAGATCCTGATTCAGTGCGTTGACAACCCAGTCGCGGTACGTCCAAGCATGTGGCCAAAATCTCTCTTCCCGCCCGTAGACATAACCCTTGGTGTCGGAGTACCTGCTCACGTCCAGCCAGTGACGGCCCCAATGTTCGCCGTAATGATTTGAATCGAGCAATCGTTCCACTAAACGTGCGTAGGCGTCGGGTTCGCGATCGTTAACGAAGGCCTGTACTTCCTCGTTTGATGCAGGCAAACCGGTCAGTGAGTATGTCACGCGGCGGATCAAGGATCGACGGTCTGCTGGGGGCGAAAGTTCCAAATCGTGTTCCCGCAGTTGCTGTTGGATGAATGCATCGACGGGTGCAACAGGTGGTTGGTTGCCTGTTTGCTGTTGTCGTGCAGTGACATCGGGTACTGTCGGTTGTTGAACTGGTTGAAATGCCCAGTGACGATTGGCCTTGGCTGCCTGTGAATTGTGAACGCCATTGGACAGGCTTGATTTTGGCCATGGGGCCCCCAGTTTGATCCACTGTTCAAAGTGACGAATGGTTGTTTCTGGTAACTGTCCCTTGGGTGGCATTGCGTAGTCGCCCGAGTGTCGGATGGCTTTTATGATTAAGCTGTCCTCAGGTTTTCCGGGCATCGCGACTGGCCCAGTATGACCACCGCTTAAAAATGAATTGTGGTTATCAAGTCGCAAGCCACCTGATTGTTTGCCGCTGCCATGACAACTGTGGCAACGCTCAATCAATACAGGGCGGATTTTGGATTCAAAAAAGTCAGATGTTGTATCGTCGCCGGAAACAACTCCGGTGCAGGAAAGTACCAATGCTGGCAAGAGTTGCACCCGCAAATGCATCATCACAGAGAAACTGGTCGAAAGGGCAGATCGCGAGCGGTGGGGGCGTGGCATCGGAGATGTTCTGATCTGGGGCCAAGCGGGGCAGGTTGGTGAGGGGAATTCTCGCCAAGTTGTGAGCCCATTCTATCGTCTGTGGAACGTTAGCGTGGGGAAACGAGTTGTTGTGGTTGGAAAATTCTGCCCCGTCGCGGGAGTACCAATGGCGAAGGTAAGCGTTATTCAGCCAGGCATTACGTGTCGCTTCTGGATTTGACACTGCGATTTAACCCGAGGATAAGACATGAAAAGCAGCATATTAAAAACAATCTTGGTGATTCATGCGATGTGGGTCAGCAGTAGTGCGATGTCACAGGAATCACGGTTTCAGACGGTTGTGCAAGAACGGTCGTACGGAGATCCCTACACAGGTGACATGATTTCCAACGGGGTCATTACACCGCTCGATCAGGACATGCATAATTTTTACATTCGGAATGCCGACGGGGTGATCGAGGTGCAGCTTGATGCGGACGCAATGGTCGGATTGCAGTCTCGTGTGCAGCGGGGAGGTTTCGAAGCGGGTGAGGTGGTGTGTCAGTTAGGGAATGTGGTTCGGGAATTTGATTTACCACCGGTGTTGTATGTGCGTCGTAACTTCAGGGACGCCGCCGCCGTGCGTGATTACTTGGCAAAGGGATCGAAGCCCATCTTTGATGGGAAGTTGTATGTCGATCCTGTTCCCGATCATGTTCCAACTGAAAAGGAACCATGGGTGTCCGGAAGGTTCATGCGTGAGAATGGACGATTCATGGATGTTAAAGTTGGTGACGAAATTTATCAAATTGGGACTCAAGGACACGATGGGCAACATCGAATCATGGGGCTTCTAAAGACTGCTGATATCCAGCCATTTATTCAGCAGGCGTTTGTCCACGGTCACATGCAAGGTGATGTTTTTCACGCTAGCGAAGTTGCTCTGCGATTGCTGGAGAATCCTGAGGGTAAAGATGATCCCGCTTTGCCACGGTACCTTTTCATCGGTGATTCAATTTCTGGAAACTATGACAAAGCCTTGCGCGCCGCATTGAAAGGTCAGCTGAACATTTATCATCCCCCGACGAATTGTGGACCGGTCAGGAAAGGAGTGCGGAACATCGTGCAGTGGTTGGGTGCTTATGATCAACCCGGTCGCCAGTGGGATGTGATCAGCTTTAATTTCGGTCACTGGGATTCCAAGAATACGAAAGAAGAGTACCAAGCCGATCTTGAAACTGTCATCTCTGAACTGGAGAAGACAAAAGCGAAGTTGGTCTTTGTGACAACGACACCTATTCCACGAGGTTATCCGGGACCCAATGATCGTCAAAGTGATGGAAGAGCTCCTGGGCGAATCCAGCAAACGATGAAACGATTTATCAATCCTTGGGCGTTGGAGGTGATCGCAAGACACCCAGATATTGGCATTTGTGATCAGCATGCGTTGCTTACGAACGAACCGTTCTACGCAACATGGATGGATTCCGCTGGCAATTCAGGTGACGGGAAAAAGAATCCCTATGGTGATCTGCATATTGGTGGGGTTCTTGCTGAGCCAGCGGGCAGGATTTTGGCCCGCAGGATTCTTGATGCGCTCGGGAAGGAGGAGGTTCCATTGTCGGCTTCGAGTCTGTCAGCGAATGACCTCGATGCTAAACGTCAGCGACCTGCCACCAAAGGGATGGACACTGACGATTTTACCGATTTGATGAATCTGAATGAGCGTTTGAGACGGTATAATCGCTGAGGATTTTCCTTGCGGGGTGCGTGGCTAACCGGCAATCGCAAAGCGTTTATTTTGTGTTCCTGCGTTCGAGGTTTTTCGTCAATCGAAGACGCGTCCTGCTCGCATGCCAAGCGAAAGTCCCCATGTAATCGGAGGCACTTCGTAGCTGTTTTGTTTGTCGTCTCGCTGCAGAACGAGGGTTACCGATTTGCCCTTGGCTTTTTGTCGAGTGGTGTCGTAATCGTTGCGATTGGAAATGGGTTGGCCGTTCATGCTGACCACGATGTCACCAGGTTTGACACCCTGGGTTGCTGCAGGGCTTCCTGGGCGAACAGCAACAACGGTTAGTGTGGGTTTGGCTTGTGTCTGGCTTGCTTGCCGATGCTCCGTTGTATCTCTGATGCCGGCGGACTCGTATTTCACGGCGTCTATTCCATTCCGAACGGCTTTTCGGCGTAATACCTCTCTAACAGCGGCGTGACAATTGATAAGTCCGTGGCCGGTTTGGTAGTCGTAGCCCGGAACGCCAATGTCCGTGGCTGTCTGGGTAATGATTTCGCGACAATCCCAGGGCAACAGATCAGGGTCAGCGCTAAGCATCAATGCAATGGTTCCGCAAAACATGGGCCCAGCAAATGAATTGCCGCTGATTTGCACATCGATAACATTACCGTTGGGCAACTGACACGGCAGGTCTTGATTGAAGGCGCACACTTCCGGTTTTCGAACCATGCCATCTTGGTAGTGTTCGGTGGCCCATCGAACAGGGCCTTGGCTAGAGAATTTCGTTCTTGACAGATCGCGCTGGACGCCCGCCGCTGCAAAAACAACCGCAGGCGTATCCTCAGGACTTCGCATTTGCACCGGCACTTGTGTTGTTTGCGCGAAATTTCCGGCTCCCGATACGAAAAAAATCCCGCAGAATGCCCCGTGTTCAAATATTTTGCGAACGTGGCTTCGGTATTCTCCGAGCTTGGGATGTGAGAAGCTCATGCTGTAGGTGTCAGCATTCTGTAGGACCGCCCATTCGACCGCGTCTTCTAAGTGAAACAGGCCACCAATCACACCGGCCCATTTGGCTTCCGGTGCGATGCCGAACTCGTAAGGGCTTTCACGGGTGCCGTTGCCACAGATGATTGTTGCGCACATCGCTCCGTGTAGTGTGCGAGAGAACGCTGAAAGTGCTGATGGAGTGACGGTGATTCGATTTGAAAAATCTGTGAAATTGTAACCGTGGCAATCATCAACATAGCCATTGCCATCATCATCGATTTTGTTATCAGGGATCTCTTTGGGATTGCGATAGATACTGACAGCGAGATTCGGTGAAATTGAGAAATTGTTGTCTGCAATCACATTGAGAGTTCCGCTACCCTGAACGTTAAATTCACTCCAGACACGGTCGGCCTGCAATGAACGGATGTACCACGGGTGTTTGTAATCGCTGTGTTGTTTCGCGCTGGATCTGTCAGGCAATGGAATTGCCGATTGTAAATCGCCTTGTTTCTGACCGAGGTTAGGAGCGAGAAAGATCTTTTTCACGCCGGGAACAGATTTAAGTTTCGTGATTCCAGCAGCGGTGGTCGAGCATGTGAACCCATTGATGATCCAGTGTGTTTGAAGATTCGAAATGACTCCCTCTGACTGAAGTTTCTGCAATGATTCTCTTGCATTTTTGTGTGAGTAATCGCTGATTTTCTGCAACGCTTGAATCACATTACGGCGAAGTTCCTGCCGCTTCGATTTTGAGAACTCGTTTGCACGGCGCTGGTACGCATCACCCGTGCCAAGCAGTTGTTGATCGAACCAGACTTTGACCGTGATTTTTTGTTCAGCGTTTTGTTGTGCTGTCTCGGTACCGCCTTGTTGGGCAGGGATTCTGATTCTCGGGTCGATCCAAATGCCTTCACCAGAAACGGGTTCCATCCCCATGGTCGGCTGTGCGGAATTCGTGGCAAGGCTACTGGTCGTTACAGCGAATGAAAGTAGGGTTCCGATGGCGAGGCTGGCAGACAAGCAAGGTCGGTTTGTGGTGAGCTGGAGGGACTCTTTTGTAACGCTGAGGATCGGCTGAATTGCCTTCGCGGCGAATGATTTATAGGACATCGATGCAGTACTCCGTCGTCCGGGATTGTATGTATGTTCTGTTGGTGTTGTGCTCATCGCCACGGCCATTCCTGCCATTGGTCGAGAACACGTTTGGGCGTGTTGACATACCATGAATAACCATTGCGTCGTTCAGGTTCGATATTTGCAAGGTCGTATTGAATCACGCCGTCGCGTCCGCTGAATATGGGGCGATTGGTTTCAATTTCATAGAAACGTGCCCATAGCGGTTCGCTCTTGGTGGTTGAGACGACTTGCTTGTCTCCATCGCTTGTTCTCTGTACGCAAATGCCATTGAGCTGCGAATCCTGAAACCAATGAACCGCTGAATTCACTGAGTTTTGGACTGGATTGGATGGTTGTTTGATGCTCATCAGTAACATCGTGACTCCAGCACTTTCGTGTCCGCTGATGGATGGATGTTCATAGGATCTTGCGCCGCGGGCCGCAAGTGTTTTGTGATCATGTTGGGCGCACCATGCTGTTAAGGTGCCATTGACCTTGATTTGGCACGCGAGAATACACTGGACGCCGCTTTTGAATGCCTTTTCGGCACGTTGCCGTAATGCTTCATTCACAAAACCATATTGTTTGTCAGTGAAAACTTCACGCAACAACGTCATGAGGCCAATTATGGTTCCATCATTGAATGTAATGTGCTTCTGATAGCCGGTTGGGTTTGGAGCCTGTGGCCATCCGCCGTTGGCATATTGGGTGTCAAGAATGCAATCAAGACCATTCAGGAACGCGGCTTTGTAGCGTTGTTGCTTGGTGAGGTTATAGCCGCGAGCCAGCAACCTTAGTTCGTTGACGGTTGCTCCATTATCAAACGTTCCTTTCAGGTCTTTGAGACTGCCCCGAAAAACCTCTGAGGTGGTGTCGACGTTCTTTGGCCAGCATCCCTCGGCGTCCTGGTACGTCAGTAGATTGTCAAGGTGTTCGCGGCCGATCCGTGAGCTTAACCATTCGGCGGGTTGCTTGAGGCATTCGCGTGTTCCTGCCGTGGTTGTCAGGCCCCCGGAAATGAAGATCGCTGTAATGAAGATCGCTGTAATGAGAATCGCTTTTTTCATGACATGTTTCCGAATTGGCTGTCGGTCGTTAACGACGAAGCAGGTGCATTTGTGAAAACTCCTGCAACCTTGCCCAATTGTTGGTCTTTTGTTTGTTCCCATGACAATTCAGAACCCAAGAGTTGCACGGTCTGGAATCTACTTTGCGAAACTGCGTCTTGCGCGTTTAGGAAAGACTTGCACTTTTAATGTTCAGTCGTCGATAACCGCAACTGAGTCGCGATCATTCTGGGCAACAGTTTTCATCGCTTGTCGCATTTTCTGTAAACGCACTGGTTCCTCCGATGCCAGATTCTTTTTTTCAGACGGGTCCTTGGTGATGTTATAGAGTTCGGCACGCTCCTGTTTTGAACCCTTGTTTTGGAACAAAATCAGCTTCCAGTCTCCATCTCGTAGTGCTTGCGATCGAAAATGAACTCCTACGGAATACAAGTGTCTAGAAGCCAGGGTTTGTTCTCCCGTGAGTACTGTCCAAATGTTCTTTCCGTCCCACTTTAATCTGTTTGCATCGTTTTTGCTTGTGCCAGCTAATTGGCAAAAAGTTGGCATCCAATCGACGATATGCAATGGCGTGGAGGACTTTGAGTCAGCAGGGATTCTGCCGGGCCATGACGCAATCGTCGGCACGCGAATTCCACCTTCATACAAATCGCCTTTCTTGCCACGGAGAGGCAGGTTGTTACCTGGCAATCGACCTTTGGGGCAACCGTCGTCAGGATACTTGGTGTCATTGTTCTCGCTGGTTGATCCCCCGTTGTCGCTTGTGAAAACAATGATGGTGTTGTTGCGTTTTCCCTGCGTTTCCACTGCTTGAACGATTTTGCCAACCGCGTCATCCAAGTGAAGAATGCACGCCGCGTATTGCCGCGGTACGTTGCCTGCAACGCTTTCGGGTACTCGTTCAAGCCATGTGTCGGATTCTCGAATTGGCAGATGCACAGCGGTGAATGGGAGGTACAAAAAAAATGGTTCATTGTCCTTTTGCTGTTCAATCCATTGGACTGCTTCGTCTGTCAACAGATCGGTGACGTGACCGGTTTCAGTCACTAGTTCTTCGTTTCGGTGCCATGTCACCGAATGAATCCCTTTCTTGTAAAAATGTGACCAAGGGGTAACACCGCCCGCGAGAGATCCATAGCTGTGGTCAAATCCAAAATGGTTTGGTCCCCAGCGTGTTTCGGATCCCAAGTGCCATTTCCCTGTGATGCAGGTTGTGTAGCCTGCGTCCCGCAATGCACTGGCTACGGTTACCGTCTTCATTGGCAATCCGAGCTGATTGGTTGGTGTCGTTACACCAAAACGACTCCAGTAACGTCCTGTTAGAAAACCAGCTCGAGTCGGACTGCAGACCGGTGCCACATAGTGCTGTTGTAATTCCACGCCAGATTTCAACAGACGGTTTAGGTTTGGGGTCGGGACGCTTCCGCCGTGAAATTCTACATCTGCCCAACCTAAGTCATCAGCGATCATGAAAATGATATTTGGTTGTTTCGCATGAGTTGTCGGATTCGGAAGAGTCATCAGCAACATCGCTGTGGTGAACACGCAGAAGGCAATTCTGACGTGGGTGGATTGGTTCATCGGTCGCCTTGTGTTCGGGTCAGGTGAATTGAGTTTGATCACGATCGTGTTTCGTCGTTGCGAGCGTAAAGCAAGTCTTTGAGGGGTAAGTTCGCTGTGTTTCCAGTAATCGAAAAATGTGGCGATTGAGGTTAGACTATACCAAACGGTGAAAAGTCTTTTACACTTTTCGTTAAACTCTGAACGTGACGATCCATGCGAAAAATCACTCCGGCACCTCGACTCGCAAGCATCTTGCCGCGTTTTTTTCGCGTTCCGGTGAGCTTGGTTGTGCTGGTTGCATTCGTGCAGGTGGCGATGAACACTGAATTCGCTGATTCGCAGGTTATTGATGTTCCGAAAGAATCCAGTTCCGTTGCGAATGGGAAGAACACTGCTGCTGATACTGAAAAATCGCCTACACAAATGGGCAAGGATCAGGTTGCGTTGGGCGGTTCTGGTGTTCGATGTCCGGAGAAACTGCCTGGCTATCGTCAGGCCACTTATGATCGCATTGCGTGGTTGGTAACCCACAATGCAATGTCAAATCGAGTCGAAGGTTGGTGGTTCCCGAATCAATCTTATGGGATCACCCGACAGTTAGAGGATGGTGTTCGTGGACTGATGCTCGATGTTCACATGATTGACGGTGAAGCGTTCTTGTTGCACGGTTCTTCGATTTTTGGCAAGGTTCCGCTTGAAACTTGTCTCGCTGAGATCAAGGCATTCATGCAGCAACATTCTGATGTGATTCTGACTCTGATTCTTGAGTGCTATGCACCAGCCACCAAGGTGCGTGAATCGCTCGAAAAAGCCGGCTTGCTCAGTATGATGCACCACCAGGACAGTGCTGATGCGTGGCCGAAAGTTAACGATATGATTAAAGAGGACAAGCGTTTGGTTGTGTTGACTGATGCGGGTGGTGGTGAATGGCGTGGATATCACGATGTTTGGGAGTTCTGTCAGGAAACGCATTATTCAGTGAAGCAGGTGGCTGACTTCACGTACAAACGCAATCGTGGCAATCAAGCCAATTCACTGTTCATACTGAACCACTTTTTGACGCGTCCGGTCGCTGGAAAGGTGTTGGCGGCCCGAGCCAATGATTCAAGCGTTCTCCAGCCGCGCATTGAAGGCTGTCAGAGTGCGACGATGCGTTTTCCTAATTTTGTGGTTGTCGATTTTTATGAATGTGGTGATACCCTTGCTTCGCTTGCTGATTTCAATCAGAAATGGATTGGCAAGCAAAAGCAGAAATTGCAGCACTCACGCCATGAATCAGCCAGTGCGTTGGAAAAGTAGCACGTCGGCGGCGAGAGTGACTTGCATGGCAGTCACGGATTCTAGCCTTGACTGTTGCGAGTATCTGACTGCCCTGTAAGTCATCGCAAGAGCATCGATGATCGCGTCACGGTCCAGGTTCAGTTGCTGTTTCCAGAGTTGGTGTTTCTGAAATTGCAGGCCTGCAGTCTTGAATTCATCCACGATTGTTTCCCATCGGCTCCTGCGGTGCCCCGTTTTTTGTGTTTTCTCCCGTAGCTCAATTAGATCGTCCTCGGCAGGAACGGCAATGATGCAGGTGGCACCGAGCTTCGAGATGCGGGCAATTTCGTTGACTGGCCGCCGTCCGAACAGGGAGATCACGCAGTCAATGCTGTCGTTGTGGACAGGCAGGGTGCGGTCAGCGTTGGCAAGTACCCACGTTGCCTCAGGCCAACCGCGGGCGGCCAGGCGGACAGCCCGTTTGGACAGGTCGATACCGCAATAGCCGTTTGCGTGCGCTCCAAAAAGAGCAGGCCCGAATGACCCCTCTCCGCAACCGAGGTCAAGAATTCTCGGTTCAAGGGAAGCTGAGCAGGCTACTGCTTTAGCAGCTGATGGAGTGAGGAAGTCGATCAATGAATTCGCGTAGCCGCGTGATAGCCATCGATGCCTTGCCAAAACCGCAGTGTCTGTGTCACCGGGATTGGCTGATTTGCGATCTTGCGGTTGGATGAGGCTCCAGTACCCTTCTTTCGCGCGATCAAAGTGGTGCCCGGATGAGCAGGCCAGACCGTTGTCCTGCCGCTTTAGCGTGGAATTGCAATTTCGGACGGTGCAGCGAAGTTGAAACATTGGCCAATTGATCGGGGGGGCATGCGACAGGATTGGTTTGTCACCTGCTGAAACCAAGTGTTTACGCAGTAGGTTGCGTCAGATTATGTCGGTAAATGATGGATAAACTATGCGATGTTAATTCAGGGTAGGCGAGGTTGGGATACATCCCCCTTCTTGCGACCATCGTATACCGCTGTTGTTCCGCACAATCGGTCTTCGCGCCACAAATGCCAAGACAGCATGGATTCATATTTAGTTAATTCCCGTCAATTCGTGACTCTATGGTGTGAAGTGTAATAGTTCAATGCGTCGTTTTGTTGGACGTGATCTGAATTGATGTTCAGTGTCAACCGTCCGTACTGCTTGCTGAATCCATTCACTTGGATCATTCGATGCAACCATTACAAACGTTATTACTCTGCTTGTCGATCGGAATTTCAAAGTGGAAGAAAGTCGATGCAATGCTGAGAAAGCTCCGGGAAGTACAACTGCCCAATTCACTGCCTGTTGTGCACTCGCGACTTTGTTGTCTGCCTTTTTAGTGTTCCAGATTCAGCCAGTGATCAGCAAGATGATCTTGCCCTGGTTTGGTGGTGGGCCAGCTGTTTGGACATCTTGCATGATGTTCTTTCAGGTGATGTTGCTGGGTGGTTATGCATATGCCTATTCAATCAATCGTTTTCTTTCGTTAAGAAATCAGGTGATTGTCCACATGGTTCTTGTGGCTTCATGTCTGTTGTTCTTGCCGATCATTCCAAATGAAGCTTGGAAGCCATTGGATGGCAATCAGCCCACTTGGCGTATTCTTTCGGTCCTGTTGGCTCATGTTGGGCTGCCCTACTTGTTGTTGTCAGCAACTGCACCTCTGTTGCAGGCATGGTATGCAGCAAAATTACCTGGAAAAATCCCGTATCGTCTTTATGCATTATCAAACGCTGGATCACTGTTTGCTTTGCTGAGCTTTCCGTTCCTCATCGAACCTTTGATGGACAGTTCGATGCAGGCATATGCATGGGCAGGTGGGTTTGTCGCCTTCACACTGTTCTGTTTCGGAATGGCGGTCATTCTGGTACGTACGAAAGATGATCCCTTGATAGCCGATTCAGATGGGACAGTGGGAAAAGAGCTTAACGAGGTAGTGCAGGAAGTGACAGCGAAGGCTTGGTTTTCCTGGCTTGGTTTTGCGGCGATCGGATCCTTTGCGTTGTTGTCGATATCGAACCACATTTGCCTAGAGATGACCGTCTCACCATTGATGTGGGTGCTTCCACTAAGTGTTTATCTGCTGACGTTTATTCTCAATTTTGAGTATCCAAAGCTTTACATGCCTCGCTTGTGGGCAACCGGGGGAATTGCGGTAATCGTCGTGTTCGCTTTTCTGAACCATGATGAACTGGAAATGCTGGATGTTTATTTTCCAAGCATGCACCCGAATTTTCCTTGGTCTGAATATTACGGCGATCACCTGGTGTTGCTCACTGCAATGTCACTGCTGACGCTGTTTTTTATCTGCATGTTGTGTCATGGTGAGTTGGTGAGACGCAAGCCTCCCAGCAAATATCTGACCTCGTTCTACATGGCGATGGCTACGGGTGGTGCCGCGGGGGGAATGAGTGTTGCCCTGCTATGTCCAGTCCTTTTCAGTTCATTCATGGAGACACAGATCACGCTCATCCTCGGGTTGGCGGTCGCCTGTAGCATTCCGTTTTTGTCGGTTCCACGGGCGGATCAAGCCATTGTGATTGAAAGTGCCGCTAGTCGAACGCTGACTTATGTTGCCAGCATAGGGATTGGCCTTTCCGGTCTATGGCTCATTGCGTCGGGGAACTGGGATGGCGGGAATGATGAAACCGTAGTGCAATGCCGTAATTTCTATGGCGTGTTGCGAATCGACGTCGAGGAAGCAGGAGATGATGACCAGCTGGGAAGAGCGTTGTATTACGGGCATACTTTGCATGGATTCCAGTTCATCAGCAAGGAATTCTCGGGGAAACCAACCACCTATTATTCTGCAGACAGCGGCATTGCATTAGCGCTGGCAGCCATGGGGGAAAAAAATCAGTCGCTTCGAGTTGGTGTTGTTGGTCTTGGGTCGGGGACAACTGCAGTGTATGGAAGAGCCGGTGATTACTTTCATTTCTACGAGATCAATCCAGACGTTGTCAGGCTGGCTAATTCGCCATTCACTTATCTGAAGGATAGTGCAGCAGAAATTGAAATCACGCTTGGTGATGCTCGTGTGGCACTTGAAAGACAGTCTGACCAAAGCTACGACCTGCTGGTGCTTGATGCGTTTAGCGGTGATGCAATTCCTGCACACCTCCTAACGATGGAGGCATTCGAAATCTACAGGAAGCACCTGAGGAAAGACGGTATCCTCGCAGTTCATATCAGCAACCGTTATTTGAATCTCTATCCTGTTGTTTCTGGACTCGCAGCAGGGAATGGTTACAGCATGATCTGCATTGACAGCGAATATGATGAAGATGCCGGCCAAGATGAAGCTGGTTCTTCTTGGTGCCTGTTAAGCACCGATGCTGAATTGCTGAAACGGCCGGAGATGCTGGAGTTGAAGTCGGACGACTACTACAACGACCGACCAGCGATCCAGTGGACAGATCAGTACAGCAACCTGCTTCACGTGTTGCAATGATGTTTGTGCCATGAATGGCACTCGTGGCTGGTCTTTTATGAATCCAGTGGTCAGTGTTGGCGTGTGTTCTCTTGCAGTCTGCTGGTCCGATAAACTCTGTCCTCGCAACTTGAGTACTGCGACGCACGGCATGCATTCATGCCCTGGTGACGTGATCGCACTTGGGTTGTTGTCTCAGTAGGCAGGCAAGGCGATCCAGGTTTCTCGTTGTTGTCGACGCAGTTACGGATCTCACCATTGTTTGGGTTTTATGCATTGTGCCGTTTGTCGTGCTCGTCGTATTTCAGCTTGCTGGCGGATTCTGGCGGATAATGGGCGTGCGAGGCTGGGTTAGTGAATGGAATGCCGCAGTTTTCTATGTGTGGACAATCTCTATTGAAGAAATGTTTGAGGGACTAAACTAGGGCATGCCACATTGTTGGTTGGAATGCTTGAATTACAGGTCAAAGCTGTTGATGAGATTCATCTGCGGCGTTGGTTTGGATCTGCTTGCCCGCTTAAAGATGCCTTTCAAAAAATCACTCAAACCGAAACCAACATCATCTTTGTTTGGTCAGTCCCACAACTTGGAGGACTTGCTGACCGGAGATTCGCGTGGGCCGCGGCAAATGCTGGATCAAGCAAGCTTTTCCGAATGCTTGTTGAAGGAGCGGGTCAGGTGTGATCGTGGTGGTCCCGGTTTTTGCCTTCTCGTTTTTGAAGTCACGCCTTCCTCGAACGCAACGTCGCAGGTTGAAGAGATTGGGATGGTGCTGTCAAAGCATTTAAGGATTACGGATGAACTTGGGCGACTTGAGGTTGGCGTGGTCGGCGCGTTGTTGACGGATACTTCGGTTGAGGGAGCGTGGATTGTTGCGAACAAAGTCGTGGAAATGCTTCCCGCTGGTGAAAGCCCACCGCTGGCATCGGTCTACAGTTATCCAGGGGAGGGCTCTTCGAATTCGAAATCAGCTTCCAAATCCAAATCATCCTACGCTTCGAAATCAGTTGACGAACAGGAGCACAGTTCATCTGTTTCTGATGTAGGTGGTGTGGCTGGCAGTGACAAAGTGGCCGGCAGTGACAAAGTGGCCGGCAGTCAAACGAATACGAACGTCAATCGGCAGAATAGCGAATCGCTGCAACGATTTTTTGCACAGCCGCTGTCTTGGTTACAGCGTATGCGTGACATTCTTGCAGCATCCTTGGGGCTGGTTGTTCTGTTTCCATTGCTCTTGTTGGTCGGTCTCATCGTGAAACTCACCTCGCGAGGACCTGTTTTGTTTCGGCAGCAACGCACAGGGTTGGGGGGCAAGCCATTCACCATTTTGAAATTTCGTACCATGCGGATGGGGGCAGAAGAAGAAAAAGGCGATTTGCTCAGTCAGAGTGAGCAGGATGGTCCAGCATTCAAGATGGCACGTGACCCACGAATCACCAGTGTCGGCGGTTTCTTGCGACGAACTAGTTTGGATGAATTGCCGCAACTCTGGAATGTCCTTTGTGGAGACATGACCTTAGTTGGGCCTCGACCTTTGCCGTGTGCAGAGATCGATTCCTGCACCAATTGGCAGCGTAGAAGATTAGATGTAACGCCCGGGCTGACCTGTACTTGGCAGGTTTCGGGGCGATCCATGATATCGTTTTCGGAATGGATGCGTCTGGATCTTGATTACATTCAGCGACGCTCAGCGAGTGGTGATCTGTCGCTGATTGTTCGAACGATCCAGGTTGTTTTTAAAGGCACCGGAAGATAGAGATGCGTTGAGCCTGATGTTTGCCTACTCATGTGCCAGAGGAAGTCGGCACCCCACGCATGATTTTCAGTGGCTGTGCGGTTGGGGGTGGCGGCGGTCCAGGTAAAGTGATTACCGCATGGCGACTTTTACCGAAGTGAAATGAGATGACACGTGTGCCGTCTACTGGTTCACTTGATCAGCTTCGCTTTCAAGTGTCTTTCGGAGAAAATCACTTTGGGTCGCGCGACATAGATCCATCAGTTCATGGGTGTCGCGGAAGAGAGACAGCCATTGCAGTTCCTCTGAACCTGCCTCGCTTTCGATTTTTTCCGCTGCTTCGGCGATCTCTTCAATATTGCTGCTGCGAGCAATCTCTCCGAGATCTGAGGCCAGGGACTTCAGTTCTGCAATGTCTTGTTCGGTTACTGCTTTGGCAAGACGTTCTACTTGGTAGCCGATCTGGATAGCAGTTTGCTTGCGAATTGAGAGTGCACCACCAGCAAAGGCGGGTGAAGCGGAGCTGATGTTTTGGGCGAACATTTTTACCAGTTCAGGATCGAATTGCGTCCCTGCGCATCGTTTCAGCTCTTTGATGGCTTCTTCGTGGGAACGGCCTTTTCGGTAGATACGGTCTGAAACCATTGCATCGTAACTGTCCGCAATTGAGAGCAGGCGAGCTCCCAACGGGATCTCTTGTCCCTTGGGTAAGTGACTGCCACCTTTGGATCCATCGTAGAATGCATGGTGATTGAAGATGATCTCAGATAACGCGGGGCAATCGAAGGCGCTGGTTATGATCTCTACCCCAATGCGATCGTGACGACCCATCAGCTCCCACTCATCACCAGTCAAGGAGCTTGGTTTGAGCAGGATTTCATCTGGAACACCAATTTTGCCAATGTCGTGCAATAGAGCTGCAATTTCCAAGACATAGACTTCAGCTGGTTCCAGCATTTCACATCCGATTCTCGTGCAAAGATCGGCAACACGACGACTGTGTTCAGCAGTATTCGCATCTCTATACGACAAGGCGCTGACGAGCGCAGTTACGGCTGGATATGGGATTTCAATACGTTCTTCAGGCTCTTCTTGAACTTCTGGCTCATCCGCGTCTTCAGCGAAACCGTAGTTGTAGCAAACAATTCGATTACGCCCTTCGCGTTTTGCAACATACAGAGCCTTGTCTGCTTGGTGGATCAAATCCTGAGTGTCAACAGGAGTGAACCTTAATTCAGATACGCCGACACTGACAGTCAGTCGCAGTTCTGCTGGGTCAAGTAACCGAATCTCTGAAATTGCAATGCGTGTTTTTTCCGCCAACGCGACGGCTTCTTCCAGCCCAAATTGTGGCAAGACAGCACAGAATTCTTCTCCGCCGTAACGGCAAACCCTACCGCGGTTCTGAAATATTTCACGAAGCTTCTGTGCAACACGCCTCAAAACTTCGTCGCCGCTGTTGTGTCCGTAGGTGTCGTTGACCAGTTTGAAATGATCGATATCGATCATGACACAGGCAAGTCTTGTCCCCAATGCCTGTGATTCAATCCAGAGGCTCTCGAAAGCCTCAAAGAATGAACGTCGATTGAGGCAGCCAGTGAGTGCGTCCTGTGTCGCCAAAATCTCAAGTTCACGATTTTTTCGGCGAACTTCATCGCGATTGCTGCGAAGCAACCCCAGCATGCGTTCGAGTTCGGCCCGGTGTTCTTCGAGATGGGTTACGTCACGAAATGTTGCCAGTGCACCGCGTTGTCCACGCTTTTTTCCAAGTGGTGCGGCATTCGCAGAAAAGATTCTTTGTGGTCCGTTGCCCAGTTGGTAGCGAAGGATTCGTTCGGTTTGCACAACGGCTTCATCAATGGCTAGCCTCCAGGGGAAGTTACCATCGACGGTATCTGCTTCAACCCATGACAAGTCGGCAGCTTTGACGCCTTCAAGATCATCTTGTTGTTTGCCAATGATATTGGCAAAGGCACTGTTGGCCAGAACAATTCGACCAGATTCATCCAGTACCAAAAGTCCCTCGGTCAGCGTGTCAAGAGCTTGACGAACTCGATCAGGAACCACCTGAGTGTTGTTGAATATCTTGAGTACTCGCATCATGAACATGGTGTACGCCACCAAACCCGCGAGACTAAAAAAGAGAAGCAGACGGAACACTGGCATGTCTTGGGCTTGTGCCCAAAGCGTCAGGTTCTCTTGGCGGAACGTTAGCTCAACGGTTCCCCACGGTTGGCGGTTCAATGAGATTGGGACTTCGATAATTTCGATGCCCGCATCTTGCATATCTTGTGAAGCCCAAAGTTGGTCATGAGACGTCGTGCCAGAACGTAAGCCGCCGAGGTCAGTTCGTACGCCAATGGAGAGCAGGTCGGGGTCGCGGTCCACCAACGTCTGCAAAGTGGTCTGCAGGTCAAGCCACTGCTGTTTGCGAACGTGTGAGGATGCATTGATTGCAACAGCTTCACTGAGGGCATGGCGTGAGCGCATCATCTCTCGGGTATGGTCGGGAATTACCCCAAGCCACTGAGCTCCAAGAATGAGACTGGCGCCAACGCATACCATTGCGAAGGCGAGCTTCAATGAGACGAATAACATCTTGCCCACGATGGACAATCCTGCCGTTTTGGCGAATACACTGGCAATCCCACGCTAGGAAGGCTTCTGAGAAAGAGTTGCTTATAGCCAAATGACATGCAGAACAATTCTGGGCGTCAGGATTCACGAGCTGGCACAGTAAGTGGCCTGCGCGGCCTGTATCGAATATTCCGATCCGAGCATTTTCCTGGCGTTAGGTGCGCAATCGCCTTACTTCAACATGTCTTCCATCTGGTCTTCGGCATAATCGATTGAACCGCGATAAGCCGTCAAGATTGCCGTTGGGTCGACCATTCGCCATCGAGGAGCACTCGAAGTCAAAACGGTGATCACCGTGCTTCCTCGGAGGATCCAGAGTAGGTAACCCACCGAGATGATGCCGGCTGCAGACCCAGCCGAGCCGACGACATAGAGAATTGGCGGAGTTTCGGATGTCTCACGCAAGGTGTCCCACTCCTGCCATACCACTCCCTGCTGGAGATCTAGTTCAAGCAACTCGCGGAGCATTGTGGCTTCCCAACTGGATCGTTCTGCTGCTGATGAGTCCGAAGCGTTGCCATTCATGTTTGTCGGGGATTCAGTTGATATGTCCAGGCGAGGATGATCCGCAAATATCGGATCGAAGTTGCTTCCTCTCTCCCCTCTCAGAAGGTGATGGATGGCAGTTTTGTCCTGCATCTCGTTAGTGTCAGCTCTACCCGAATCTGTTGACGGTCCGGTGATGCTGAATTGTTTTGTGTCACCGCCGATCAATGTCTCGATGACGGTGGGGCGGTTCTGTTCGTCGTTGTTGTCTAAATCAGGTGGTGGTGCCAGGACTTCAATCTGTACAAGCACGGGATCGCTTTGAAGACTTCCGTCTGAGGCCTGATAGCGAAATGTGTCAATGCCAGTAAATCCACTGTTCGCAGTGTAAGTGAATGATCCGTTACTGCTCAGTACTAGGCGGCCGTTGGATGGGCCATCGACAAGAATTGCCGACAAAGTGTCCCCGTCGATATCCGTGTCATTTCCCAGAACGCCGGGAGTTCCGCCATCGGTGCTTTTGAATTTTGCAAAGAAGTCAGAACTTGCACTGGGGGGTTCGTTGACATCTTGCACCTGAATTACGAATGACTGAGTGCTCTCAGATTCATCGTTGCTGATCGCTCGGACGGTAATCGTGTGTGATGCTTGAGTCTCAAAATCAAGATCGCCCAGAGCAGTCACTTGCCCAGTGCTGCTGTCGATTGTGAACCTTCCATTAGCATCATCGTCGAGTGAGTAACTCACAACGGAGGTGGAGTCGGTGTCCTCGGCATTGACAGTAAGGCCAACGGTAACGCCATCAATCGAGTTTTCATCGACTACATCGGGAAGTGGGTTGGTATCAATGCCGGGTTCTACATCAAACTCGTTGATGTCAATGATGTTGATTTCAAAACTGGCTGTTGTAAACGAGTCGTCAGGACTCATGCTGCGAACGACAATGGTGGATGACGCTCCCAATGACTCGCGGTCAATGCCGTCTGCTACGCTTACCACCCCGGTCGTCGGATCAATCGAAAATCGCCCGCTGTCATCGTTGTCGAGTGAGTAAATGATCGTGCTTTGTGTCGCATCGGCGTCAAAAGCATTGGCAATGATTCCTGCTGTCGTGCCAATGGCTGAGTTTTCGTTGGTTTGATTGATGGCGGGATCAACGTCAAGAGTGTTGGTCGTCGTGAATTCATTCACGTCATTGATCGCAATTTCATAATTTTGAGTTTGTTGGCTGCCATCGCTCGACGTAGCACGTACCACGATTTGGTGCGTCGCCGCATTTTCTCTGTCGAGCAGTAAGAACCCGTTGCCAACAGATACCGATCCCGTAACAGAATCAATGCTGAAACGTTCGTTGGCGGTGTCGTCCAAGGAGTAGGTGACTGTATTGTTCTCTGCATCGGCATCGATTGCTGAGGCAATGATGCCGGTCAAAGTGCCAGTGCTTGAATTCTCGTCGACTGCGTTGATTGTGTTATCCGAATCGTTAATCAAGCCGAGATCAAATTCATTAATGTCCGTAATTGCAATGGAGAATGTCTGGTCCGTGAATGAACCGTCAAAAGAAGTGGCGCGAATGGTAATTTCGCGGACTGGCCCATCAATCTCTCGGTCGATGCTTCCGGCGACAAACACACTACCGCTGGATTGATCAACGTCAAAGCGTCCGCCATCATCGTCAGCCAGTGAATAGATGATGTTGTTGTTGGTGGCGTCCAGATCAGTCGCATTGGCAGTGATGCCAGCAGAAATCCCAAATGAAGCGTTTTCTAGAACGGTATTGTTGGTCGAGTCAGTGTCTGTGACTGACCCTACGCCAAACTCATTCACGTCGATGGTTTGTACGGTGTATGTTTGGGTTGACTGACTGCCATCGGAGCTGGTGGCCACAACTGTAAGATTGTGACTGGCTGCCGCCTCGCGGTCCAGTAAAGTGCCGTCAGCGATGGTCACCACGCCAGTGAGTGAGTCGACTTGGAACCGGCCACCTGCGTTGTCTTGGAGTGTGTAGCTCACGGTCGCGGTAGCGTCGTCATCGGTTGCCAATGCAGTGATCCCCACCAAGCTGTCTGTGGCCGCGTTTTCTAGTACCTCGTTGTTGGCAACGTCCGTGTCAGACAATGCTCCTGCCGTGAATTCGTTTTCGTCATCGATTTGTATCGTGAAGGTTGTTGATGACTGGGTGCCGTCTGAGCTGGTGGCGCGTACGGTGACGGCGTGACTGGCTGCTAGTTCGCGATCCAGTAATGATCCATCTGCAACGGAGACGACTCCAGAAGAAGAATCTATCTGGAATCTTCCACCGGCGTTGTCCTGTAAGTCGTAGGTAACGGTTGCTGTGGGGTCAGGGTCCGTAGCCAGGCCCGTCAGGCCCGTAGCCGTACTTGTGCTTGCATTCTCTTGAACCAAGTTCGGGTCAGAGTCCGTGTCGGTCACACTCCCGACGTCGTTGTCATCAATGTCGGTTAAGGACACCGTATACGTTTGGGTTGATTGGCTTCCGTCGGAACTTAAAGCTGAAACCGTTAAGTTGTGGCTGGCAGCTGTTTCGCGATCCAATAGTGTGCCGTCGGCCACTGAGACAACGCCTGTGGTTGCGTCGATTTGGAAACGTCCCCCTGAGTTGTCCTGAAGTGAATAGCTGATCGTTGCAGTGCTGTCGGCGTCGGTTGCCAATGCAGTGACACCTACAAGTGTGCCGGTGATTGAGTTTTCAGGTACCTGATCGATCGCCGTGTCTGTGTCAGAGATAGTTGTGATTGTGTATTCGTTAACATCGTTGACGGTAATGTTGAGCAACTGAGCATCTGATCCACCGGTTCCATCTGTGACCTGCACGATGACTTCGTAGATCGAATCACTATTGGAGTCAGTTGGGTTTTCCCTGTCGGGTGCTGCCGAAAATGCGAGTTGCCCATTCGTGGGGTTCAGATCGAAATGATCGGCATCGTTACCACCCACGATTGTGTAAAGCAGTGACTGTCCAACGTCAGCGTCTGTTGCAGTGATCGTCGTCACTGCAGATCCTGGGGGGGGCGGTCCTGTGTTGGTGTTCCATTCGTCTACGTTGATTGCCGCGACGTTCCCACCACCATTGGATGTGATGATTGGACTGGTGTTGGTAAGGACCGCAGCATGGATCGGCAGAGCAGAGGCACTCCAAGCATCTGGATTGTTAAAAGTCCATGCACTGGTAACTGAATTGCCTCCGTCCTGCCATGCGACTCCAAAGTTCAAGCCTTCGCTGTTGAGATCCCATAATTCGAGCTGGTTTTCACCCGGCACGAGCTCATAGTCGCCGTGGTGTTCAATGCCAATTGCACTCACAACCATGTCGTCGTTAGACGAATTAGTGATCAGGCTGACGGTGTTACTTGTGTCGCCTGATGAGACGAAATTCCCAAGCGGGTCCAATTGGTCAACAGAAGCGAAATTCAAGACGCCAACGATTGCGCCATCGGTCACGGGGTTTGATAGATTCACGACAAGATCGTGGGTTCCCAATGCAGGAGCAAGAAGCGACCACGTTTCCATTCTCACTTCATTTGTAGAGCCAGTCGAGTACACGCTGGTTCCAATGAGAGAAAGTGCGGTGCTGTCGTAGGACAGGTCGTTCACAACGGCATCGCCATGGTTTGCCATGGCAACCGTGACCAGCATCAAACGGTTTTCACCACTCGTTTCATGACTCAGTGTGACGCTGGACCCGCTGAATGCATTTGTTTGTTGCCCTGCAATTGAAACAGCTAAGTCGTCGATCGTGATGTTCAATATTTGCGTGTCAGTGCGGCCATCTGCGTCGCTGGCGGTGATCGCCACTGCGTAAACGTTATCCGCTCCAACGTCGGCAGGGGATTCGAAATCAGGAGCAGTGTTGAACTCAACTAGTCCAGACACTGGGTTGATGGTGAAGCTTGCAGCATCTTCTCCACCTGTTATCGAATAGGTGATGGTTTGTGCTGGTAAGTCAGCGTCCGTTGCGACCACGCTGGTTACTGTCGTGGTTGTCTCAGTGACCGAGATTGATGCAGTGCTGCCGCCGCCTCCGGAAATGATGATGGGATCATGCTCATTGACTGGCAGGATCGAGACATTGAATGGAGCCGAAACGATTGTTGTCCCGTCTGATGCAGATATCTCGATCTGGCGTGTGGCTCCATCAACTTCACGATCCAATGTCATGGCTGTGGTGACAACGCCAGTGTTGGGGGCGATTGTAAAGCGACCCTCGTCATCATCAGAAAGAGAATAAGTAACGGTGTCGCCGGACGCAGAGGCAGTCAGTCCAATCGTTCTTCCTGGTTGCTCGTTCTCGCTGACCTCATTGGGTGTGGGGTTGATGTCAGTCACGCCGCCCATTGCGATGTCGGTGACTGTCACGGTGGCTATCAGACTGTCTGAAGCAGCGTTTGTGTCTGTGACGACTACGGTGACTTCATACTGGTTGTCTGTGTCGGCGTCGGTGGGAGCTTCGAAGTCTGGCGTGGAAACGAAGGAAAGTGCGCCGGTGGTAGAGTCAATGAAGAAGCTTGAAGCGTCTACGCCACCGTTGATGCTGAAGGTGAGAGACTGTCCGGTCTCTGTGATCGCAGAGATTTGCGTGATTTCGGTGGTGCCTTCAGCAACAGCGAAGTTAGCTGTGGAATCCGCCGCAGCCCAAGTTGCTGCATTCAAGCTGGGGGTGGATAGCCCGCCGCCTGGATTTGTGAAACTACCGCCAGGGGTGTCCTCGTGAAGCCTTCCTTCCAGCGGCGCTACATCGTCGATAACCATCGACGTGTGATTGAAATTGAACAGATCGCTTCTGGTGAAGATGTCACCGTTGGGCAAGGTGATGTTTGAACCGACCGACAACGAAAGCAGGCCCGAGGAATGTGTCGTGATCGCATTGATGTCACCCGAGTAGAGACCATCGAAATTAAACAGGATACTCGCGGAATTGGATGTCGGATCGTAGAGAACGAGATCGGCATCGTCCAACGCCAAGCGATTTCCTGATCCATCATCCATGCCCGCCGTCCCTTCTACACTCAGGAGAATGTTTCCGTCACTGAGTAGGTGGAACGCGTCAATGTTCTCTGCTGTAGGTACAGGAGATGCATTGTTCGACAGGAAAATGCTTGAGGTGTTACCAAACGAATCTGGGCCATTCGCCGATAGGCTTCCTTTCAGAAAGAGACTGGTGTCCCCCGTGGTTGGGTTGTACTCAATGATGTCGCCGTGCCCAACTGATAAGGTACCGCTAACAACTGTGTTTGAGCCGACAGATAGTAAAATATTGCCGTTGGTCTGGCGTGATAGAGCATCAATCAAAGATCCATTGCTGAATGATGGGCCTGTGACGTTTTCTGCCGTATCTCCATTCCAGTTGACGATTTGCTGGTTGTCAAAGGCTGCCGTTCCTGAGGGTAAGATTGGCAGCTCATAACTGGGGTTCGCTGTGATCAATATTCCGTCAGTGATCATGGGGGCAGTAGCTGCGCTGTACCGCTGCAGCAGAATGCTGTCGTCCCCTGTTGACGCTTCAACCGCTTGCCAGGCCACGATGCTGCCCCCGTCATTGGTGGTTGCCACCACGGCTTGGGAGTGCTCTGCTTCTGATGTGTTGACTTGAGTCGTGCTCAACTTGGTTCCGGTTGAGTCAAAGACCGTTTTGTAAATGTCATCTGCTGCGCCGTTCTCATCGCCATCATAGGCAATGACAAATCCATCTGAGGTGCTCATTGCGATCGTTGGCGAAGCGTAGGGCCCCAGGACGGCATTCGTGTCCATTGACTCTGACCCCACCGCATTGCCAGCAGGATCGAATATTTGATGGTAAATCATCCCTGATCCGGCCCATGTCACCACGAAGGTTCCGTCGGTGTTCATTGCGATGTCGGCATCGGATTGTATGCCTGCAGTTGTTGCGTTTACTCGAGTTTCGTCACCTTGCAGCACTGCAAGGCTGTCAAATCGCTGGTAGAAAATGCCGTTAGTGTCAGCTTGGTTTGGCTCGGCACCATTCCCTTCCCACGTGACGACAAATTCACCGTCTGATCGCATAGCGACTGTGGGTGCGAATTGATTCTGGTCAGTGGTGGTATTCACTCTGATTTCACTGCCTTGGGCAGTGAAATCAGAGTCAAATCGTTGTAGGTAGATTTCAAGGTCAGTGGTGGATCCAGTTTCATCACTTGTCCATGCAATCACGAAATCGCCATCTGCGTCCATGGCGATGGCGGCATCTGATTCGACACGGTTGTTTGAGTTGACTTTTGTCTCGTTCCCCTGCGGAAGTCCCTGCGAATCATATTGCTGCAGGAAAATTCCGTCGTTGTCTGATTGCCCAGGTTGATCTCCGTTTCCGTCCCAGATGACAACAAAACCACCATCTGGTCTGATGGCAACCGAAGGTGCGTTCTGGTCGCCCGTTAGTGTGGTGTTGGCTCGTGTGGTGCTGCCCTGCTCAGTGCCGTTAGCGTTGTAACGTTGGAAGAAAATATCATTTCCATTCCCATTGTTATCGTCGGACTCCCATACAACGACAAAGTCACCGGAGCTGGCAACGGCAACGTCCGGTTTGTTTTCGCTACCCGTTGAATTCGCTACGCTTGTCTCGGAACCCGCAGGGCTGTCAAGCAGTGACATCCAGTTGGCTTGTGCCGCATCACTGACTGCTACCGATGTTTCCACCCGTCCCACGTTAAACTCGAGGTCCCAGTCACCTCCGAGTTTTGCATGGCCAGTGGGGTCATCACTGGCTGCGACATCGCAGTCGCATAGCGTTGCGAGTGATTCGATCAGTTCCCGGCCATCGTCGTTGTCCGCAAGCCCACAGCCATAGATCAGCAGGTCAGCATCCGAATCAAGGACGCTCCCCCACGTTGCAATTTGCCCAGCATAGGATTCGCTCGTCTCCATGTTCAGCTCGGTGCCACCAAGTTGAATGTTGCCGCCACTGCCGTGACTGAGAATGTGGATCGCATTCACACCGGATAGAGATTCCAGTGCGCTGGAAATTTGATCGATTCCGCTTTCATCAGCACTGAGTTCAAAAATCAAGCGTTGTGATTCGTGGAGGTTGTTACCTTTTAAATCAGAAATCAATTGCTCTGAATCTGCGATCCCTGAATCAACGAATATGATTTCCAGATTGGTGGCGGGTTGCGCTGCGTCTTCTATGACGCTGACCTCCGTCTCCTCGCCAGTTTCGGCTGATTGTGCTGCCGTGGTGGTTTGGGATTCTGGGGCGATTTCAGCGAGCAGAGCTGTCGCGATGGCGTCTGCATCCGGCGTTTCAGTGACGTCGATGCTATCTCCGCTCAGCAGAACGCGGCTCTCTAATGCGTAGAAATCGAACGTTCTTCGTTTTGCACGGTTCGCCATGGCAGGTTTGGTCTTTCAGGCTTGCCCAAACTTTTGGAATAACAACGGACCCCCGTTCAAGACTAGGTCACACGGTGCGAAACCCAGAAATGAAATCAAGTTTTGTAGGCGAAAGTCACGGATGACCCGTTTCGAAATGAGCATTTTCGGCAATCATGGGCATCAGGCTGCCAGCAGGCAGAGATGCAACTGTTAACGCGAATTGCGTATTGGTGCTGTCTGCCGATATTGGGATTGGTGACACCGCATAATCGGCACGCTCACTGCAATTGAACAGATCCCTGATCGTTGTGGTTGTTGACACTGAAAGCCGCACTGATGAAAGGTGTGTGTATCCGGCATTGATGATGCGTGCTCAATTAGCCGCAACTAACGTCTGCTCACTTGGGATGGATGGATTATGATTGAGTGCATGAGGGCTATGAGGCTCCGTTACCAGAGCCTTTTCTTCCGCCTGCAGGAATCCACGTCTCAGCAAGCGACGCAGGACATTCAGGTACACCGGGGTGATTTCTGCAGCTGTGCGATGATTGCTTTTGGCCAGTTTGGCAAGCAGGCCACCGTAGCTCGTCGTTCCATCGCACTGCGGTAGAAGGTTGGCTGTCAGGGAGTCAATCTCGCCTTGGTAGGGAATTCCTTCTCTTCTGCGTAAGCTGGCGGATGCGATTGTCCATGTGCCGGATTCTTGTTTCAGTTTTTGGTCAAGGCAGACGGTGGGGTGAAGCTTGAAACAGGTTGTCAGCAGTTTTTGATCACTCGCCTGCAGCCACTCCGAGGATTCGAATAGTTGTTGAACGTCAGTTCCTACGGCCGAATTGAAGTCGCCAGGGGCATCATCTGCACGAAACCAATTGGGTCTTGTGCCAATTTTTCGCATCGTGATCATCCCGCTGCTAACGGCCTCAATTCTTTGCTCTGCGTACCACGTCATCCAGCGTTGGTAGATATCACTAAAGACAGCCTCGTGCTTCCACTCACGATTCCAGTGCTGAGCGTACTCCGAGATGTCTTTCGTTTCCCATTTCATGACCCACGCATCGCACCCTGATTCTTCGCACCATGCCGAGAGTCGTTCTTGCCACGATTGACCCTTGAGATGAGCCCAGTCAAAGACCATTTGGAAAAGGCCGTGTTCTTGCAAAAGAAACTGAGAGTTTTGGACCAGGTTGCGGCAGAAATTGTCAGCAGCACAGCCGTTATCGCGATAGAAAGATCTGAATCCAGGTTGAATTACCGAGGGTGGGTTTGAAACCACGAAATCAAACTTTTGTGAAGTTCCGACACGTTGCATGTCAGCTTGCTGGAAGTCCACGTGGTCGATTTGATTCAAAATTGCATTGAACCTCGCGATGCTGATGGCCCTTGGGTTGCAATCTACGCCGAGGACTGATCGACAGTGCTCCGATGCCAGGAAGCTCTGTATACCGCATCCCGAGCCTAAATCGAGAAACGAACCGATGGGGTTTCGGATTGTTGCGTTGGCCAGTTGCATGCAGGGTTCGTTTAAACCCGTTACGAAGTCTGCTGGCTCAGATGATTTTGTTCCATCGTGGGGTAACTGTATCTGTGAGTTGTAGCCGTGTGCGGTCTGCTGGTGATCACATACAAGTAGTAAGCCGGCATAGGGGAAAATGTGAACCAGAGGAAACACAGTGCCATGTTCAATTCGAATGAGCCCTATGCGGACCCAATAGTACAAGTCGGTTTCCTGTACGGTCTGTCGAGCCAGGTCAACTTCAATCGGCTGGTGAAGTAAAAAGAGCCGAAGGATCGTTTCCAGTGGCGAATGATTCAGGGCCGAACTGAGGCGAGTAGAGGCAGATTGGCTTTCCCCACACTTGCCAGTCCCTTGGACAAGTAGGTCTGCGATTCCTGAAGGCGTGTAGTCGATCTCGCTAAGAAAATCACGAAACAGTTTTGCTTCGGAAGGAGAAAACTGAAGCGGACCTAAAACTTTCGTCATGTTCTCGGTCGTTCCCCGTGACTGATTGAGTGCGTTTGGAATGGCAGGCGATTGCAGAAATCGTTCCTTTCCGGCAGCCCAGAAAGTGAAAATGCGTTTTGTTCGCCTAGTTCACCACATAGGGAATGGAGTAGACCGTGTCACCGTTTGAGTCCTGAGTGACCTCAAACGCGCTCACGGAATACGCTTCAACCTTCGAGATGGAAGTCCCGAATACATGAGCAAAGAAGAGATTGCAGTCACACTTCACTGTGGCACGTACTGCATTCTTTGTCGAAAAGGCACCACCGGCCGTAAACTTGCTGTTAGCTGGATTCCAGCGGCCGATGCTCAGATCCGAGTACTTCAACGCGTTCGTGCCAACATCGTTCGCTTGGGAGAACTCACGCATGCGGTTTGCAACCTCGGACCACTTCCAACTGCCACCGGGCTTTCGCTGCATGCGAAGTTGCAAGGCGCCTGCGAGAGTCGCCGCATCGGCTGCGTTCTGTGCATCGCTCTTGACGGCAGTGATGTGCCCCAAGTCGATCATCAGGACGCAGATCCCGACAAGAGCCAAGATTAGTACGGGAATCAAGGCAATGATCGCGCCGCTTCGGCGACGTATCGCCGATGTTCTGCGATGCAGATGCTCCGTTTGTGAGGCCGGTTTCATTGTCATGGTTCCTTGGATGCCCGAGTGCTCACTGGGGATCACTTCTTGCCTTTCTTGCTCTTCTTGCCCTTCTTGCTCTTCTTGCCTTTCTTTCCTTTCTTTCCTCCCTTTCCATCCTTGCCGTCTTTTCCGCCCTTGCCGTCTTTTCCGTCTTTTCCGCCTTTGCCGTCTTTTCCGCCTTTGCCATCTTTTCCATCCTTGTCGTTCGACTTCCCTTTCTTATCTTTCTTATTCTTCTTGCCGCCCGGTCCGGGTGGTTCATCACCCTCAGACTCAGCAGGCATGACACAAACACCTGTAAGTGTTTTGTCAGTCATGAAACTGGGCGCGAACCAAGAGACATCGGTGTAAGGGACGCTGACGTTGACGGAAACGGTTTCGAATGGGCCGAGCTCGGTGGGTGGATCAGGAGAAACAGTGACGGTGTAGCCAGTCAGGCTCGCCATATCCATTGCGGAGTTCACGATCTCCACAACATCAGCCTTATCACTGTATTCAGCTACTGCAACGCGACATCCGGCTCTTGCTGCTTCCTCGAGGACATGCTTGACCATGACCGCGCGACCGATCTCTATGCTGCCGAGTAGAAAAACAAGCAGCACGGGGATGATCACAGCCATTTCAACCATGGCACCGCCGCGGCGTTGGAGACGGTTGCGAAGAGAAACAATCATAAATCTGTTCCAGTGTGCGTAGGCGGTGTCTTTCCCACCTTGTGACCTAGTTAGTAATCCCCGATGTACGTGCCCGATTGAACACTATGTCAGCAATTGGCGGTTTCGCTGATTAAAGAGAATGAATCTGTCGGCTTTCAGAAAAGAAATCGTTTTGTCGGGGTTGTACCGGTCATGACGGTATTGATGGCCAGGTAGGTTGAAGCTGATCACGCGATCACATCGTGGACGACGTGCCCCAAGCCATTTGTTGCCGTCTGCTCACGCCCCCCAAATTGGTAGGTGAGGTTTTCTTCGTTGATCCCCATTAAATGAAGGACTGTCGCATGCAAGTCTGGCATGCTGACGGCGCCATGGATTGGCAGGTAACCGAACTCATCGGTCTCACCATGCCGGTAGCTACGCTTCACGCCTCCACCGGCCATCCACATCGTGAATCCATATGGATTGTGATCACGCCCGTCTTTGTCTTGAGACACCGGAGCTCTTCCAAACTCGCCTCCCCAGATCACCAGCGTCGAGTCGAGTAAACCTCGCTGCTTGAGATCTGTCAGTAGGCCTGCGATGGGCTGATCTGTTTCGTAGCAGTTGTCTTTATGGCCACCCGCCAGGTCGCCATGTTGATCCCAGTTGTTTTCGTACCCACCATGATAGATTTGGATGAATGGAACCTCCCTCTCCACCATTCGGCGGGCCAGCAGGCATTGTGACCCGAAGTACTTGCAATCGGGATCGTTCAATCCGTACAAATCATGAGTTGCTGCCGTTTCATCGGACAGATCAGCCAGTTCTGGCACGGATGCCTGCATTTGGTAGGCCATCTCAAACGACTTCGTGCGAGCATCCAACTGCGCCGCGCCGGGGTAGTGATTGGTTGAACGTCGATTAAGCCAATTCAGTAACTGCAGTTGTGATTGTTGCGTTGAAACACTCAAGTCGCGGGGGCGATCGAGATGCAGGATTGGGTGCTTCCCAGGCCGGAAAAGTGTTCCCTGATATTCTCCCGGCAAAAAACCTGAACTCCAAAGGTTGGCACCACCTTCGGGCGCCGCACGGCGGTCATACATGACGACGTAGTCGGGAAGGTCACGGCTTTCCCTCGCGAGGCCATAAGTTGCCCACGAGCCAAGGTTGGGAGAACCGACCTGCTGTCGTCCGGTGTTCACCACATAACAGGCCGGCACATGGTTCTGTTCGTTTGAGACACAGGCATTCAGGAATGTAATCTCATCAACATGCTTGGCAACATGTGGGAAGACGTTTGAGACGTGATGACCGCTTTCACCATGTTGTTTAAATTCAAATGGCGATTTCATGATGTTCCCCGGATAGGGAAACAGCGTTCGGAGTTTGCCTGGAAAAGGCTTGCCATCCAACTTTGTGAGGAGTGGCTTCGGGTCAAAAAGGTCGATTCCAGAGGGACCGCCATTCATGAACAGCCAGATCACAGACTTTGCTCTTTTTGTGGGTTGATGCACCACAGGTGAACTCACCGCGTTGTTGTCGTGGAGAAGTGAAGATAAGGCCAGCATGCCCATCCCTCCCCCGGCGCGTGACAATAATTCTCGGCGTGTGAACATGGCAGTTTGAAATAAACAAAGCGAGGAAACGAAGCAAAAACGGATCAGTTGAAGTACCAGAATTCGTTGCTCATCAGCAGGACTTGAGCGAAGTCACCAAGCTCATTTCCTTGGTTGAGAAATTCTTCAATGCGTTCAACTTCCTGTTGGTCGGCATTTCGTCCGAGTAAACGTAAGAACAATCGTTGGATCGCAGGCTCCAGATGATATTTACTATCGGCAAAAGCGCGTGCAGCAATCTGCTGTGCTTGCATTCGCATAACACTATCGTTCCAAAGAGCAAGTGATTGCGTTGGTACTGTTGTGTCTTGACGCTGCGGGCATGAAATGAGCCCGCCGGGGGAATCAAATAGCTGCAGGAAGGGAAGTGGGTTGGTCCGCTTTTTCA
>Ga0315322_10000346_pt1 | contig 33819 bp, 13 predicted proteins | sample M110021515metaG_FD_203461 | JGI IMG/M metagenome (GOLD analysis project Ga0315322, IMG submission 203461) | Ammonia-oxidizing marine archaeal communities from Monterey Bay, California, United States - M1 100m 21515 | ecosystem: Environmental > Aquatic > Marine > Intertidal zone | place: USA...
TTTCTTTAGAAAACAAGTACAAAAACTTAGAGTTCGCCGGCCGGCACATTGCACTACAAAAACACAAGGAAGACTTAAAGAAAGCTCGAGCAGCTCTTGATGGTTTCGGCTGGCAATATTTTGATGATTACGACGCGGAGGAAGAGAGAGATCTGGCCAAGCGCGAAATCGAGGCCCGAAAACTTGAAATATCCTTAATAGACTTCACAGAGATTAAATCAAAAAATTATTGGGTTGTCTCGACTCCGTCTGTCATTACCCGGCTGGGTTCATCCTCACCACCTATTGCACAATCTTGGAGAGAATTAGAAACATCTAGCCCGACTCCTCCTCTGATAGAGTTCCAAGAATACAGGACCCCACCCTTGCGACCCGGAGTGAAGTACAGGGCCTTCTTTAGAATAAATAAAGAAAAGCTAGATCTAATAAAGGACTCAAACGGAGATAGATTAACTAGGCAAGCGTCAAGCAGATATACGTCTACTAGCCGAATGCCTGAAATCGTAAATGGAGAAGTTTGCACCCCTCCAGATAGAGAGGATTCTCTTCGAACATATCAAGAATACCAAGCCCATGCTGTAAAAAAGAGAAGAGAGATCTCCCGAAAATTCAGAGACGCCTCCGCGCAAGCAGCGATGTCTGGCTCGCGAGGCCAAAACGTAGATCTAGGTGAATTTGGGCCGTTTGATCTCAACGCTGCAGATCCGTTCGGATTGTCAGAATTGAACGGCGCCGGAAGTGATTATGCCTATACCCAGGCAGTTGCAAGTAAAATAGCCAATGGAACAGGTCTATCAGATGCCCCCACATGGTTTGGGGAGACAATGTCCTCTGATGATATATCTGCAACCAATGCACTATCTTCACCACCAAGTACCAATTCAAATGGTAAAAAAATAAAACAAAGCCCAATGAAAATTACACTTTCCTACAAAGATTTGAAAGATAGGGTTTCACAGGCAGCAAAGGACCTGCGCAAAGCAGGGAAGATACTACAAGAAGAAGGTATAAAATTTGAACAAGGCAGTAATTTTACAGCAGATGTTGAAGCATCAGAACTTGAGTCACTTCTTTCTTCAATCACAGAAACACTAAAAGAGGTAATGAAAGCCGAAGCTGCAACCATCCGCGCCGACGTCGGCCGTTTCGGAAGAAATGAAGTTGCAGCCGATTTAGAGTCTCAACCAAAAGATGATTGCATGTTAACTATTGATTTCGCAAATATTCCTGCCGACAGCCACGCGACAATCGGACCAAAGGTTGGACTTTGGGTTAAGAAGATTACAGCTACAGCTGGCAGCACTAAAGTACCGATAGAACGAGGGTTTTCAGAAGTAGAACGTCCAAGAACCGAATACTACCTTAACCAGATAATAAAAATGACATCCAGCGCAATTGAAAAAGTCCCACTTTTAAGCGCGATCGCACCAAGAGTAGTCTCTTACTTTGATACTTCGCGTAAATCATGCGCTGATCTGGGGCTAAATCTAGATAAGGGAGCAGCCGTGACATACGTTAAAAGTTTCACATCTGGATTGAAAGTAAAGCAAAAGAAAAGTATATCAGCTTGGGAAGCTTTTAAGGACTGGGGGGATGAAAATTTCGTCGACCCGGCAGTGAAGTATTATGAAGATTCAAAGCAGAACCTAGAGGATAGCTTTGATAACCCTTACGACGCCGATGCAGCCCTGAGATCATTAGGAAAACTGTGTACTATGGACGAGATTTATAAAGAGTTTTTCGATAAGATGGATCTCCCATCAATGTTTTGCGATTATCTAAAGTGCATAAAGTTACCAGGATTCGAACTGAAGCTGCCTTCATTTCACCTTCCTGTCATACCAAAGATTCCGATACTCGGATATTACAAACACTTCCTTGAAACTATAGAAGAGATGTTCGTTGAAGCGATCACACGTCTTCTTTGTACTTTTGCTAGAACGATAATCGATAAATTGACAATACCTTTTTGTGAAGATCAATTGCAAGAGTTTATCGCAGCCGGCTCTTCGGCAACGCCACTGATGAACGAGGCCCTTGCAGCTTCACTCACAAATACAGGTATCACTGGAGGAAAAGAAGCCGAAGCTAAAAAATTCTTCGAAGACTCGACAAAGATGCTAACAGGTCAAGAGCTGTGCCATTTACTATCCGGGCGAACACTAGATGAGCCTACAATGCTTGTTTTAAGCCGCTTAGCTCAAAACGCAGGTGTAGCCATGGACCTTAACTCAAACGAGTCTATGGTTAACTTCTTCGGTGTTCTAGGCGTATATTTACCTAGTGATGTGTGTGAGCAGTTGTCAAGATTTTCTGGCATGCCAAAGGTAGCCACGTGCAAGGACACCACGGATTTAATGCAAGCAATAAGAGCTCGACTTGGCTGTGGCGACGAGGTTTGTGATCCAGAAATACAAGAAGTATTGGATATGGCAGAGAAGAATATGCAAGATGCAAGAGAAGCATTAGCAGAATTTTCTGATTCTGAAATTGGAACACAGCTACCAGAGTTCTTCAATATGTCGAATCCCTCTGCCTCAGCCGCAGGTCCTATTCCAGACTTTATCGTAGAAGATTTACAATTAGCCTCAAGTGCCATATTTTCAAATGCTGAAACATCATATATATCGGCTCTTGGCAATTATGTTCAGGCCATGAATGTTCCGACGCTCAACACTCCTAAGGCGGGAGATCCTGAGTATAACTGGAGAGATCATTTGGAATTCGAAGCAGCCGTTGCAAATCTTGAAGAGTATCAAAGAGAGATGGAGAGGGTGAACACGCAGAACCGTTTTGGAAATCTCAACCTCGCCGAATTAATGCATGATCAAGGCGTCGCCCGGGCAAACATACTCGCTGAAAACGCGGCTATAGGAGATATTCTCTTGAGTCAGGCCTGGACAAAAGCCTTCTATCAGCAGCACCTTAATTATTTCAATCCAGATGGCTTTCCAACGATCCCAGACCATCGCCTAGGCCACCCTCAAGAATGGTTTAATAGTAATTTCATCGGCACCAATGGCGCCACCAACGGCCGCTATGGAAACGTTGACCTTGCAAACCTTGGCCAAAACTCAAATTATATTTTATCCAAGTTTATAGGAAACTTCCAGGATTATGCTGAGACAGATATACCAGAAGTTTACCGAGCATCTCCCTTTGACTGGCTTAGGCAAGGCCCTAACCTATCTAGTCAAGATGCCCGCATCGAAGCATTATTAGACTTTATGAACGCTACAATACCACCCCAAGAGGACTATCTCCTTGCTCGAGCGCCCATCTCCGTCGCCGCGGATTCTGATTATTCATCTTTCTTACAACCCATGGTGCCGGCAGGATTTGATCTCAACCGCAACCTGGCCGGCCTCAAAGTTGGTAGTCTGAAAGCCTCGCCGACAGCTATGGGGGGATTGAGTGGGACCCGGGTCCCCAACACCACTGTCTGGCAAGGCGTGCTCGAAGTTGGCGATTTCAACGAACTCGAAATCGCGAATAAATATCTTACCGGCAACGGCCGAACCGACAAGAGGATAGCAATATACCCGGAAGAGAATCGCAGTAATAGTGCCCTGCCCGCAACCGATGATACAGAATATTTGACCGTTGAAAAACTTATAGATTACATGGAGGAATACAACAATAAACTGCAACAGCTCCATCAATATAATCTATACTTCGGCGGCAGCTGCTGGCTTATCGATGGCGCGCCCGCCACGGACGAACAGCTACACTCGTGGGGTGTTGCTGAAGATCTCATCCAAGCCGGAGAATCTCAATATGAAAGAGAGCTTAGAGAAATCCACGAAGCTCGCGGCCGGGTGCTCAGGCAAGAACAGTACGTATTAGATATCCAGCAGGAAATAGATTTCAGAAATGCAGGTTCGCCACCAATCATCACTAGAGGTGCGGTATTCCGGCTATTTCAGCTGTATGATATAGAAGAGTATCGACCTGGTAACCGCTCCACTGGCCACTACATACACAAGAAGTACAAAATACCAGATAACCAATTAGACACTTACCCTCGTGTTTATTTCCATGGCGGTGGTGGCGTCAGAGGTACTGTCAAAGATAATCCAAACATGGGAAGTCACAAGGATCAAAGGCCACTTAAAGTCAGCTACGATCAAGTCCTCGCGTCATCTATCAACCTCAAAGATGACTCTGAATTCGGAATGTACGCGCTTAAGCACCTCGAAGATCCACCCTCCGGTTTTAACAATAACTTTTGGGAGTGGGCGCTTTCTGATAAGCGCTTGTATCCCTTCACTCCAGCGCCTCCCAGCTTTTGCACTGATGATTACACTGGTCTTGAATCTATCGCCGAAGGTGCCACGGATCTTATAGAGAATTTCAGCGTATTCGACCGCGCGTGGATAGTAAAAAGAGATAAAGTTGTAAAGTCAGAACAAAGGGAATTCATCCTAAGCACTGCTCTGCATTCAATAGGCGGCCAAAACCCAGCTGGCCGCCTACATGCAGATGATCTTATAAACCCATTTATGTCACCTGAAGAAGGAGATCGCCCAATAAGGCAAGGCTTCATGTATGCTATAGCTGGAGATAGAATTCAATTTCTATCAAATAAGATTTTAGAACTAATAGAAAAAAGAAGAAATTCTTTCACTGGAGAGCACTTACCATCAGTCAAGGGCATGTTGTCCCGAGCCAGTGAAGCAAACGTTGAAACTTACACCACCCAACTCGAAGGGATCGAGATTCCTATCCCTGGTGGGGGAAGTATTCCACTAGGTGATAATATTGCAGACAAATTGGAGATGGTCAGTTATAACCGAACATTAAAGCTTGGCCTCGACGCCGGCGTGTTTAACCCTGAAATCGAAATGGTTGAACAAACATCCGGACAACTGAAGGATAGATACAAAATCTCAATCAAAGGGGATTATTTTCTTAGACAGCAAGGTTCCCAGGTACCTTACGAGATTGACTTTTGCGATTCTCTACCAGATCTTCATGAGGCGTCATATCCAGGCGCCTCTGGGTACCCTAAGAGAAACATGTTCGCAACCATATATGCAAAGAGACTAGCAGAGGATTTTTCGGATCAGAGCCTTCTTGACGGTCGACCTAAATTGCAAGAAGAACTGTTCAAATCAACAACAGAAAATGTGATGGAGGATGTGCTATTCTCAATGCACAACTCGGACATGTTCGATGACGACTATGCCCGCGACTTGCATTCACGCGTTGCCGGCAAAACAATCATCACGCAAGAATGCAAAACGAACAGATACAGTCTTGCTGGTTCATCGATATTGTCATTCGATAAGACGATACTCCAAAACCCGGTTGCAGAGGTAATGGCGGAATTTACAAACCCTGAAAATGATCCGATGAACAGAGATTTCGATGACCCTACACCTTTTGCTTTAGCCACTCAGACTGTTGGAATAAAAGGTTTTATTCGAACTTGTTTGATAGATCTTCTTTTGAAAGGTGGCATCGCATATGCAGTATGGGATATAGAACCAATCGTCGGTAACAAAGTGTTTGTTGATTATGCCTTTAATCATTGTAGGTTAGAGTTGCAAGCAAGTAAGACATTAAATGACCTGTGGAAACCTATAGTGGAGCGAATCACTGGCCTAGGCTGGAGCGAAGCTCTGAAGTCAATCGTCCGAGAAGAGCTTTTGAAACTTCCAAATTATTCAAAGCAAATATTCAACCCGGGAGAAGAAGTAAAAGACTATTATAACTGGTACTTCCAAGAAAAGGTTCAGAATATGGATGTCGCAACAAGGATTCAAAGTGTTCAAGGAAATAACTATTGGAAGTTATCAGAACCAATCTACGTAAAAGATGCTAAAAGATCCTTTATAATTGAACACTATGTTCGATTCTCTGGGCGACTATCTACCTGGGCCAAGAATGGAGAAGGAGAGCTCAATGATTCGAAATGGTCATCTTCGATAATAAAGGCTCGTGAAGCACAAATATTTTCAATATCAAATTTTAATGATCTACTGTCAGAGGCTCATAGGGTTCATGGAGAGTTCCCAAACTGGCAACAGCTGATCAATGCATCTAATATTCATCACGGCGTACGCCTTGTGCATGCATCGTGGAAGGACAGCACATCTGATTTTAATTTTGGATTTCCCACCGACGCCATACCGCATGTCGAAGAGACAGTCCAGCCACCCGGACGCGCGCGGCAAGTATCAAGCCGAAAGAAAAGTTACTGGATGTCATGGGAGCCCTCTGGAGACACCACAACACAAGAAGTCGATACAAGAGACGAATTAGCGTTTTGTGTCCCATTGGTTGAATATGAGAGGCCCATAAACTATGAGACTTGCCCTGCAGTGTTCGACCTTGTTACCTCCATTGATGGCTTCGTCGGCCCGATCCGGCCACATATTAGGGGAATCGAGCCTTTAAATCACATCGAAGGGTACGTTCCCCATGCAAACCACGATGGAAAACTAGCAAAACACATGGTAGATATGCTATTAGAGACTGCAGATGCAAAACTGCTGTTCGACCACATCTTTCCAGTAAGAAGATTCATGACAATTTCAACCATCTTTACGACCTCTGTTTTGGCCGGTTATAACGATCTACCAACTTTGATGGATCCAACTAAGACAGCTATAGCCACGGCCATTTGGGCCGCGGCAAACGAGAGAAAGAGCCCATCTACAAGTGTCGGAGAGTTTCAAAAGATGTTGAAAGAGAAGTTCCCGGGTGATCCGAAAGATCCGTCGTGCTTTGATTTCCCGGGCTTGAATGGAGATTTCTTTAAAAATTTCTTAGATGACTTGGCTAATTTGATGAAGATGTTACCGTCAGTACTATTGAGAGGAATAGCCAATCAGATTGACCCGGGCTATAGAGAAATGAGACAACATTACCTCAACTGCGATATCAAGGACCTTACTTGGTCCGGCATCCGTTGGGAAACCGTCGACGATTCCTTGGTAAACGGCCTCTATTTGCCAAATAAGAGACCTGGAACCTGCGAACCAGTAGACAGAAATGCAAAGCCGCACCCTCTTCATGGGCAAAAGGCGGGGAAATACGCTCCAATAGTCCCAACTATGCCTGTTGATTTTTTTGCATCGTTCTCTAACCCTTGGCGCGTCGGTCCTCGCTTGGCCAAGACTGCACTAAAGACTGTTACTTATGTATTTAATGGTAGCGCTCCATTTATTGATCCTTCTTTCTTGTTTAAGATTCCGTGCCTGGGTGTAGATACGAACTTTTTGAAGGGTGAAAAGTATGACGCCGGCGCCTACGGTCGATATGGCCATCCGATAACGCCATTCACCGCACTAGCCCTATCCACTTTTCAATTGGAAAGCGACATAGACAAACAAAAAGGCAATTGTGAGGTTGTACCAGAAGATTGTTAAGCATGCTACTAATTAACTAGAGAGGTGAACGTAATATATGTCTTTTATGAACAACGCTGCAATTCTCAGTGAAATACAGAGAGAAAGAGAGAAAGCACAATTTCAACCTGAATTTCCCCTTGTGTATGATGGTACTTTCGGGCCCTATCGGCCAATAACGAATAAGGTAGAAAGTATACAAAAAGACTTTGAAAATCTGCTTCAAACATCGCCAGGAGAGTGGCCCTTCGACCCAGAGCTTGGAGTCGGCTTGAAGCATTATTTATTTGAGTTTCACAACTCTGAAAAAATGAATGAATTAGAACCAAACATAAGAAATCAGCTGGACAGATACTTGCCGGCCGTCAGGCTTATAGACTTAGAAGTTGTGGCTTCTCCGCAGGAAAAGGATGAATCCTTTGCGACTATAAAGATGAGGTACACAATTGCAACTATTACTATGGCTGAGTTGGCGGCTCAACTGTTCGGGATGTACGGCAAATTAAAGATTACTAATATCTTCCATGGAGGACTATTTTCTTCTGGTGGCGTATACAATACTAACGCTTTAAATAATGATATAGAAACAATATAAGAGAGACTGAATATGACTGACAACAACACACGACAGCCCGATGCAAATTTTACGAACCTTACTTTCGATGAGATAAGAAAAAGAATAATGGCACATGCAGAATCTTATTATCCAGAGACATACAAGGATTTTAATAAGTCCAGTTTTGGCGCGATGATGATAGATATGTTATCGCTTGTAAGTGAACAGCTGAATTTCTACGCACAATTCATAGGGAATGAGAGCTTCGGCCCAGGTCATGCAACCAGTCCAATGGTTCTGGATGAACATGAAACTGAAGTCGGAGATCCTACTGCAACAAGCATGACATCTTATGGAGTCGTCAAATTTTACACCCTCGCTCCAGCCGACGCTGTACAATCCGGAGTTGATTTAAATTATAAGCACAAGATATTAATGGGCGCCCGCTTAACTTCCCCAGAAGGGGGTGTTTTCACAACATTGCAAGACGCAACGGTCGACTTAAACCCTGAATTCTCAGTGGGTACTAGTTTCTCTACGGATGGATCAAGGGTGAATTACTATATATACGAAACAGAAGTGCCAGTCGTATCGGGAGAAATTAAGGAAATCTCAGTAGAGGTCGGATCACATAGAAGGTTCCTGAAAGTTGAACTTAAAGATTACTCAGTCTCTGAGGCCATCACTGTGGTGGATTCTAGTGGTAACAAATATTATGAGGTCGATAATCTAGGTCAGGACAGGATCTACATGTCTGTCCCCAACCTGGCAAGCAAGCCGGATCAGGTCCCGTCCATCATGATGCCCACACCGGTACCTAGAAGGTATACCGTGAGAAAGGAAGACGGTCGCTATTTCTTACAATTTGGGTATGGCTCTGAGGACAGTGTGGTTTATTTCAAGGGCAAAGCGAAGTCTAAGGTATCGCTTCCGTTTAATATTGCAGCTGATGTAACAGGTAAAGACTACAATAAAGCTTTGAGTTTTGATCCGACAATGCTCGGCCACACGAACAAGTTCGGTATAGCCCCTCAAAATACAACACTAACGATAACCTATAGATCAAATACCACGGAAAACACAAATGCTGCAGCCGGTACCATAACAGGAGCCTCTTCAGTTGAACTGTTGTTCGACGACGAGTCTATTCTAGATTCCTCAAAGGTTGATTACATAAGACAGAACATAACTGTCAATAATGATGACCCAATAAATGGCCAAAGAATAGAATATTCGGCAATGGAGAGATCTATAAACATCGCCGCTAAAAGAGGGACAAACGGCAGGTGTGTGACTGCCCAAGATTATGTTGCCGCATCCTATCTAATGCCCTCTAAATTCGGAAAAATAAGTAGGGCTTCGATAGATCAAGACAGAAACGACATTAATAGACGATTAAACATGTATGTGATGTCGCAAGATAGGTTTGGGAAATTAGAACAAGCTAGCGCTCCCTTGAAACAAAATCTCAAAACCTGGATAGAGTCTGTTAAGATGATTACAGACTCTATAGATATTTATGACGCAAAGATATTGAACCTGGGGCTAGAATTTGATGTGTCACTAAAAAATACATCAAACTATGCTAGTGCCATCTCCGAGATAAGAGAAGCATTATACACGGAAATAACAGATGTCTTTCCGCAAATTGGGGAACCCTTTTCCATATTCGAAGTAGAAAGGATCTTGAACAGTATGGATGTGGTGAATGGTGTAGTATCGGTAAAGGTCAAGAATAAGATAGGTACTGGATATTCAGATATTCGACACAACATATCATCAAATGTGTCACCAGACGGTAAGATGATTTATATACCAGCAGATTTTATTTGGGAAATTAAAAACGCTAAAGATATAGTGGGGAAAGTTAACTAATGTCTATTAAAAGATTTAAAGCAACAAAAGATAATACTATCACAGACGCATTCAAAGCTGATTTAACTGGCCGCGGCACATCAGGATCAATGGGTGCCTCTGATATTCTGGAGGTCTTTTCGATACATGCACAAGCAAATGAAACATCGCTGGAAAAATCAAGGATCATAATAGAATTTCCAGTTGACGGAATTTCCACAAAAAGAGCATCTGCAGAGATTCCGAAATCCGGTTCAGTCAGTTTCAAGCTTAAAATGTTTAATGCAGAACATTCTCAAACTACACCGAGTCAATATTGGATCTCTGCCCACCCAATGCTACAATCATGGACTGAGGGCTCAGGAATGGATATGGAGGCTTACTTAAATGAGGGGGTTTCCAACTGGTATACTGCAAACACAGGAGACGACTGGACCACTGCTGGTGGCACTTATCCGAATCCAAGCTTAATGCATTTAGACGATGATAACGCGCCGATGTCTTTTCCTAGCGAATATACGCAATACTTTGACAGCGGGACAGAGTCAGTTGACATGGACATTACCGAGTTTGTTGAAAATTGGATAGTGGAACACGAAGGTAATGCAGTTGCAGCCACGGGATCGTTGTTATTTTCCGGAAACCCCTCTTCGGGAGAGACTATAACTCTTTACTCTACAAGTGGCGAATACAAGATGATTCAGTTTTCAACATCTTCGTTACTTGAAAAGAACACACTTTATGTCGACATTAAGGGTGACTTCGATCTCACTGCGGCTGAGCTTAACACAAGAATAAACGCTTTGATACCAGGACTGTTCACTTCAGCGATCGACGGCAGCGATCCTTCAAAGTTACTTTTCACCCAATCCGTAGCTGGAATATATGGAAACACAATTCTTTCTGCATCTACCGAAGTTGGTAAAACGCTGGGTCATTTCGCGGGAGGAAAAGGCGCCAAAAATAATGGACTTTTGATAAAACTTTCAGGGTCTTTTGAGGACGGCACAAACTCCAAGTCGTATTATACCAAGAAATTCTTCTCTAGGACTTCCCAGTTTTATATGAAAAGGCCGATTATTGAAGCGCAGATAGATGATGTGAACAAAGATGACAGGGGAAACTTTTATAGAGAAACAGTTAGAGCCTCTGACGCGGATAATCTTAATACGATATATCTTTACAACAGAGTCAGAGGAGAAATGAAAGACCTTCCAGGGTTATCCGATGGGTTGTTAAGCGTAAGTGTGTATTCTGGATCAACTGGAGACATCCTCGATAGCACAGGAGGAGGCCAAAAGCAATCCGTAAAGGTATCAGGAGGCTCAAGCGCCACCACTGTATCAGCCGGCTACATTTCGGGCCAACCAGGGGTCTACTCGGCCTCCTTTGCATATGCTGGCAACCTGGATACTCTCTATGATCAGTGGTACACTGGAACTACAGCCGGCTCAAACTTAAAAATATACTCAAGCGGGTCTATAGAGGTGAAGCCGAGCGTCACGGATGCTGAATATGCGAGCCCTTCATTTGTGGTAAATATCAGCAATTTGAAGCCATCGTACAGTACAAACGAACGCGCAATGTTCAGAGTATATACTAGGAACAAGAACTGGAAACCAAATGTATATACCGTCGCTAGCCAAGCTGCACCGGTGGATATAATTAACGATGGATTTTACAGAGTAAAGAGAGTTGCAGATAACTTAGACGTGATATCCTATTCTACAGGAAGCACTCCAAGTTATTCTGGTTTATCGTATGATGTCAACGGTTCTTATTTCGAATTAGACATGTCAATTTTGGAACCAAACTATTTATATGAGATATCTTTCTTGCGAAAAGAAGGCTCGGAATATATCGAACAAAAGGAAAGGTTTAAGTTTAGAATAGACTCATGACAGATTATAGAAAAACAATAAAAAAAGTCGAATCTGACGAAAGAAAGATAAAGCTTTTCTCAAAGGCGAAAGTGCGAGTTTCCGATGAAGCCTCTGGGTTGTCGACAAAGAGTTTGGAGACAGACTCTTTGATGAGGACTCACAAGTCTAAGACACGCACCTTCAAGCCAAATATAAAGATCAAGGACCCATCATCTTTCGCTTTCTATGGCAGCGCAGAAAAGTATTATGCCGACGCCGCATATAACATTTTAAATTATTATCCATTTGATGGTACTAGAGAAGAAATTATCGGATGGCACACATCTTCGCATGCACTAGACTCAGCCATACTAAGGAACTACTGGCCCGGGACCGTCGGCCACGCTAACTTTAACTATAGCGAATATATTAATTTTTACAATGGACCACAAGTTATTGATACTACTGAGTTTGTAGGTAGACTCAAGGGTGAAGAAACCGGCTTAAAGCTCAATCCTGTGTCGGGAAATACTGTCGAATTTTGGCTCAAAAAGGATGCTTTCAATGAAGCAGTGTTTCCCGAAGAGACTATATTTGATATAGGATCCTACCCGGGCAAAGTTGCCGATGCCTACTCTGGCCAGTTCAGAGTAACTTTAAATGCATCATCCTCCGGATCGCCATTCCAATTGACCTACAAGTCAGGCTCTATAGGAATGGACAACCAAGCGATAGGGTCCTCTGCAATTACGAAGGCCTCAACGGCAGATTCTAAATGGCACCATTATGCTATTAAGGTCTGGCACGCCGACGAAAAACTCGAAGCAAAACTTTATGTAGATGGTAAGTTCGACGCTCACATTTCCTCGTCAATCGCAACGATGGGCAGCGTCGACACCTATATGGGCGGCACCATCGGAGGTAAACAGTCAGCAACAGGTTCACTTTCAGGTTCAATTGACGATTTTAGGTTTTGGAAAGGCGATCGCGATGCTCGCGACATAGCTCGAAACTTTGATAAAAGAGTTTACGCCAGTGATATTAACAACAAGGAATACAAATCCAGACTTGGTCTTTACTATAGATTCAATAAAAGAATAACAGGTGACAACACTAAAGACTATCTTGTAGTGGACTATTCAGGAAACGACATGGTTGGAGAGGTAAAGAACTATTCTTCAACTTCCAGGGTTAACACTTCAGCAATAAACCTAAGCCCCGTAAGTGAAAACACGGAGCCGAATGATGCAATCATGGATGCAAGCGACACTACACTAGTATCTCTTATGAGCAGCTTGTATCAAATAGGACAATCCTACGATAGCAATAATCATTCGATGCTGACCAGATTTCTGCCAGAGTGGGCCCAGCCGCAAGAGTCAGAGTCAGAAACAAAAAGCCAGGACCACTTTTCAATATTACTTCAATTGATGGCTGCAGAATTCGATACTGTAAAGTTAAGCATAGATCAGATACACATAAATAGATTTTCAAGGTACAGCGATCTCGAAACAAATTCCGAAGATGTCAACGGAGACGTGGAGGTTTCTTCTAGTTACGCTGACAACTATTTCCATGGATGCTCGGATGACTCGCTACCTGCTATTCCATCAGTGGGTAATAACATAGATCTATCCGCCGCGCTTCTTGACAGGTACGGATTGAGAGTCTTAGAGTTGCCGATTGTAAACTCCATGGATGACGCAGATGCACCTGAGGGTTACAATGGGCTAGTTAGGTTCGAGGCTGAACCAGAAAACTTGTCCCGCGGCATTATAAGCAATCTTTGTGCCGAAGCTACAAATATTATAAAGACCAAGGGCACACCATTAGCTTCTTCTTATATTCTCAGAGGATATGGTATCGATGAAGAACATGTGAGCACCAAAATGTATGGCAACAACACTTCACTGTTTATTGAAGATTCAAAGATTAGAACTGTAACTGAAGAGAAGAATGTAATAAACCTAAGTGAAAACAGGGATGCAACTCTTTATCTTTACGCTACAGATACCACCGAACAGAGATCCTATATAGAATCGAATGAAATGGAATCAGAGTATACTTTCGAAGGGAACTTTATTTTTCCTAATAAGATCAGTTCGGAACACGAAATCACATCAGCATCGGTCTTCGGAGTACAGGAAGTCGCCGCAACCGACAATGATCTCACCACGGAAGATCCCTCTCGAGCCCGCATTCAAGTTTCGGTTGAAAAACTCAACAAAGGAAACAATGAAGCGCGCTTCAGATTGAGTTCTACTTTGCCGGAGACAGAAGATATATACACTCCTTATTTCCCGGCTGTATATACAGACTCTAGGTGGCACATCTCAGTCAAAGTTTTAAAGGACGCTGACAACAAATTTGTTACACCTTCAACTGGCAAATACAAAGTCGACTTTTCAGGATATAATTATGTGCTGGATAACCTGCAAAATTCTTTTGAGCTTTCCTCTGCGGTAAGTGCATCTGCCTATAATGGATTTCTATCTTCTAGCAAGTCCATCTACCTCGGCGCCGCCCGCGAAAACATTATAGGATCAGTGACTCAGCAATCTGACATAAAAATAATAAATTTCAGTGCATGGAACGACTCACTCACCAAGGATGAATTAAAACTAAGGGCAAAGTCCCCCTCAATTACTGGCAGAAACAAACAGCACGAGTACGGAGACAAAAATCTTTCCAACAATAGCCTGCTGGACAAAAATTTGATTATGGATATAAGGTTTGACTCCAATACCGCCGTCCCTGCCGACGGAATAATAAACGTTATAGATCAGAGCTCTGGGTCTGTAGAGAACATACATCGGTACGGGAAAGAGGTTGGGTACAAGTATCCTGTAAAGTCGACCCAATTTACAACAAACACATCAAATGTCACACAACCCGCATTTCTCACGACAGTACAATTTCTTGAGCCCGGAACTTTGTATGAATCAGATAGTATCGTACTGAGAGACTCGGATATCAATAAATTTAAAGTAGGCGAAAAACCAGAGAACAAAGTGTTGTCTTTCGAGAAGAGTATGTATCATTCTATATCCAAGGAAATGATAAACTTTCTATCGGGTATTGAATCCCTCAACAATATTATAGGGGATCCTGTTAACAAATATAGAAAAGATTACAAGTTAATAAATCACTTAAGAGCGAAATTCTTCGAAAAAGTGGAAAATGAAAATCAGTTTGAAAGGTACGTTGAATATTTTAAATGGATAGACTCTTCAATTGGTAAGTTCTTAGAGCAAGTGGTACCGGCGTCAGTTAAATCTAATACTGGAATTCAGAACGTGGTAGAGAGCCATGTATTGGAAAGAAATAAATATGATTACAAACTACCGCAGGTCAAGAAAAGCTCCCCGGACATAGCAGCAGTTGTTTCTGGTAGAACGGAACAAAACTACGTTTGGCAATATGGCCACGGTACGGCGGATACTGAGGATACTACGGGATTCGTGTGGCAACAAGACCGAAATGAAACTACATCTATCAGATCACTACTGGTTAACGCTCGCCTAAATGTCAACTCGAATGCCTCATTAAAAGTAGAAAAGAGCTACTCAGACCGAGCACTAGCAAGGACTTATGAGAAAGAGGTGGTAAAAGAGAAGATTTTATCTGAAGGTTCTAATAATGAAAAAAACAAGAAATCAGAATTTTACAAACTTGTAGATTTAGGAAAAGAAATAGAACTCAAGACTGAAGATATTTCAGACATGAAGAAACCTAGTGATGTTCTTTTTCCAGAGAAAGATAAAAGTTACAAATCTTTTGTGAGAACCTCTAACTTTGGCGCAAGAATAGAGGGTTCCGGCGAAGCTTATTTGCCATTTACCCTATATAGCTCATCGGTTGGAACTGACTTCCCAGACTTTAAGCAAAATATGAAGATTGCGAATAATCACGACCGTACGGCAGCAATGCAAGGTCCATTCGCAGCCACACATGTCGACGGCATGCCCCACAGGAGAGTTGAATTTGGAACCCCCACTTCTAATAGGCCCGAGGCTTATGATATATCTTCATCAGCCACACAATTAGTGATTAAGAAAACCTCAAAATCAAAATCAATGATCTCCCGCGGCCTTGCTGGACATCGATTTTACAACATTGCAAATCTGCTCACGACAACAGCTTCACTGTCTATAGGCAATTATACAAATGCCTATGAGATAATACACACCAATGGTCGCAACGCGAACAACAGACACCTCGTAGCCAACTCTGGAGCAGACCTCACAGGTTCACTTGTGCAATCCTTGCACATATCTGGGGTGACAGACTTTCCAGTACCAGAAAGGGTAAGATCCGGACACGTCATAGTTAACAGGTTTTCATCACCCGGGGCGTCAGAGTCAATGAGTGCATATGGTCTAGACAGAGAGTCTTCAGAATACTCTATATATGACACAGTCAACTATAGAAACAATGTGGTTAGGCACGTGAAAAACGTTTTAGCATCAGAACACAGCGGAAGATTCGGATACCGATCATCAAGCGCAACTCAGGCATCAGTACACAAAACCAATAGAAACCCACTAAGATACACAGGATCCTTGGGGGAAGAGTTTGATTATGATAATTTCTACATACAACATCCTATGCCTCAGAATGATTTTGGATATTCTTGGATTACTGCAAGCGCAAACGAAACTGTGTATAGCTTCTTGAGCAAGAATGCAAACATAGGATATCAGAATCTTTTCAATTTATCGGGTACGCTCAAGTCTAGTGAGACAATTTCTTTTACGATTGCATCAGATATAATTCCGACTTTAGATTACGTGGGGCTTAACTCGAACACCACTAGGAGCGTTGACACTGAGACTAATTTACTTTCCGACACTTCTCCTGATTTAAATTCTATTATACTGAGCAAGCAGGGCCCTTACGGATGGCCAACATGGAAACAGACGAAGGGAGACCAACACCCAATCACCCGCGCCCAGAGAGCTAAAAACATATACTCTATAGTATTTAGGGATACCTCGCCGTTTCCAGATGTTTACCCGGGCGTTCAGTATGATTATACAAACACTGTGGAAGATGCCACACCTGCCGTGCAAGCACGAACAACTAAAAACTTTACAGAAATGTTTGCGACTTCAAAGTTCAAGCCATTAACGGTCAGTATGCACCAGCTTACGAGCGAAACGACACCGGAAAGTTTAAGAAATATTGATGCATCGACCCCAATGGCTCAACACACATTAGCAAATCTTTGGCACAATGATCAATATTGGCACCCATTTTTAGAAAGATCAATAAACGCCGATATGCCAAGCGTCTCCATGAGGGCAACAGTACAGAATGAAATCACGACTTTCGCCAACAGTGAAATGGCGGATAACATGAAATTCAAAGAAGAAGACTTTTCTAGAAGTCAGACTCTTCAAAAGGTAGCTGAATTCTACAAGGGTCTTGAATTGGCTCCCGGGTCAAGTGAAAAATTTAAGGAAATAAGCTACGTTGAAACAGTTTACCCGAGAGAAACAAACACTTATACAAAGGCCGCGCGAGACAGGGAGCGATTTAGCTTCTTCGGGTGGAATTCAGATAGAGCCCTTCGCTCTTTGATTTTGACAGGAAACTTGACTTACGAGCCTTTCTTGGTGAGTAATACAACTCAAAAATCATTTTTGATCCCATCTGCCTCGAGCCCAGAGATGGAATTCAGATCCTCCTATTTCGATAACATAGAAGCAGTCGACTTAAATTCAACTGGTACCTTGGCCCATATAACTTCAAGTACTTATATAACAAGTAGTACCTGGGTTTTAGATTCGCGGCAAGACTTTAGCACCACTCCACTTAGTTTGACCTCCTCGTTTTTCTCTAATGGAGAAGCCTTCTTGTCGTCAAGAGAAAACGGAACCAGAGGAGAGGGTATATTGCAAAATGACTATAGCATCTTCGCTATGGGTTATAATGGACTCCGCGGCGCCCCCCCATTCGCGCCGGTTTATAATAGGAGAATACCTCAGATAATCGGGGCCGACGAGTACCTCGCAGGTGAAGCCAAATGGATCGCCGCGGACAATCACCAGGCTCCGTTTTATGATAGTTATGAGGAATATTCCAAAGACATAAGGATTATAGGTCAAGATTATTCTTTGATACCTGAATTCACTATAAGCAGGTTTATAGAGGATATATACGATTCCGGCGATATGACCTCCGCGGCACTAAGGGGTGACTTTTTACACTTAACCGGTGCCACATACCACACATCCTCTGGAGATGTATCGGTGGGGTCTCAGTTCTTCAAAACATACTCAACTACTGATTTCTTGAAGTATTTTCAGCCAACACAGGACAGCATAAAAGCGAATAATCTATCACTTGCTGCCGGACGCTTGACTTTAAGGTGCCAGGCCGCAATGAAGTTTTTGCCTTATAGAGGTTTCTATCCCGCAGAGAGAGTAGTTCAAATCTCGGAACTCTTTAATAGGGGTTATTTGCCATCAGGTTCATATTCTGCCGGATATATAACGAACACAGGAACCACAGCTGCTGAAGCTAACAAATTCTTAACCTTGAGAATAGAGAATTCTAAAGCAGCTGCCTTAAAACCTATTATGGCACCAGGTGTTTTATTTAACTCAATTAAAGCAGGCTTAGCCGTTGATTACCCGATCTTCTCTTCCTCGGTGAGTACCGGAATCGACTATATAGTTGGCCAAAAGTACGAAACGCCTGTTACTTCGTACGAGACATTGGGCCTGACCTCTACTACTTGCTTTATAGGGTCTGAAGTGAATTCTACGCAAGACGTGGGTATACCTAGGTTGTCCGGCTCTGTCTCTAGGCGAGTCGGCTTTGATGATATATTGAACCCAGAACGACTTATGAAAGAGGTGATATATGATAACGAGCCACATCCAAGCGCCAGTTTGATGTACGGAACCGCTCAGTGGACGAAAGTGCTCGAGCGACCATCAAAATTTGGGTTCTTAGATCAAGATGAAACTAAATCAAAAATATCGATAGATTTTAATATGACAGAAGATAGCTTTGAGAGCTCTATGATGCCGTACAAGAGCGCTATAAACAACTTCGCGGCTGAGACAGTAGAATTTTTCCTGGAGGGCCAAAAGCTACAAACAGTAATGTCAGAACCAGTTGAGCCACAACTAACAAAGAATGTCTCATATTCGATGAAAGTTTACATCAATAACGTGGATACTGTTATGTATGATAGACATTCAGCCTTTGGACCCCCGGTTGACGATGGCGCGCCAAACATCAAAGGGTATTCCTCTCAAACCTTAGGATCTGGACTGTTCACCATGAGCACATTATCTACCAGTACTTCTGCCAAGCAGGGTTCTCATGGGTTCTTGCCTTACGTGCCCCCTTTTCTAGATCCAAATACAAGTCCGCATGTCTTGTTAACTTTCAAGCCGAAAGAGACTAGGACGTATTCGATTCCCGAGATAATAGAGAATATAACAGCTTCATACTACAACGTTCAAAGACCATCAAACGCAACAGAAAACGTTAACTATAGTGAAGCAATGTCTATATCAGCGAGTCTAGATTTTACGAAATATGTAAAGCTCTATAGTGATAATTTTAGAACGACTGCAGACGGCTTATCTTCACCGATTGATCCCAACTCAACGAATAAATATAGGTGGGTAATTCAGCCAAAGTGGGAAACTCCAGTGATGGATTTTAAGTCAGTAGATGTGCCCACGATCAATATGGGTAGCGGCGTAGTAAAGAATCAGAATGGATCACCATGGAAAACCAGATATCAAACTGCTTATTATGAGAATGTAAAGCCAGTCTCAGATGTTCACCTGACATCTTCTACGGGAATGTGGCACCAATCTGGCACAATACTTAAGGAATCTGACCCGAAGGGGTATACTCTCTCAATCCGCGGAGCCGCGGACAATATAAAGAAAGGAGTGGGCAATCTCGCCGCGGCCGTGGGGTTCCTGAGTCAGGAAGCGTCCAAATCTTATGAAACTTCCACGGAAGATTACAGATCTGTCAAATTAGGTAGACTTGCAAAAAAGAAAGTTATAAGCGAGTCAGTCGTGGCGATACCTTACTATCTGGATGAAAAAGGTAACATGAAGATGCTTCCATTGAATGAAGAGGCTCACAGCCGAGCGAAATCAGTCAACAAGGACATAGAAGAGAAACTGGTAAGATCAGCACAGGAAGCCAGCACACCAAATGATGTGAGGGCGGCATACAATGCTTACGAAAAACTCTATGATTCAACAGGTAGAGACGCTACTACGTCAATTGCATACCAGTTGCGAATGATGGACAAGTATATCTTGCCACCACACTTTGACTTCTCCAGGAATAGTAATATAATTCCTCACGTTGCATATTTCTTTCAGTTTAAAACGGAATTAACGCAAGAAGACCTTGCAAGTATCTGGCAGAACCTCCACCCAGTATCAAAAGGAACTGCAGTTGAAGCAAAACATTCAAGTGTTGATCATGACTCAGAAAAATCAGACGTTGAATATGTTACAGGTTACTTGAAACCAGAAGATATTCCAATGCTGTCTGGAAGAGAATCAAATTACAAGGATGCTTCCAAATTCCTGGAGAACGAAGTGAGATGGCTTGTGTTTAAAATAAAATATCGAGCCGCAAATTATTACAAAGACACCGTCATTGGCTCGATTGGTAACACAAGAAAAGATATAATGATACTTAATAAGGAATCTGTAGAATCAAACAAAGAGTCTATTACAGATAAGGACGAAGCTACGTTTTCAAAGTTTGGATACAATTGGCCCTATGATTACTTTTCGATCGCAGAACTAATTAAAATTGATAGCAAGGTGGACTTTTATACCACCGCTGCAACACTGACAACAACTGAGGAGACTCAAGCTTTGCAAACACAGACATATGCCATGACTGATGCACAGACAGAGTCAAATGTTGATACAACAACTTCGGTGATGGAGTATGAGATTGTATCTGCACCGGCCGCCGGCGGTGGTAGCGGAGAAGAGGTGCTTAAGTTGCCAGACATTGATCTTTCGGAGCTCATGGTTACTAGAGAGACTCTTAAGTTGGAAGCTGATAGTGTTCCTAGTCCAGCAAATCAACTCACTGCAGTGATTGCAGGAATCAAGGAAGGGACAGAGTCTCTATATGTTAATGGCGTACTCCAGTCATTCGGCGCGTCCGCTGACTATACCATTTCTGGAAACACGATTACTTTGACTTACAACCTAGAGTCTGATGATGCGGCTTATATAACATATGCTAAGGAGTAGAATATGACATTTTTTAACAAAAAAGAAGAAGTCATGGACATCGAACTGACGCGTTTCGGAAGGGATGCCTTAGCAAGAGGATCTTTTAGGCCGGCCTTTTATCAGTTTTTTGACGATGACATTCTATATGACGCATCATGCATGGGGTTCTCAGAGGATCAAAATGATTCTGAAAAAAGAATACTCGAAGAGACACCCAGATTAAAAACGCAATCAATCACTTACCCGATAGAGAAGGCATTTGCTCTCGAAGCAGAAATGATAGAGGACGGGAAGATGGAAAAGTTCAGGACAATATCTAGAAATGCAGATCCGATAATCCAGGAGAGGATATTATTATACCCGATTCACTCTTACAATATCATGACACCAGAGAGTCCAAGGATCAAGATGCAGTCTCATTTTCAAAAAATGAAAGGAGGAATATCTTATCTTCATCTAACTGAATCGGGAATTATTAAGAACATTCCTCAGATTTCTTTTGAACCTGAGTATACGATAAGGAACAATAGGGATAACCTTAAAGAACCAGAAATGCTGACTCAAGAAACTTATATAGATTTGTCGTCCAGAAACGCTGAGTTTCTAGACGGCTCAACAGTATCTGTCACTTCGAAGGACATAGTCGTATCCCTAGAAGAACTAAATTCGTTTTACGGCCTAGACAATTTTGAGCTAGAAGTATACGAAGTTATAGAGGTCGATGGTATGGATGACACTTTGATTAGACTGGAAACGATGGAGGAAATAAATAAGTATTTTCACATCAAAACAGATGAACATGTCCTCTCAGCTGACGTACCTGACTTGAAGCATAGAAACTATTATAAGAAGGGTGAGAGCTAATGTATTTAGGTAACGGAGCGCTACCGATGTTGCTAACAAAGAGGATAACTATCTCGCCCGGATCTAGTTCGTCTATGTCACCATCTCGGTCTTCAGCGCTAGGAATGAACAACAAAGTTGTCGGAGAAAAACTGAAAATTGAATTTGTCTTGACGGACACATCAGCTAACAACACAACTGACTGGCAAGAGATAACCGAAGAGTCAAGATTCACAAAAATACACTTTATCCTGTTGGAAGAAGAACAGTTGGCCTTGCTACCACACAATATTCCACCCGCCAAGAGGATGATGAAAATATTAGATCCGAAAAGTTCATTATCTCAAGCCCCACGAATGTCGATTTCTTTATCTGATGTCCTAGAAGACAAGAAGTTTGTATCCAGGCCGCACCCGACCGTTAAACTTCAATACCACCATGAATTAACACATGAGATAGAAATAAAAATGAGAACCAGAAGGAGCAATTCAAGCTTGCACTTGGTCGGGTTTATTCAGATGGATTCCCAAGAATTTATGGAACACAAGGGTATATCTGTAAAACCAAGAGATAAGGCTTTGGCACCAACTATGGGCGGCCCCATGACATATGACAAGGTCCTAGAGACATCAGAGAAAGGAATCTCTTCCCCACCAGCTTTCAGGCCGGTCCTTTTTGTGGAGGACCCAGCCTATCCAGCGCGCAATGGCGAGGCTTACTCAGGGCCAGCGCATTATCACGATTCCGACAAGCCGGGCCCTAATGGATATGTTGGCTGGATGGCCGGCCCTCGCGGCCGTGACATGGGTCCTCGTCTACGCCCAAGAAACATACCCTCGACAAAGATCACCTTAGCACAATCCTCCTTACTTGATGAGAGTGTGGATCTATCATTCGCGTCACAGACCGGCCGGCCAAGAATGCCCACAGGAAATGGCCTTGACAGCTTTGTAGGATCAGTTATTGACAGCAAAAGCTTACTCAACCAGGGCCGAGATATGAGAAAAATGGCCCGCCGACGTTTAGCTCATGGCTTGTCAAGAGAAAAGGGAGTTATGAGTTACGGATCTCAGGACACCTGCAGCATTTATGTTGACAGGAAGAACATAGAAAAAAGTTACCACTCTTATATATTTGGAGTAAATTTTCTCAACTTCTTGATCAACGAATCGATGTTCGGAGACATTTTAAATTTTCACTCAACGATGGGTAACGAGGCTTTTATCCAAAGGGCCCTTTTGTATAGTGAGATAACATCTATTAAAATTAATCGAACTAGGCTATCTGATTCTCCAAACTCTTTCAACCGCGCCGGCACGCCAGCATATGGAAAATTTGAGTTCGGAGAAGTAGACAAATTCTTAGTATATGCATCGGATTCGACAATACAGCCAGGTGTGTCTATTGAACCAAACAGCTTGAACATCAAAAATAGACTTAATAAATCAGAGACGCCACTAGCTTGCTTAGAAGAGGTAGAGATTTTAAAAATGAGTGCATCTGGAATCCCACTACCCACAGGTAACAACTATAGGCAATTTATGATCAAAGATTACGATCTCTTCCATAACGTTGAACACGGAAAATACACTTATAACGTGTCAATTTCAGTCAGGGACGGCTGTAGAAGAGCCATCAAAGAGATTCTCGAAAATTTAAAAAACTCTATAGAGGGTTATGAGAAATATGCATCAGAAGCCTCAATTCCAGTTATATCAAATTACCAAACAGGAATATTGACAGGCAACTATAACCACGAATTAAACCAGTTTGCAGAGGTTTTCATCCAGGACAATAATTTCCAAGGCGCCATAGAATCTGCTATTGAGTCTTACTCGGAAGTTATTAATTTGATTTCTGGAACAGTTGTGTCGCAGACAGCAAGACAGTCAATCCTAAATTCTGTTTCGCCATCTTCAGGAACCTTGTCATCGGTCGAAGAGTTTTTAGACCGGCTAAATTCTTTGTATGGCATAGTTGAATCCACCTTGGATTTGGGGAAGGCACCTTCTTATGGCGCAGATATTTATCACAACAAATTAACATATGTCTCGTCAGGTCACATGAGTTTCAGTGATATTCTTGAGGACTCCTTTGCGACCAATATAATAATCGAATCGTTCAACAAAACCAGCCTAATGGCGGATTATTCATTTGGATCTACGCTTCCGTTACCCTCTTTGATCGAGGGCTTACAAGCGCGCATGTTATCAGCACCGGCAGATCCCGCGCAGTCCTTGGGCAGGTTCTCTCCGCAAGCATTCATTTCTGTGTCACCATCGCCATTTGAGCTGGACTCGATAGAAGTATCCAAGACTCAGGAACTTAATTATTCCAGAGAAAATAACGCCTCCGCGGCAAGGCTGTCAAATCAAATCAGAGAAGGCAGAGGAAGGGGTGGAGTAACCGAAATATCAAGCTTCTCCTCGTTTGCATCAGGCAACCCATCCAAAAAGCAATTCGAGGCAAATAAGATTGGATTACTAAGAGCGAACATTGACAACGGCCAAGCAACCCTCGCAAATAACGACTTGCACGTAATGCAATCACTTCCAAGACTAGGGGGTAATATCACTCTGGGTCTATCTGCTTACGGTTCAAACTTTTCGACACCTAGAGATCTGTTTGAATTAGACGAGTTCTCCAAAGAGGAAACAGACGGCCTTCCTGAATCAGTGAAATCAGCAATATCAACCGCGATATATAAAGGTGATGATAGGGAATTAATTCTAGAATCGGTTAAGAATGATTTTAAAGACTTATCGAAAACCAAGGAACAACTCGGTACTGCCTTTGACAAGATGTATAATATTTTTTCGATGACACAAGATCTAGAACTTGTTGACAGTCTGGACTCCGGACACAAGCAAAGCGTTTTGGGTTCTAAGTCGAAAAATAAAAGTACATTAGAAGAGAGTCCAAACCCATATAAGTCAGACTCAGGTGCCCCAAAGGTGATAGGGCCAGATCAGAAAAAGATGGACTTAAAATTAGATAAGATCTTGAAACTAGAAAAACAATCAACGCGAACTGTTAAGAAGTTTGTTATAGTTTCGATCGATAGAAAAAACAAAGACAAGATAGTTCCTGTTAACAACACATTCTTATTGGAGGTATGAAAAATGACAGAGGAAAACACATACAACCCATGCGATGAAACAGGGGAGCGCTCCGCCACTCATTCACTCGAATCCGGCCTTGCAGGATCTCTTTCACAATTCGCTAAAGCAGAATTCGAGGAGATCTCCGGGTCTGCCGCGGCATTTCCAATACCTCAACCGCCAGAAGCTTCTAATTATGATTCTCTTCGAAAGGTAGTCATGGTTAATCGATCTCATTATTTCGCCGGTCACCCCTCCGCGCTCCGGCCGTCGCACTTCAGGAGCACGCAAGAAGCATTTTCCATAGCTGGAGATAACTCGATCCTGGCCACATCAGTCGACTCCCTTAGATATGTCCTAGGTAAACAAATTCTACTTGACCAGTCCAAGAACGTTGTTCCTGCCCAGCTCGACAACCCCGGTTTAAAATATAAAAAAAGAAACATTAGGACATCCGACGATACACCGGGGGTCTACGTTACTAACGGAGTTATAGAGGTTGATAGGGAATATTTCGAACGCGGCTATCAGAATCTCAACTCCCAGGGTGGATCATTTGACAGGTTAATTAAATCCATCGTATATGGTTCACCAGATTCCGGGTTTCAAAACTTGAGCTACCCAAACATTCTAGGTGGCCACCCGAACACACAGAGACTTATCGACACTACTTTTTCCGCACCGGCCGCATATTCGCTCGTAGAATCAGAGAGTTCCGAATCCACCATGGATAGAGTTGAGATGGTGGCATCTTCTTACAAGAGCATTTTAGAATTAAACCCGAACCCATTTAAACTAGGAGACAGTGTATACAGGAAATACAAAGAAAAAATGGAGCCAGAACTTTCCCAAATACATGGTCACCCAGAGTATGATGAGGTTCAGAAATTTCCGGCCGATCAAATCCAGGAAATTTTAGAGATTAATAGAATAGCGATGGAAGAAGCCGAATCGCCGTACTGGTCCAGCGCCCAAGGCATCTTAGAGACTCATGTTAAGATTACTTTCAGTATGCACCACTACAGTCCAGTTGCGGAAATATTTAAAAACAACAACATGGACACTTATGTTTTGGAGCTGATGAGTGATGTGCCTCTTTCAGGCCAAACGGCGTATGTTCAAGTTTTGGATCAAGTGGAGTCGAGCATGTCCGAACAATTTTCACACACCAGGCCTATGGGTACAATCAATGATAGACTCGTTGAAATATACAGACCCGCCGACGCATCGATTATCCCCAAGCTACAAGAGTTGCGTCCCGCAGGCTATGTGAGCGCCCTGCAGCAGAAAAATACTATAGAATTAAATAGCGAGGAATACCCTCTATCACATCCGGATGTGTCAAGAAAGGGTCTCCAAGCACAGGTATATAACAATAATTTAAATAAATTGCTAAGCGAACTTGAGACAGAGCTTGAAGAGAAGAAAAGAACGTTTGATAATATAATGGAGGACGGAAGCCAGTGCCACTCAGAAGTGGTGGCCTATAGAATTGAGAAGAGAATAAAAGAAACAGGCGCCCCCGTACAGAATTTTTACTTTTTCAACGATCCAGACACTACAGAGATGACATTTTACGACACCCAGGTGAAACATGGGATAAACTACACATATAGCATATATGCGATTAATTTTGTAGTAGGGTGTGAATACAAATATATAAGCGGCCCCGGGAGAATGTACCCAGGCCCATTTAACACTGCGCGGCGTCGACGAGGCCGAGGAGAAGGATCCAGCGCCCCGACGAAACAACACTTCATGTTCTCCGTCGAGAGTCGAGATCTTTATCAACTAATAGAATCTCCATACTACCAAGAAGACATAGAAGTTCTCGGCGCGCCACCGTTGCCACCAGGAATAGATATAACACCAGTAGGTTCCTACAATCAGCAACGCGGCGACTTTGATTATATTGAAGGCAATTTATTTAATATAAGTCTTGCGCCTAGGGCTGGAGAGATAATAGCAGAGGCTCCTGTTCAAATACTGGACCAAGATGCACGGTCAATTGATCGAATGATAGCATCTTCCCCTCGCGGCCTCTTGGGGGAAGTCGTATATAAAGGAGACAATCTTCCCACTGAATATCAAGTACTGATCATAGATAAGCCACCAATCAGCTACGGGGATTTTTCCTCAGCCCGTGTCATTAGCATGTACTCCGCAGCTAGCATTGTTGCAATAACACCAAACACTGACTATTACTTGATATGTAGGGCGATTGATTTTTCGGGAATATCCAACCCAAGTGAGGTTTATAAAGTGAGGATCAACAGTTCTGCCGCCGGCAATTCTTTGAATTTTGATGTTCAAGGGTTTGCACAACCTGGCGTTAAATCGCTCATAAGTTTTAGAGACTCTCTGATGATTGCACCAGCCCCTGCGCAATCGACAGTTAATTACACCGCAGTCCCAGGCGCCCGAGAAGGCACTGCCGAATTTTACCAATCTGCACCGCATTCAGCACAGTTAACCCTTGGTGTATCAAAAAACGAAGAGGATTTGGTGTGGGATAAGAAATTTAAATTCAGACTAAAGTCTAAACACACTGGAAAAGCCATAGATTTAAATGTTACGTTCAAGGAGAAGAAGTTTGTTAAAGTTCCAGCCAATGAACCTGGAGGAGTTTATATTCCTAGTATGCGAAATATCGCCATCACAGAAGATGTACTGCCCGTGCCTCAGTTATCTGAAACAGACATCAATGGTACAGGTATGTTCGAGAATTTACCAGAGATAAGCAACTTGCCTACTTTCCAGTCTGACTTCGATTTCCAGTTTGATGCAGAGTTCGCAGATAATATGATTAACCTGAGAGGTATAACCGACGCCATGGCTGATCTTGGAGTCCTAAGTGACCTTGCTAATACATTGGCAGGAGTGGGAACCCCGGGAACCGGCTTCGGCTTCGGTTCAACAGGCGGTTATGATACTGGCTTCGGCGGTGGCATGGCAGGTGGCTTCGGTGCACCTGGTGGCTTCGGCGGCGGCATGGCAGGTGGCTTCGGTGCACCTGGTGGCTTCGGCGGTGGCATGGCAGGTGGCTTCGGTGCACCTGGTGGCTTCGGCGGTGGCATGGCAGGTGGCTTCAATGGCATTGCAGGAGGTGTTCCTGCCGAAGATGCATTTGGCGCCACCACAGGCGCCGGCACAACAGGTGGTTATGGTTCTGGGCGAGTTCGAGTGTTACAAGCTGAAACAAATGGTACTGGGGTCACCTCACATGCAGGGAGTTCGAATTCTTGGCCAGGCATTGAAATAGAGGGCATTGAAATAGAGGGTCTCGCCACTGTGACATCTGAGGCATCAAGAGGCATGAACCAGGAACAACAATCGAATAACAATACGAGAAACACTGGGACAACCCGGGTACCAAGCAACTATCGTTTTTAAAAACAACGATATGAAAGAAATAAATCATTACAAATAAAAGAAATATTAAAAATAAAATACTATTTATTAATGATTTTACAAGTAAAAGGAGTACTATAATGGCGTTTTTAGATAATTCTGGAGATATTATACTAGATGCGGTCTTAACAGACCTAGGTAGAAAGATGTTAGCAGCCGGAAATTTCCGCATACACAAGTTTGCTTTGGGGGATGAAGAGATCGACTATTCGCTCTACAACACCTCGGATACACGCGGTAATGCTTTCTACGATCTTGAAATAATGCAAACGCCAATATTAGAAGCTTTTACTAGCGATCAGTCTCTAATGAAGTCTAGACTGGTAACGTTAACTCAGAACAACATATTGTACATGCCAATCCTCAAGATGAACAACAAGTATAATTCTTGTAAGCCAGATGCAAACTTGAATGGATTTAACTTAATTGCAGATACCGTCACGTATTCGGGAAACAACGTGTTCAATTCTGTAGCTGAAGCCGGCTTTTTGCACGGTGTTCCTAGGGAATATGCATCAACCACGACGCACATCTGTATCGATCAGGGTATAGACTCTAGCGACAATGGACAATCCATTGCAACTAGAATGCGCCCAGAGCTTCTTGAGACCGCGTTTGACATCAAGGTCGACGCAAGACTACTTACTATCGATAATTTTATTGGAGGCCAAACAAAGACAGCGCCGGCAACAACTGTTACCATCGACGATGACGGCATAGCTACTTACAGGATACAGCAGGGTGTCGGAGATTCATCGATTGTCGGCCCATATGACCCATCTAGAGCCTTCGCCGGCGAGCGGTCACGCGAGGATATACTTTCTGCTGACCAGACGCGTCTAACGGCGATTAGAGACACTTCAGAGGTGTTCGCAGGTCCACTCGGAAACGTCCTAAGAATAGCACCTCGCACAACCCCAGCAATTCAGACTTCAACTTCTTTGTTCACTGAGTTAGGGTCTGATGGGGCGGATCTCTTATTCAGGGGTGTCTCAGCCGGCATTGACGTATATAAGTACATTGACACAACGATTAGCGTGACTGGTATTACAACAGGATACACACTAGATATTCCAATTCGAATCATTAAGGGTTCCGCTTTTACATCACCATAATAACTACTAGGAGAAACAAATGGCCATTTCGTTTAAAACATTAACTCAAAAAGACAGAACACAATCTAGAACTCTGTTGCATGAGTCTATCCCCATCACGGGCACCTTGGTGTCTGGGACTTACAATCTTCAGTCGAATCTTCTGAGAGAAGATAACATTAAGACTTTTTCGCACGGAATGTTTCAATCCGTATATGATTATCCTTATGCTAGTTCATCTGCAAATCACATATTTGATATCTCGGCTGGATTCAGCTCGTCACACACCGGGTCACTGTCAGCCTCTGCCGCAACAAACACGGTATCCCAGGTGGCAAAGAAGGTAAATATATACAACCAAATGGCTCAGGTCCTGTGTGGGTATGATACCAATTCTACTGTTAGACCATTCGACGCTGATGGCGACTTAAGTGGTGATGGCGGAATCAAACATGCAAATGCAATATTCTTGAACTTCTCTCGATTGTTAGTTAAGGATGAAATCAAGAAAGGTAGCTTCTCGTTAGAGTTGGGTACCAGCTCAATAAGTAATCATACCAACCAATCTCTTGCTCCATTTATTGGCGTAAAGACGATTACAGATGTGGGGTCGCTAACTTCTTATAAGGTGAACTCCCCAGCCGGCGAATACGGAATATTAAAAGAAAATGGCACTAACCTCAATGTGGGATTGATCTATTATCAGGCCGGCATCGCGGTTCTTACTTCCTCTGTGTTTAACTCTGGAGCCAACAACTCAGTGCACACCCTCATGACCACCGGTGCCGCCGCTGGAGATAGTGCCATCGGAATGTTGACTGGGTCTACGATTGATGTTTTCGCGGATGCCATCCGTAAGAGAATAAAGAACGTATCGTTCAATAATACTACTGAGCTTAACTCTTCAATCTTTTTCTGCAGAGCTAACCATGATGAATTTAATTATAGCTCGAACCCAACATACTTGACAGGCTCCAAGATAAGAGTAAAAGCAGGTACAAGCGGTAACGAGGCTTTGAATCCTCCATCTGCATATGTCACATCGGTTGGGCTATACTCGCCAGACAATAAGCTTCTGGCTGTTGCGAAACTTTCAGAGCCCCTCAGAAAAGATCCAACAAATGAGCTGACCTTGAGGGTCCGATTGGATTACTAAAAAATGTCTCTGAAGAAGTTCCATTCCGGAGATATAATAAATTCAGTCTTGGCTACCAAGCCGGAAATAAACTTTATAGTCCATAAAGGCAGAGTCTTCCTCCAGCGCGAAAGACCATCTAGCGGTGATTTTTTAAACGCGATAAAACATGTCGACTCTGGTCATATAAGTTTGTATGAGATGAATGTCAATCGCCCGGCCGACTCAATGATCTCTTCCTATATAGAAAAATCTAGTACCAGATATGCTTTCGGATCAGTCACCGGCAGTCAGTTTGATGACGACTCCATATATGAATTCGGGGATAAGATTATAAATGCATACCCTTTATCTGCAAGCATCAGTAGAATATATATACCTCACGGCCCAAGTCACCCTTCCGGAGATCCCAGCCCCTATGGTGTCATCCATGGCCATTATACTACAGTGCATGCCAACAAAAAATATATTAGAGCATTGCAAAACCCAATAAGTTCCACTGGTCGCTTCGGAGTGACTAGCGATTATGGCCATTTAACACAATCTTCAGTTAACCTAATATGTATCCCCGGGATTTTTTATGGCTCTTCAGTGAGCCCAGGCTCCATCGAATTAAACCATTATATCACAGGCGCCTTATACGCTACAGCCAGAGATTTATACAGCGACGGCCGCATTATCCAAACATATCCAACTACAGGATCTCAAATCGGCGTTGCAATCTATAATCAAGGGATACTAGCTCTCACTTCGTCAGACAATTTGGTCACTGATGGTACTGGCTATGTAGACAATTTCTTATCTGATAGTGCCACAACTGGCTCAACTTGGTTGACATTCGGAACCGGAATGTCACAAGTGGGAACTGCAGTCACCTCAGGATCAGCAGTTAGTTCTTCTTATTCAGTTTCGTTCAAGGGCGTGAGTAACATTCCAACTATGACCATGTTTGCTTACTCCGAAAAGGGAGAAGATAACTTTTCACACAACCCTACTTTTTTAAAGTCTACAGTCGGCGCTCGAGCAGAACTTACTGAAGATCAGTACGTAGAATCGAAAAGAGACGTAAAAAAGATAAACAAATCAGTATACGCTGACTACGAAGAGGAATTCGATAACAACACTTACATATCAAAGGTGGGGATATATGATGAAAACAGGAACCTCATTGCAGTTGCAACTTTAGCTAACCCGATTAAGAAGACAGAGAAGCGCGACTTCATGATAAAGATGAAGATGGACTTCTAAAAGTGAAGCACAAGTCTCGCAAGCTGAAGTTTTTAACAGTGAAGCTCAAGTCGATGCAGTCTGAATTGGAAATATCAAAAGAAATTTTACAAACCGCGGGCACCGAAGTCGAAAAGATCTACAGGGAAAAGTACATCCAGCAAGACAAGACCACGGCTCCTGAATCCACATCTGAAATGGAAGAATATTCCGAACCAGAACAAAGAGCTCCCCCAAGCCAAGAAGGCGTATCGGAGACTTCAAATCCGGAACCAGAACCAAAAGAACCCCCAAACCCAGAAGATGTACTGGAGTCTTCAAAAAAAAATGCAGATCCCAAATCTAAAAAGATATTCCGCAAGATTGCAACGAAGATACATCCAGATAAGTTGGCCCAGATTGAAGATGAGTATGAAAAAGAGGTCAAGCGCAGATTGTACAGTAAAGCCATCACTGCTTTTGAAGAAGGTGACATATTGTTGTTAGCTGAGATAGCGATTGACTTGGATATTGACATTCCGGAAATAGATGAGCAAAGATTACAGTTGACAGAACAGAAAATATCTAGTATAAAAGAAGAGATAAAAGTGATAGAATCAACCATGGTTTGGCATTGGTTCTTTTGTGAGGGTGTCGAAGCAAAAGAAAAGATATTAAACAAACTACTGGAGTTGATGCATGAAAAATATACTAGGTCTTGATATTTCTACCTCCATTACAGGTGCCACCTTAATAAGCGACGGAAAGATAATCGAAAGCTTATATTGGGATACCCGAAATAAGAGATACTTTCCAACGCTTTATGAGAAAGCAATGCTTATAAAGCAGAATCTTCTGGATCTTCGATCGAAATACGAAATAGACGAGATTTTTATAGAGCAGTCCCTTCAATCTTTCCGTTCAGGCTTCTCTTCAGCAAAAACTTTATCGACATTATCGCGATTTAATGGTATAGTATCTTGGTTATGTTTCGATAATTTTAAAATACAACCACAGATGATCGCAGCCTCTTCAGCCAGGAAACAAGCCGGAGTAGGTATTAAGAGAGGCGATAATGCAAAAGAAAAGGTCCTTCAGTTTGTTCTTGACAGATTCCCCCAAATTGATATACAATATACAAAGCATGGAAATCCCAAGCCCGGGATGTACGATCTGTGCGACAGTATTATAATAGCACTAGCGGGAGAAAAAGTTGTCGGAGAAACTAAAATTACTTAAAAAGGCCCTAGGTAAATGCTGGACCAATGAGGAAGAACACCAATTTCACTGCCCTAAATGTAATCACCACAAGCTAAAACTCTCAGTCAATATTGACAAAGGAGTTTTCAAGTGCTGGATTTGTGACTACTCAGGGACTAAAATTTCCCCACTCATTCGCAGGTTTGCTCCATCCTACTATGCAGACTGGCGTTTGCTTGAGGGCGAGGTCGACCTGGACAAATACGACACTATCTTTGCAGAGCAAGAAGAACTACCACCTCAGGTAATCGATTTACCAGAGAATTTCCAAACACTTACAGGTAAAAAGACGAGAGTAAAACGAAAAGCACTTAACTATCTTTACTCTAGAGGCTTTACAGACACCGACATCCTGGCATGGAAAATAGGCTTTTGTGATTTTGGAGAATACCAGGACAGGGTAATCGTCCCGTCTTTCGATGTTCAGGGAAATTTAAACTTCTTTATTGCTAGATCTTATACAGATGACTGGATGAAGTACAAGAACCCAAAAGTAAGCAAGGACATTATCTTTAATGGGTTGAACATTGATTGGGATAATGACATAATTTTAGTAGAGGGTGTGTTTGATGCAATGAAGTGTAAAAACGCAATTCCTTTACTTGGCTCAACGCTTCGGGAAAACTCAATTCTATTCCAGAAAATCTGTGAAAGAAAGCCAAATGTCTACCTGGCTCTCGACGATGACGTGAAAGACAAAGAGTTCGGAATCGCAAAGAGATTAAGAGAATATGGAATAAATGCTATGTCCATTAAGATAACACCATACGCAGACATCGGAGAAATGCCAGTAGAAATCGTTGAAGAACGCAAACAAAATGCTGACATTGTTTCCGATTTAGACTATTTACATTATAAATTAGATTTTTAAAGGAGTTTTATAATGAAAATCAC
>Ga0315322_10000347_pt1 | contig 33806 bp, 36 predicted proteins | sample M110021515metaG_FD_203461 | JGI IMG/M metagenome (GOLD analysis project Ga0315322, IMG submission 203461) | Ammonia-oxidizing marine archaeal communities from Monterey Bay, California, United States - M1 100m 21515 | ecosystem: Environmental > Aquatic > Marine > Intertidal zone | place: USA...
TCCCACTGTCAGATATTCGATGCCCGAGATATAGAAACAGGACCAATTGCTAAAGTTGCCCTGCCGCAAAAAATCTGCGTCGGCACTCATTCCTACTGGGCCGGGTCCTAATCCCACGTGATTAGTTGCCATATGTGATTTCAATCCTATTTAGTGTGATGAGGAAGAGTGGGCGTGTAGTGATGGGTTTACAAGTTTGACTAGACCTTAAAGCCTTAACAAATGCACAATACTCGTATCGTGTCTAAAACATAAACCTGTGTGAGGAAAACAAATGTCCATCGACTTTGATATAGAACCGGAATTTCAAGAACAGATTGACTGGGTAGAAAGGTTCACCAAGGAAGAAATTGAGCCGCTCGACAATTTTCTTCGCGCGCCAAAAATGAAAAACCAAAAATCACTTGATCGTGATGCTTGGCAGGCTATCAGGGTTCACATCGATGGCCTGAAACAAAAAGTGAAAGATCAGGGGCTGTGGGGGTTTCACCTGGGACCTGATCTTGGTGGGCCGGGCTTCGGTCAGGTTAAGTTGTGTTTGCTCAATGAAAAACTTGGCCGCACCCGAATGGGGCCTACTATTTTTGGTTGCCAGGCACCTGATACCGGCAATATGGAATTGATCGCCCACAACGGCACAGAGGAACAGAAAAAGAAATATATGGAACCACTCCTGTCGGGTGAAAAACATTCTGCCTACTCAATGACCGAGCCGCACGCCGGGGAGCCAGGCGAGTTCATTTGTTCTGCTAGTCGAGACGGAGACGAGTGGGTGCTCAATGGCGAAAAATGGTTCACATCAAATGGTGCCGCCGCTGACTTTCTAATTGTTATGGCCATTACTTCTCCCGAGAAAGATTTGTTAGAGCGTGCATCAATGTTCATTGTTGACCGTGACACACCGGGAGTCGAAATCGTGCGAAATGTGCATGGGTTTGGTACACCGCTGAAGGAAAACTACGATGTTACGAGTTCAGGTGGCCATGCCTATATTCGCTATAACAACGTACGCCTGCCTGCAGATAATTTACTTGGCAAGGAAGGCTCGGGTTTTGTAGGCTCGCAAACTCGACTGAGCGGGGGCAGGGTGCATCACGCGATGCGCGCCGTAGGTGTCTGTACAAAAGCGCTAGATATGATGTGCGAGCGAGCACTGTCTCGAAAGGCCAAGGGGCAGATGCTCTCAGAGTTGCAAATGGTGCAGCAGGACATAGCGGACTCCTATATTCAGCTAAAGCAATTCCGCCTCCATGTGTTGTACACCGCCTGGTTGATCGATAAAACCAAGGCTTACACTCAGGAGATTCGGAAAGAGATAGCGGCGATTAAAATCAGTGCTGCAAAAGTTAATCACGACATTATCTATCGGGCGATTCACCTACACGGTGCACTTGGCATGTCGAACGAGACGCCGCTGGGAGAAATGTGGATGTCCGCACCGCAGATGGGCATCATGGACGGTACGACCGAAGCCCACAAAAGCAACTTGTCTAAGCTTTTGCTGCGAGATTATGATGCGTGTGAGGATCTCTTTCCTACTTATCATCTGCCCAAACTCATAGAGGAAGCGCAGGATAAATTTGAAACGGTCATTGAGGATTATCTGGCCGGATAAGAAACAAACCTCCCGCAGACAACGCAAGCTGGCCCTGCTCGTTATCGTTGTTTCCTAAGTGACAAACTAGAGCGCTCAAACAGCTTTCTTAGGAAAGGTGAGCCGGGCTTTAATTAGAGTTAAATAGAAAACCCGGGGATGGTTCCACCACTGGAATCTTCGCCCGTTACTCCTGGTGTTGAGTGAGTCGAAATCGGTGAATATTACGAAAAATCACATAATGGATTCGGGTAATGCTTTTGGCTGTTCTGCTCGGGTTAGTCAGGCGAGTATGAGGTTAATGAAGCGGTGGAAGGGGTATCTATATTGCAGTTGAGGAAATATTTGATGAATTGTCTTACGATGGCGCGTCGCGTCTTTGTCTCCAGTGGCAGACGTATGCCTCTGCCCGTCGTGATGATGTGCTTCTGCGCTGTCTTCTTCACGCGGGTGGTGGTAGCCGAGTGCGCTGCTCTTGACTCGCAGGTAGGCTTTGAGTCTTCCTACGCCGAAGGTTGGGGAATTGACCGGCGCAACACCCGCTACCAGCCGCGATCAACTATTGATTCGGGCAATGCCGCCGGGCTCTCTCTGAAGTGGGTCTATGGTCTGACGAGCAGGACTCCACGTTCATATCCGTTGGTGACCGAAGACACTATCTTTTTAGGGGATGATGGCCGGGGGATAGTGGCGCTTGAGCGAGAGACTGGTTGCGAGCGATGGATATACGAGCACGATGGGCAAATTAGCAGCAGCATACTTCAGGGCTGGATCGGAGAGCAGCGTATTCTGATTTTTAATGACCGTAACGATGGTATGTTTGCGATTGACGCGGTGGACGGTGAGTTTGTTTGGCATGCGAAGGTAGAAGATGAGCCAGCACCCTGGTACTCGGGTTCCCCTCTGGTGCTAGGCGATACGGTTATCCTGCCAGTGTCCTCCAAGGAAGTTGGTTACTCAGTTAATCCAATTTATGGGTGCTGTACCACGAGCGGGGGAATGGCAGCCTTTGACATCAACACGGGCGAGAAACTCTGGTATATCCCGACGATTGAAGAGATCGCCAAGCCGACTGAGCGCCATTGGTTCTTTGTTCAGGAGTATGGTCCTAGCGGTGCCCCAGTATGGGCTGCTCCCAGTTATGACGCGAAGCGTGGCTTGATCTTTTTTGGTACCGGACAAAACTATTCGCATCCGGCTACTGACACTAGCGATTCGATTTTCGCGGTGGACGTAGAAACCGGAGAGGTGCGTTGGGTTCGTCAGTTCACGGCTAACGACGCCTATACCGCAGCGTGCAACATTGAAGCGCTCAATCACCCCAATTGCGCTGACCCCACCGGCCCCGATGTAGACTTTGGCGCGGCGACGATGTTAGTGAGGAATAAATCCGGGCGGGAGTTAGTGCTTGCCGGTCAGAAGTCGGCAGATGTTTACGCTATAGATCCGGAGACCGGTGACGTGGTGTGGACACAAAAGTTGGGTCGCGGTGGCATCATTGGGGGCGTGCATTGGGGGATGGCAGCTAACGAGTCGCTTGGGCTTGTTTATGTGCCCATCAGCGATAAGAAAATTGTGGGGTTTCCCTCACCGGGTGAGCCCACCCCCGGATTGTATGCGCTGGATATTGAGACTGGCGCTCGCCGTTGGCATTACTCTAGGGATTCCCGATGCTCTGATCTGGAGTGCGTCTTTGGATTCTCTGCGGCTATTATCGCCAGCAACGATATCGTGGTGGCCGGTAGCATGGATGGCATTCTTGAGGTTCTCGCTGCTGAATCTGGAAAGCGACTTTGGTCGCATGATGCGTGGCGTGATTATCCATCTGTCAACGACGTGGTAACTTCCGGTGGCGCATTTGATGCCCATGGAGCGATGATTGCCGACGACCTGTTACTCGTAAGTTCCGGTTACAGTTATGTGGGACAGCAACGGGGCGGTAATGCCTTTCTAGTATTCCAGGTGGAGGTTAAAAATGAGCCGTGAACTACCTTTGGCTGGTCGCTTCAGGCGGTTGGTCGCGACCTTGGTTGATGCGATTTTGGTTCCTTCGCTGTCTCTGGTGCTAGTGATGATCACCGATGTCATGGAAGATGCAGAAGATTACGCTAACCTGGATTTGATGCTCTTGTGGATATTTTTGTTGGCGATAGCGGCCTACATGATTTTGAATGGCTACACACTCTGGCATCAAGGACAAACGCTGGGGAAATGGTTAATGGGCATTGCCATCGTGCCGGCGTCGAGCCATGTTCAGGCAGGATTTGTAAGGGTTGGCAATGAGGGCAAAAGCGTGTACGTTCCAGCGCCTTTTTGGAAGCTGATTTTTATTCGGGCGCTATTTTTCCCAGTGCTTTTTCTCTGGGTGGTGCCTTGGCTAGCGTTGCTGCCAGTTCTCGACCAGGCATTGATTTTCGGAAAGCGTCGCCGTTGTTTGCATGATCTATTCGCAGGAACGATTGTTGTTCGGGTATAGAGGACTCATTACGACCGAAACAAGCGTTCGTCGCCTCTTGCTGGACACCAGTTGCAGCCTATATTTGCCAGGGTCGGCTGCGACCTAGCCCCTAGTTGGTCCTGGGTCCTGCCAACTGAACTTTAACTCCGTCGGGATCAAAGAAGAACACTATGCCGAATTCGGCGCTACCGCCGATTGGGCCCAGTTGCTCGTAACCGAGCTCATTCATCGTCTTTATGGTCGCGGTCAGATCTTTCACGTAGAAATTGATTCGGTCGATGCCTAGGTGATTCACCGGCGGTGGGTAGGCGGGTGAGTCGTCGTAAGGGTTAATCCACTGCCGCAACTGTAGCGTCGCTCCGTCGGTACCAACACCCAGACTGACGTCCTCGCCTTTGAATGCTATTGGGCCATCAAAGCCGTGGGCTGCAGCGAACTCTCCGGCACCTGCCTGCGAGATAGGCTTGGATTTAGTGAACCCAAGAAGCCGGTAGAACTCACGCGACCTTTGCAGGTCAGTCACATTAATGTTTGTGTTCACCAGTCGCACCAGGTCAGGCCCGGGAGTTGGTCCATCACCTTCAGTGGTCTGAAGCAACTTTAAGAAGGTGCCGTCCTGGTCTTTTAAGAATACGAACCGCTCACCATTTGGTGCTTTAGCCGGTGCTGATACGAACTCCACTCCCTTTGACTTGAGGTAGGCGTAGTCGCCATCGAGATCAGTCGTCGAGTAGGTCGCGTAGGCCATGCCTATGTGGTTCAGGTGGGCATAGGGTGGCTCTTCGCGATACGAATCACCCCTGAACTGCACAGTGTCGACGAATGGTGGCGTGGGTGGGTCTTCCAAGCTATGCAGCGAGACGTGGATCAAGTAGTCGACTGGAAAACCGAGCGATTGCGCGAAGGTGGTGCTTGTCTCCGGTCCTGCCGGGTAGATCTCGCCGATGAAGCCGAGAGTGTCGTAGAACGCTCGCTGGCGTGTCATATCGGTCGTGTTGAGACCAAAATAGCCTTGGCGCATCAGCCCGAGATGGGCCCGGGTGACTTGGGTCACGCGGACCCCGAGTTCTCCAATGGGCCCACCTGGAACCCTCACCTCGATCGTGTTTTCCCGGTTGAGTTTTATAGGTAGAACGACTTCGCCATTCGCGTCAAAGTCTTTGCTCTCGACTACACTGCGGCCGTTGACCTTGATCCAGGCGTTGGCAACGCCGTTATCCTGAAGCACCAATTTAGCAGGGCCGTCGATGGCCCTGAACGTGGCCGAGTAGGTCGTTGGTTTTCCTTGCACAAATTCGTAGACCACCGGTCCGAAGCGAGTCAGGTTTGCTTCGTTAGCTACAGCACTGGGTGCAAGTGCTAAAAAGCTCAGCAGCAATGTCGATCGAACTGCTCTCCGACTAAAAGCTGAAATGGTGCGGGGACTCTTGATTTTATTCATATATGTTTCTCCGAGTACGAGAGGTGACTGCGGGTAACAGTAAACGACGGACCTGACACTATTAGTGAAGAGATGTTTAGTGTGTTGGCTCGCTGGAGCTGGTACTAAAACAAACAATGCAACATAACATGGTTCCGAATATTTAGTCTTCGGCCAAAGTACAGGGGCCTTCTGTTGCGGTAATTTCGATTTCGCTCCTTACAGTGGTTGATATGATGTTCGTCATGGTCTGATATTGACCGGGCTAACCGGGTCGTCAGCGATAAGGAATGTAATGGAATGTCAGGCTACAAGAGGCTTGGCGAACGGGGTGTAGCCCCATGGTCCTTAAAAGATCGAACTGGCTAACTTTCACTATTCTTTTGACAGGGCTCCTGCCAATAAATTCAGAACCTGAAGGTAAGAAGTTCTTTTCCACAACAAATTTAAACGTTGACATCAGCAGACATTAAAGGAATATTTAAGGAGCGTCACCGCTATAAAGGGGATCAAAATGTGCGCCTGCACATTTAAAGAATCACCATGGCGGCTATATCACCAGTCTTTTGCGTTTGATGATGCGTTTAGCTTTCTATGCGAAGAAAAAAAATCCTGCGCTCGTAGAAACTGCTGCCAATGCGGTTTTTCAGGTTTTCGAGAAAAAATCCCCGATAGCAAAAATAACTATTCAGTTAATCAGCTAAGAGGATATGGCCATGAGTTTTAAGCTCCTAATCGTTATAACATTTCTTCTTGGAACCCTTGGGGTTCCAGCCGCTTATCCTGCAGAAAGTAGTGCGGTAATTGAAGAAATCATCGTCACCGCAAGGAAGAAACAAGAATCTGTTCAGGACGTTCCAATCGCCATGACCGCGTTGTCGAAAGAACTAAAGGACTCCACCATTCGCGACTTGGCGGACATCGAGGGTTATGCACCCAATGTCGTTTTTAACGACGGTTCTGCAGGCGGTGGTGGTGCGAGCACACGAGTCATCATTCGCGGTATTGCGGGAAGCGCCATTGGGGAAAAATCATTCGATAACCCCATTGCAGTTTCTCTGGATGGTGTGTTTTTTAATTCAGACTCTGGAAGGATCGTTCAGAATTTCGACGTAGAACGTGTCGAAGTACTGCGCGGCCCCCAGGGGACCTTGTTTGGTCGAAACACTGTAGGTGGTGTGATCAACGTAATTCGTAGCAGACCTACCGGAGAGGTTGGCGGCAAGATCAGGCTCACTGGCGGGCGCTACGGTCAGGAGGAAGTGCGAGCCTTGTTTAACTTCCCCATCGCAGATACGTTGGCTGCGAAAGTCTACTACGTTAGCGTGCAGGACGATGGGCCCCTGGACCGTACGTTCGACGGTGGGCATGCACCGCAAGTTGACTACGAAAATTACGGCATTCAGTTGCTGTGGGAGCCAAACGAAAATTTTGAAGCCTTGTTGAGCTTGGATCGATATAACAACGCCAGCGATGGTGGTGCACCCACGAACTGGAACAATAGTGGCGGAGTAGTTGATGGTATCGGCTTCACATTTCCTTGTTTGATTTTTGGGGATTGTGCAGGTAATGATAAAACGATCGGTGATGTCGGCGATTCCGTTGATACTAATCAGCGCAACGAGGGTCATTACCGTAACGATGTCATCGCGCTGACCATGAAATACCAGATCAATGACAACTTGACGCTAATATCGACAACAGGTTGGCACGACACGCCTTACGAAGATGAGATCTCAGAGCTGGATGGCAGCGCGCTTGACTTCATCTTCATCGATAATAGGAATGAATACGAGCAGTTCACCACTGAACTGCGCCTTGAGGGCAGCTACGAGCGCTTCGATTTTGTTTTAGGTGCCTATTACCTGGACAGCACCTACGACCAGGACTGGGCGACCGTCGGTTCTTTTTGGTCTATTGTTATCCCACCTGCAGCCGGCGACTTGGCTAACAGTGCAGAAGACACGGCGATATGTGCGAGTAACGCGATACCCGGCAACGATACGTTATGGTGTGATGTCAGCTTTGCTCCAGGCGGTGAACATTTTGGTGAATCGCTTGGTGCGGGTTTCGACCAACGTCTTTTTCAAACCCAAGAGACCGAGTCTGTAGCATACTTTGGACAGCTTGATTATGAGATCAACGACAAACTGATCCTGACCGCGGGTGTTCGGTGGACCAATGACGAAAAGGACTTCACCGGATATCAGGCCTATCAGGGTGCGGCAAGATACCGCTATCCGTTCAATTTCGAGGTGCCGAACATTGCGCTTGACAACGATTGGAGCGAAACGACCTTAAAGCTTGGTCTCGCCTATCATGCGACCGACGACATGATGTTCTTTGGATCCTATGCCGAAGGATTCAAAAGCGGCGGGTTTTATGGCGTCAACCAGAACATCCGGGATTTTGATCGCAATCAATATGACCCAGAGACTGCCGAATCCTGGGAGATCGGGATGAAGTCGCAGTGGATGGAAAACCGAGTGCAGTTGAACGTCTCGGCATTCCTAAACGATTTCAAAGATAAGCAGGACTCTAACGTCGTTCGCGACGAGGACACGAACACCGTAGCGACCGTATGGGAAAACCAGTCTTCAGTGCAGTACTGGGGGGTCGAACTCGAGTCGCGGTTCGTGGTCAATAATAACCTGGACCTTTTCGCTACGGCGGGTTACCTGAACGCGGAATACGATGATTTTTTCTCACTCGGCGCTATTCCGGCTGAAGATCCTTGCAACCTGGACAATAGTTGCGTGCCGATAGATGCATCGGGCTTTACCCCCAAGTATGCACCGGAGTGGACCTTTGGCCTTGGCGGGACTTACACCATTCAATGGGGCCCGGGTGAACTCTCGGTGCATGCTAAGTATAACTATGTGGATGAGCAAGAAACCGACACGTTCAACGATGACGGTACCGGAATCCCAGAGACGGAATTTGTGAGCGCACAGATCGCTTATGACTGGGATCGATTTCGCATCACCGCGTTCGGTGATAACCTGCTTGACGAGGAATTCGAGATTGTTGGTTGCCTGTCCGTTCTGTTTTGCACCGGTGGAGTCCAGTTAGGCACCACCTATGGTGTTGAAGTGGAAATGACGTTCGGTAACTAGCCCAACTCGAGCCGAAGCAAGGTGCGGTTCTGCCGTGCCTTGCTGTCGCGTAGCCAGTTTTGCAATCATATTAGGCTACTGGAGTTCGGCCAACATTTCCTCATAGTTATTGAACCCTAACACCGGTGTTATCTCTTCTTTCCAGGTTTCGTCGATCCTGGCGAGAGTTTTTTTGCTTAACATCGTTCTGGAGCCAACCTTACCTTCACGTACTTTCGCGCTATCACTGCCGGTTGGCAGGTTGGAAACCTGTTCGCTTTTTCTTCGCATCAGAGCGTCATCGAAGCGGTTTTTGTGCGCCAGCATGAAGGGTAGGGAGGAATGCTCCAGAGTAAGTGCAAGTAATTTCTCATCCAGATCGATATTGATAAATTCAGCAATACGTTTGATGGTTTCTGTACGGTTTCGTTGCATTAACTCGTAGGCAAGAAACAAAACATCTTGATCGTTTCGCCTGGGCCACCAGGACAGCAGATGCTTGAAGTAACTGTCGTTTTGCATCATTTGCCCCTCAACAAATTCGTCGATTGGCACACAACCAGGCTCGAGGAACCAACCTTCATTGAATTTGTACATGGAGACTGCAGCGTCCCCAAAGTCACGTACGACGTTGATGTAACGTCCACCCTTGGGAACCAGATCGGCGCTCAAGTGGCTTTTAAATGCCCGCGGGTTTGCTCGCTGCTCGGCGTCCAGATCCAGGCCCAGAGATATGCTGGTCTCGATCCAGGGTACAACTCGCGAAATATCGTCGAAATCCATATCACCACGCGTCCGCAACGTATGGACTATCTGCTGGGTCCAGGTCGTGCCGCTCTTGCCAAAAGGTGTGATCACCACATCCGTTGGCCTGAGTTTCAGCGCCAATCCTTTTTCATACCCTTCGGCAGAGAATAGCGGTTTGGTTATTTCTCGCAATTCGGCGAGGCTTGTGGCGCGTTTCGCGGCGTTGGTTTTATTCATGATCTATTCCAGCGGTTTTTTGGTGAATGTCAATCGACATGAACGCTCACTCGTTTTACAAGCCAGAACATCGCGATAAACAAAATAACATACATTCCTGCAGCGAAAGCATAGGGGATTGTTGGGTTATATTGATACATAAAACCGCCTATGAACGGGCCAATAGTAAAGCCAAGCGGGCCGCACGAACCGGCGACCCCGGCAACGGAACCCTGCTCAGCCGGAGAAACTGCCAAGGATGCACCAGCCATGAATCCGGGGCCGGCCAATCCCATGCCGAATCCAAGGAATACCATGGCAAGGGTGAGCAGTAATTGTGTTTCCACGAAAGTCATCAATGTGAATGCCACGATTAATAGTGGCATCGCGAGTCGTAGCAGAGTGAAAGGTTTGATATCGAATTTTTGGACGACCACTAATTGTGCAAACAATGATGCCGCGCCAGTACACATCATGGCAATGCCAAAGGTCTGGGCGGTTTTCCCGGGACCAAGCCCCAGAACATCTTGAAACCTGAAGCCCATCGTTTGCTGCACAAGTGCAGACCCTGTAAACATGCAAACCCCGACAATGATAAATGGCACTATTCTTGGGTCCGAGTAGCGGAGTCGTCTAGCTGGTCTGTGTTCACCTGGGTTGTGGGGCGATTCAGGCAGGAACTTGAGGATAAATAGACCATTCAGAAACGCGACGACGGCGATTGTCCACAAAGGTGCGAGCAGCGATATGACCGCCAGGCCAGCCAGTGCCGGGCCGAAAATAGAGCCGATGTTATTGGCGGCACCGGCGGCTCCCATTCCTTTTGTTCGATTGCTGACATCAGTGATGTCAGCCATGTAGGCGGTTGCGGCAGGCATTCCAGCGGACATAAGGCTTGCATGTGTCATGCGCGCAACAATCAAGGAGATAAAGAGTGGCGTGCCCAGCAGCCAACCCGATAACCCAAGGTTAAGCACAGTATTGAACATGATAGTCCCCAGGGAAAACCCAAACACGCCGATCAACATGACGCGCCGCCGGCCATATCGATCGCTTAATCTACCCCACAGTGGAGAAGAGAGAAATACCGTCAGTGATGAGATGGAAATAATGCTGGTGATCTGAAAATCCTGCAGCCCGAGTTCACGGCCAAGGGGGGCAAGTACAGGAAACAAAACGGTAAAGCCCATCCCCATAATGACCAGGGAGGCGAGCAGTGTGCGACGGGACCTTTGGTACTGCGTGCTAGATGGCGATAGTTCGATTGTGGGTTCCAGGTGTTGTGAATCCAGGTTGACTCACGTTGTTAAGTGCGCCTCGTAAATGGTTGTAACTCTATAGAGACCGCTCAGGTGGCCTTGGCTCAAAAAAATTAGGCGTTAGGTGCGCAGAAGATTTCGTACAGGGACTCAATCAATAAAGATGCCTCCCCTTCTTTCAACGAGTAGTAGACGGTCTGCCCATCGCGGCGGGTTTCCACGACGTCTTCGTAGCGCATTCGCGCCAGGTGTTGGCTAAGCGGGGATTGGCTCACGCCAACCTTATTGGCGAGTTCGCTGACAGATTTTTCTCCCATCTTGAGTTCGCAGAGCACCATCAATCGATGTGGATGGCCTAAAAGCTTGAGCATATCGCTGGCTCTTGTGGCCGACGTTTGCATGGTTTCGAGATCCATGAATGAGTTCCTTTACTGCTGTTACCGGAGTTGAAAAGCGCGAAAAGTTATCAGCTTTTCGGCGCGCGTGCTAGTTTTAAAATATCTGTTTAACTTATAGTTGCGCTATGTATATTAATATGTAAGAATTTTATAATATACAAACAAATTCTTCTATCGATAGAACAGCTAGTTATAAACAAGGGTCTGATTGATGGGAAAGACAGATAAGCAGACAGATGAACTGCTGCCGAAGCCGGAGCTTGCAAGGCGGAGATTCCTGATGGGCTCGATGGGCCTTGTTGGTGGTGCCGCCGCAGGGCTGGCGCCGGGAGTCATTGCCGCAGGCAATAACCTACCGCCCAATGTCCCTGCATGGACCAGATCACTGGGATCCGGCGTGTTAACGAAGCCCTATGGCCAACCATCCCCGTTTGAAAGTAATGTCCAGCGCAGAACAGTGGATTGGCTTACGCCAGACAGGATTGCCTCAATCAGCTTTACGCCACTGGCAGACCTGAAGGGGATTATTACTCCAAGCGGCGTGGTATTCGAGCGATATCATGCAGGATTGCCTGCAATAGAACCTTCTGAACACAGGCTAATGATTCATGGGATGGTCGACCGACCTCTTATTTTCACCATGGAAGACTTGATGAAGTTTCCTTCTACCTCTGTCATCAGGTTCCTGGAATGCCCAGCGAACGGTGGCATGGAGTGGCGGGGTGCGCAGATGGATGGCGTTCAGTTTACCCATGGAATGCTTGCCTGCTGCGAGTGGACAGGTGTGATGTTGTCCACGCTGCTATCGGAAGCCGGGGTCAAGAAGGGCGCGAGTTGGATCCTGGCTGAAGGGGCCGACGGCTCGCATATGAGTCGCTCCATTCCAATGGCCAAGGCCATCGATGACGCGATGATTGTATATGCGCAAAACGGAGAAATGCTTCGCCCGGAACAGGGATACCCGGTTCGGCTGATCAACCCTGGCTGGGAAGGCAATACCTGCGTTAAGTGGTTAAGGCGGCTGGAGGTAGGAGACAAACCCTGGCATCACCGTGAAGAGACTTCAAAATACACCGATTTGATGCCTGATGGCACATCAAGAGAATTCAGCTTTGTTCAGGAATGCAATTCTGTCATTACTAGCCCCTCGCCAGAGAAGCCGTGGAAACAGAGAGGGAAATATTGGGTGGAAGGTCTTGCCTGGTCAGGACATGGAAAGATAAAACATGTGGATGTGTCCACAGATGGTGGTGTTAGTTGGAGGGAAGCCAGGTTTACCAGCATCGTTTTGCCCAAGGCGCTCACCCGCTTCGGAATTGAACTGGAATGGGACGGTTCTCCGCTGCTTCTTCAGAGCCGTGCTATTGATGAAACAGGCTTTGTGCAACCAACTTATGCGCAGCTGAAGAAGGTCCGCGGGACAAGCTCGATTTATCATAAAAATGCGATTCACACATGGCAGGTTCGACCGGACGGGAGCATTGCGAATGTGCAGCTTTCATAGAGCCCTGATGGTTTTGGTTGTTGTTTTGTTTGCAGGTGGCATGTTTGGAGGTGGCGTATTTGCAGGTGTTAGTTCTGCAGATGACGGTGCAGGTTATAGGTATGGGTACGGGAAAACCGCTACCATCGAAGAAATTTCGGGATGGGATATTGATGTAAGGCCCGACGGTAAAGGACTGCCGCCCGGCGCTGGTTCCGTTGAAGATGGTGAGTATCTTTACGAAGACAAGTGCGCCGAGTGTCACGGGAGTTTTGGCGAAGGTAGTAATCAGTTTCCAGCGTTAGCGGGCGGTGAGGGAACATTGACCGATAAGCGGCCGCATCGTACCGTGGGAAGTTACTGGCCCCATATCAGTACACTCTGGGACTATATCAACCGTGCTATGCCTTACACTCAGCCGGAATCTTTATCGGCCACCGAAGTGTATGCGCTCACAGCCTACGTGTTGTTCCTGAATGACCTTGTTGCTGACGACTTTGTGCTATCCCCTGAAAATTTTGCCACGGTTGAGTTGCCTAACAAACCCAACTTTGTGCCGGATACGAGGCCGGATACTCATAATGTCCGGTGTATGAAAGGTTGCAAAGAGCCCGGTTCAATTCATGTGGTCACCAGTGTTGAGCGTCAGCCCGCCCTGCCTGTCATCGCACAAATCACGCCTCCACCAGCCCCTGTAGGTGAAGATATTTATCGTCAGGCCTGTGGTTTGTGCCATGACAATGGTCTTACCGGTGCACCAAAGCCCGGTGACGATAGAGACTGGAGAGGACGTGTTGATCAGGGGATGCAGGTGTTGGTCAGGCATGCCATTGAGGGTTTCCAGGGGGAAACCGGCATCATGTTGCCAAAGGGTGGCTTTAGCCACCTGTCGGATGACGAGGTCGAAAGTGCGGTTGTCTATATGGTGGGAGAAAGCCTGTGATTCGTTACCTGGTGTTCTCCATATTATTAGTACCTTGTCTACACGTCGTAGCATCGTCCACCGTCGAACAGGGGAAAGTGATTGCCGAGAATCGCAACAAGGGTAACTGCCTCTCCTGTCACTTTGTCCAGGGCGCCGAGATGGCAGGTACCATTGCACCGCCGCTAATCAGCATGAAACTTCGCTATCCCAACGCGGCGAACCTTCGGTCCCAGATATGGGACGCTACTGCGCAAAACCCGGAAACAGTAATGCCTCCTTATGGCCGGCATTTAATCCTGACCGAGGAAGAAATCGATCAGCTGTTGGAATATATCTATTCATTATGAGGAATCCATGAATACAAACTTTTCAAGAAGGTGGTTCGTAAAAAGCCTTGCTGCTGTCGCCGTGATAGTGAGTTTTCCCGGCGTAGTTTTTGCCCGGGCAAAAGGCGCTTTTAATGCGGGCAAGACTAACGATGTTGTTGATGTGCTGTTTGGTGATTTGCCTATAGAGGAAAGCACCGAGATCACATTCAAGTTGCCTGATATTGCGGAAAACGGTGCAGTCGTGCCGGCGACCGTCGCTACAGAGATAGAGGGGGTCACGCAGATTGCAATTGTCATCGATGAAAACCCCAATCCTCTGTCAGCTGTTTTTGATATCGGTGAAATGAGTCTTGCTGACGTCAGCACTCGAATAAAGATAGGTAAAAGTTCTGTTGCTAGAGCCTATGTGAAAACCAGTGATAAGGTTTTTATGAACAGCAGAGAAGTAAAAGTCACCATTGGCGGATGTGGAGGATGAGTATATGAATGTTAAACCCGTAAAAATCCGGGGGCGCGTGAAGGGTGTGGTTGCGAACATCAAATGTCTGATGCCGCATCCTATGGAAACTGGCACCCGTAGAGATGACGCAGGCGAGTTTATTCCTGCTCATTACATAGAGACTGTGACTTGTCTTCACAACGATAAAGAAGTGATGATTGCTCATTGGGGGGCTTCCGTCTCTAAAGATCCTTACTTCTCGTTCAAGATTAAGGGAGCGAATGCCGGGGACAGCGTTAAAGTGAGTTGGGTTGATAACCTGGGTGAGACATCATCCGGCGATATTGTGTTGAAATGACCAGGGGAACTGCATGTCTGGTCGCGCTCCTGACGACTGTGGGCAGTGCGAGCGCGGATCCTGAATCCGACCGGCAGGCACTGACGAGATATTTCGAACAGCGATTCCCGGATGTTGAAGTTGCCGCCCATATTGATGGTGCCTATGCGCTCAATGAGCAAACCCGTGAGCAATGGTTGGCTATGGAGGATTTTCCACCTTACGAATTTTCTGTGGATGACGGCGAAGTGTTATTTGACGCAAACTTCGAAGATGGGAGCGGGTATCAGGACTGCTTTGATGATGGAAACGTCAAAGCAGACTACCCCTATTTTGACCATGAAAGGCAGACCGTCGTCACGCTTGAACTGGCGATTAACGATTGCCGGGTAGCCAGTGGCGAGGAGCCGCTTGCCTACAATGGAGAGGACATCGCCCTGCTAAGTGCTTATATGGCATTCGCTTCGCGCGATAGCGTGATTGACCTAGAAGTGCCTCCTGAAGGCCTCGCAGCCTATGAAGCCGGAAAACAATATTATTACTCCCGACGAGGCCAGCTTAATTTTTCCTGTAGCCAGTGCCACATGCTGATGTCAGGTATGAAACTCCGGGCTGAAACGCTAAGTGCAACCATAGGCCAGGTGACACACTGGCCCGTCTACCGTTTCAAATGGCAGGAGATCGGGCCATTGCATCGGCGATTTGTGGAATGTAACGAACAGGTGGGTGCAGAAGGACTGGATTACCAGAGCGAAACTTATCGAAACCTGGAGTACTTTCTGACTTACATGAGCCAGGGATTACCCCTCAATGGACCTGCGAGTAGAAAATGAACCGACTCATCTCTTTATTGTTTCTATTGTTGATGTGCGTTTCAGCACAGGCGGATCAACCGACGATCGATTCCGTCAGCGAGCAGATTCGGCAAGCTGAATATCTGCATGAAGAGGCCAGAACCGTTGATCATGGCTGGGTTATTACCCGCAAGCTTATCGAACAAGCTAAAGTTGCGCTCGCCGATGAGCAATTGATCAGCGCGGATGAGCTCTCAAAGAGGGCGCTGCGCACCGCGCAGGCTTCAGTGACTCAATCGATAAGACAGGAAGAAGTCTGGCGCGCGCGAATACCCTCTTCGTGATTGCACATTCAAGGGGTCTTTTCTTAACCATCACTACATGACTGTCGTCGAGGTAAAAAATTGAATCGCCGAGAATTTCTGGAGCTGATTGCGAAAGCGGGTGTTACGGCTTCACTGTCCGGATGTCACTCATTGGCCGACAAAAATGCCAGTGGGCTTTACGAGCTATCACAGTTTGGCCAGGCTCGGGTATTGCATATCACGGACACACACGCGCAACTGATGCCTGTTTATTTCAGGGAGCCCAGTGTGAATCTGGGGTTAGGGTCTGCGAAAGGCAAAATGCCTCATCGCGTGGGTAAGAACCTGCTGTCTGAACTGGGGGACGTAAATCCCATGCTAAGTCATGCCTATACTTACCTCGACTTTACCGAAGCGGCACAGCGATACGGTAAGGTGGGCGGGTTCAGTTACCTGGCCACTCTGATTGAGAGGTTAAGGGGGGAAGCAGGCGGTGCGTTATTGCTGGATGGCGGAGATACCTGGCAGGGCTCCGGAACAGCGCTCTGGACGCGAGGCAAAGACATGGTAGGTGCGTGCAACCTACTGGGCGTAGATGTCATGACGGGGCACTGGGAATTTACCTACGATGCCGCAGAAGTTATTGATAATACAGCAGACTTTAACGGCGAGTTTGTTGCCCAAAATATTCGCGCGACTGAAGATGCAATGTTTGAGGGCGTGGATGTTTTTGATGACGATACGGGTCACGTCTTCAAGCCTTATGTGATGAAGGAACAAAATGGCTATCGAATAGCTGTTATCGGTCAGGCTTTTCCTTATACCCCCATTGCGAATCCTTCACGCTTTATCCCGGACTGGACTTTTGGTATTCAGGAAGAAGACCTTGCTCAATTGGTCGAGGATATCCGGGTTCGGGAGAAACCACATGCAGTGATTCTGCTCTCGCATAACGGTATGGATGTGGATCTGAAACTGGCGTCAAGAGTGTCAGGCATCGATGCCATTCTGGGTGGTCATACGCACGATGGAGTGCCAGTGCCGGTGGTAGTCGACAATGGCGGCGGTAAAACCATCGTTACCAATGCAGGCTCAAACGGAAAGTTTGTAGGGGTTCTGGATCTGGAATTTGGGCGCACCGGTGTGGTTGGGTTCCGCTATCGTCTATTACCTGTATTTTCCAATCTGCTGGATGAGCACGTGGAGATGGCGAAATACATCAGTGAAGTCAGGGCGCCTTACCTGCCAGCATTGAATGAAAAGTTGGCGACCACCGAATCGCTTCTATACAGGCGTGGGAATTTTAACGGTACCTTTGACCAGGTTATCTGCGATGCTTTGCTGGAACAGCTGGATTCGCAGATTTCACTTTCACCAGGGTTCAGGTGGGGAACCACCGTTCTGCCAGGCGACACTATTACCATGGAGCGGGTTCTGGATCAGACGTGCATGACGTATCCGGAAACCTATGTGCGGGAAATGGAAGGGCACGAATTGAAAATGATTCTGGAAAGTGTCGCCGACAATATATTTACCCCGGACCCGTATTATCAGCAGGGTGGTGACATGGTTCGCACCGGCGGGATGAGTTATTCGTGTGCGCCTCGTAACGGTTTTGGTGAACGGATCGGTGATTTGCGTCTTCGAGACGGTTCCCTGGTTGATGCGAACAAGCGCTACAAGATTGCTGGCTGGGCGACAGTTGGCAGTAAATCCGCAGGGCCGGCGGTCTGGGATGTTGTTGCCGATCATTTGCGGGACAAAAAAGAAGTTAGTGTTGATCGGGTTGAAACACCGGTTTTAAAAGGGCTAACCAGCAACCCGGGGCTCGCATAGACGACATGTTTACAACTCGTACATGACGGAGAAGATCATGACCAAAAGTTTTCAAAGCATCGTTTTAGTAGTGGGAGTTTTTTTGATGTTCACCACAATTGCTGAAGAATTGAATCCAGAAAAACCCTTCGCGGAACGCCATGTACTGTTGCAGGTCAGTGACGGAGACCCCGCTAAATTCTCGCTGGCCCTGGATGTAGCGAACAATCTCATTCGTCACTATGGAGGAACTGACCATATTGATGTGCAAATTATCACCTTTGCCGAAGGCGTTAATATGTTGACCACTCCGGACTCTAACCCGAATTTCGCACGAATCAGAAGCCTGATGGCTTCAAATGTGACTTTTGTCGTTTGCCTGAATAGTCTGGATACGCTGGAGCGGAAAAACGGCACAAGACCGGTTGTTCTCGCTGGAACAAAAGGTGTGCAGACTGGCGTCGCTTATATGCTGGAAAAGATTCACGACGGCTATATTCAGATCCATCCATAGATCAAAAACGCTCTGGGAAAAGTTATTCGTATCGGTCCTTTAGGACAAAGAAAGCAAGAAACAGCAAGGTCATGCTGAAGGCCATGGCCAAATAGATTCCGCTGACGCCGATGACTTCTTCCAGGGTGATTTTTCCGAAGTTCGCGTTTTGCAGCAGCCAGGCATCAAGAACTGGAAAAGCCATCGCAAAGACAAAGGCCCCAAACAGTGCGCCGAGTAAAGTAAAGAGAGCATCGAGTTTTCCTTCCGATGCCCCGACTAAGCAGGTTCCAGGACAATAACCCGAGATCGCCCAGCCAATACCGAAGATACCGCCTCCAGCGACCACGCCCCAGAGATAAGTTGGTTTGATGCTCATGTTAGCCAGACCGCCAAGGTCCAGGAGATAGATTCCAAGGCTTCCTACGCCGATTGCCGTTAGCATCAGTTTGATGATGGACATATCCTTCAGTAAGAGTGTGCCCAGGATCTTTCGGTAGCTTGTCGCGCCACCCAAAAAAAGGATTGCGCCAAATGCGCAACCGATAAGAAATCCGATCAATAGAAGTTCCATAAAATCTCCGTTAAGTCTTTCTGTAAAGGATTTTTGCGACGCTGATTGCAACCGCAAAAGTCACTAGGCCGAAAATGAACGAACTGATGGCCAACTGCGAAATCCCACTAATCATATGGCCGCTGGTGCATCCGCCCGCAAGGCGTGCACCGAACAAGAGTAATGTACCGCCGGTAAATGCAGCGGCGAGTCGTTTGATTCTTGAAGAACCGAATCGCATTACCCACATGGCTGGCATGAAACCCTGATCCTGAAGTGGCTGCTTATTACGAAGCAGGGCAGCAGTGATACCTCCGCCCACCATCATTCCAAGAATCAGCATCCAGCCGTATCCAACAGTCCATTCAGACGGTTCTCCGTATCTGGACAGATAAGTATTGTTTTCCGCGAATGTTGGCGCGACCTGGTGGGTCACCACCGCATCAGTCACCACGAATTGAGTGGATACTCCCAGTGGTTTGACGAGGAAAGTAGCCAGGGTCAATAGTAAACCCAGGGCGATACCAGCGACCTTCCATGAGATAATGGGTTCATCATTCATCAGGTTTTCCAATTAATAATGTAGTTATTTTGAACATTAGCATATCATTATATTAATAAAAACAAAAACCTCGCAAGGTAGGCAAAGAAAGCAATTGGAAAGGCGGCGAATAATGAGGGTAACTAACCTTTTGGTTGGAATGCTGGTAGGGCTGCTTGTATTGGGGGTATTCGCGTCAGACCTGCCGAAGACTACCGACCTGCGGCAGTCAGCAATGACGGCAGACAAGAACGGTAAGGTTCTGGTGCTCTATGTAACCATGGAAGGTTGTCCCTATTGCACAAAACTTGAAGCTGAACTGCTCAACACGGCCTACGCCAAAGGTGAGCTCGATATCGTTCATTTTGTGGAGCTGGAATGGGCAGATCGACAAATAACGGATTTTGATGGGGCAAGGGTGTCTACCGGGTCATTTTTGGATCAGTACGGCGTGGTGGTGACACCCACAATTTTGTTTCTTGGCACCAGTGGCGAAGAATTGAGTGAGCGCCTGGTTGGTTATCAATCCAAGGAATTTTATTGGCGTTACCTGATGAAAGGGATTGCCCAGTCCAGTCTCTGGAGTGCTGATTAACAAACAATCCAATGATTGTCGGTCGCCTCGGCGAGTATGTTGACAGTGTTTGATATAGCGACCAGAGTTAGGACAAGCGATAGATTCTTTTATGCAGATGACAAGCTACCGAGTGTTTCTTGGAGATCATGCCGACAACTTTGTGCCAAGGTAATTGAGTGATATTTAGAGACTTTGAAAACCCGACCAGGCCGACCGTAAGCGACTTTTATCGATTGAATCACCGATACCAGACGCTGGATTTTGCGCGTGCGAAGAAAGCAGAATTCGCGAGCTTGTCCCGGGGACAAGCGGGTGTCTGGGAAGTCTGCGAACGACTTAATATGCTAACTGACGACAGTGATCCGGATACCGAATTGTCACAACTGGAACATTTGCTGCAGACAGCAGAAGCCGCTCGACGTGATAGCCAACCTGACTGGTTAGTCGTGACCGGGCTGGTGCATGACCTGGGTAAAATTCTGGCACTTTGGGGTGAAGAGCAGTGGGCCGTTGTCGGGGATACCTTCCCGCTAGGTTGCCCGTTTGATAAGCGCATTGTTGGCAGTGAGTTCTTCGAAGCTAATCCGGATACCAGTGTCGAGCAATATCAGCAGGAGACGGGTATCTATGAAGAAGCTACGGGCCTGCGTAATGTCGCTATGTCCTGGGGGCACGATGAATATATGTACATGGTAGCGAAGCCTTACCTGCCCAGGGAAGCGTTGTTTGTTATCCGTTACCACAGCTTTTATGCTGCCCACGATAAAGGTGCCTATGATTATCTGATGGACGATGAGGATCGTGAATTGATGCGTTGGGTTAGGTTGTTCAGACAGTATGATCTGTATTCAAAATCGCAAGCGCCACCGGATTCTGTGACCTTGAAGCCCTACTACACCGATCTGATTAAACGTTTTTTTCCAGAAACGATTTGCTGGTGAGTGTGCCTGGTGCTTAAAATCAATTTGGAGTTAACACTTTTGTAATCCTTCATCCTTTTTTCCTAACGAAAGGTGGATCAATAAATTGAGCAGGTTAAAGGCTCAGGTAATTTTATGGTTCGTGCTTCTGCTGTCTGGCGGCGCACAGGCAGATACGGCCGTTTTCGCTGGTGGTTGTTTCTGGTGTGTCGAAGCTGCCTATCAGGATATCGAAGGTGTGACCGGCGCAGTATCTGGTTTCACCGGTGGTCAGTTAAAAAACCCGACCTATAACGGCAATCATCGTGGTCACTATGAAGCAGTTAAGGTCACCTATGACCCTGCAGTCGTCAGCTACGAGCAGCTGCTGAAAGTATTTTGGTACAACATTGATCCTTTCGATGATCGTGGGCAGTTTTGTGACAAGGGACCCAGCTATCGTAGTGCTATTTTTTTCACTGACGAGCAGAGATCTCCGGCAGCCGCATCAAAAGATCATGTGGTGCGCCAGTTCGAACCTGATCTTGTGGTGACAGAACTGCTACCAGCTGCCAAATTCTGGCCGGTCGAAGCAGCGCACCAGGATTATTACAAGAAGAACCCGATCCGTTATCATTTCTATCGGACGGGATGCGGTAGGGACCGTCGGCTAAACCAGATCTGGGGCGATGCCGCCGGGAGTCACTAGTTTCCTTGCCGCGTAGGACCGCAAAGTGCCAGGGATATTCTATAAGTAAGATTATCGCCTGGGATGGGTTTGCGGAAACAGCTTTCGATCAAAGAGTAGCTGCAGGGCTGTTTGGATCACGGTATTATCATCTGCTATGACGGACCAAAAACTTACAATCCTGATTGTTGTTGTGGTGGTGCTGGTTCTTGGAATCCTAGTGTTTCGTAACTGGCCGCAATTGAGTGAAGAAGAGTTTGCGTTGCCTTTGCCGGAGAAAACTAGTTCAGCACCCAAGAGAAGTACCCTGGTTAAAGCTGTATTGACCGAATGTAATAAGCGACCGGGCGCGAGGACAACTGCGAAGGGCCATATTACTAATGTCGGTAATGTGGACCTGCATTATGTCACCGTTAAATTGATGTGGCTGAATTCAGTAGGTTTATTAGTTGAGGCAAAGGAAACCTATGCACTGAATAACGAAATACTACCACCGGGTGAATCTCGGTCATTTATTGGCTTCTCCCAAAAAGTTTCAGCTGTGAGATGCAATGTAGAAACGGTCGATTGGTGGTAGTCCATCACGATCTCATAAGGAAAAAAGATGAAAAAAACGCACGATTTTGTCCTTAACCAGACAATGCTCCGGATAAAAGACCCGGGAGAATCAGTGGCTTTTTACCAGGATGTGCTTGGTATGGTGTTAATAGACAAGTTTGATTTCCCCGAGATGTCTTTTGCATTGTACTTCATGGGATATCCGACTGAGTCCATACCTGAGGACCGGGCCGAGCGAGCCAAATGGTTGTTCGAACAGCCGGCGCTACTGGAGCTCACCCATAATTATGGGACGGAAAACGAGGACGAGTTCAGTTACCACAATGGAAACGATGATCCGCGGGGCTTTGGCCATATCGGTGTTTCAGTACCGGACGTTTACAAAGCCTGTGAGCGGTTTGAGGAAATGGGTGTTGAATTCGTGAAAAAGCCCGACGATGGAAATATGAAAGGACTTGCGTTCATCAGGGACCCGGATGGCTACTGGATTGAAATTCTATCCTCCAGCGGGTTGCGTGACTTGATTCTGGACAGTGCCGGGTAAGCTCCGGTTTGCATTATCGAATACCGGGCATCAGTGCTTGCATGACTAAATTGGAGAGTAATTATGAGTGAACAACGATCTTCCTTCCGTCGTTTTGATGAATGTACAAAAGAAGACATAAGTGTCATTGGGGCGAATGCCAGAGCTTTTGCCGACGGGCTGCCAGACAGGGTGCTCAAGCACCTAAAGCTACTGGATGGTGATTTTGGTGGATTCAATGTTGATAGGCTTGAACACAGTTTGCAGACTGCTACCAGAGCGTATCGTGATGGCCGTGACGAGGAATATGTCGTTTGTGCATTGCTCCATGATATCGGTGACACGCTTGGTACCTATGATCACGGTGCGATCGCTGCTGCTATTCTCAAGCCTTTTGTTTCAGAAGCTAACCTGTGGATGTTGGAAAACCATACTGTTTTCCAGGGGTACTATTACTTCCATCACATTGGTGGGGACAAAAATGCTCGGGATGTTCATGTGGGTAATCCTCACTTTGAGTACACCAAGGAATTCATTGAGAAGTACGACATGCCAGCGTTTGATGAAAACTATGATTCTATGACTCTTGCGGACTTTGAACCTATGGTTCGGCGTGTTCTTGTTAAGAATTTCGGGTAGGGTTCAGCCAAGGCAGAGAATTGCTAGGGCTAAGACCGAAGATAGTGGAAGAGGTTGCGGTGGTGGTGCCAGACTGGCCTGAATGCCCGGGCTTAATCCATAAGCCGAAGTGTACCTGGCTGATAACTTACTGATTTACGCTGCTTTCCTTTCGTTGAGGAGCGCTATTTCCATTGTTCAGTCGATCTAACTCGGGGTCAGTCTCGGGGAGCAACAGATACCGGGTAAGGGGGTGAGATGAATTTTGAGGACTTTACAGAAATCACGAGGCGACGCTACGAGTATGCCCAGGGGATTGATACCCGTGACTTTAAATTGTTGAGATCGATTTTCACGCAAGACATCACGATGGATTTTGAAGACTACAGCGGCCAGCCTTCATCAAGTCTTAAAGCCGATGACTGGGTGGCCGGTTGCAGGGTTCTATTTACCGGGTTGGATTCCACTCAACATGTCATGAGCAACCCTATCGTGGATATAGAGGGTGAACGCGCCCAGTGCAGAATGTACATGAAGGCAGAACATTTTTTCCAGAACAGCCAGGGCAGCCCCGACTTTGCCCTTGGCGGGTACTACATAGATCAGTTGGAGAAAGTGAATGGCAAATGGTTGATCAACGCGGTTACCCTGAAAATTCTATGGAACCGGGGCAACCGGCACATCATGTCGATGGCTTCAGCGCTCGGCGCTCAAAAATTGAAAGGTGAGGCCTAGATCGGTTACGGATTTAAAGCGTGGTCAAGGGCGCGAAGAAATGCCTGGTTCAGGCGACGGCATACTCTTGCCGTGGGAGTGAACGAATCAGCACCATGATAGAGCCCGGGGAAAATCGAAAACTCACAGGGAACACCCGCAGCAATTAATCGCTGTGCGTAGTCAATGTTTTCATCCCGGAAAAGGTCTTCGGAACCAACACACATATACGCAGGAGGTAACCCGCTAAGGTCAGTTGCCCTTGTAGCCGCAGCGTAGGGTGAGGCCTGCTCACCCGGAACGCCATCAAGGTACATTTCCCAGGCGTTGAAGGATGTGGACTGCTTCCAGACCGGGTGGTTTTCAAGTTTCCCGGAACTGGTTGCGTGAAGGTTGTCGATCATCGGGTAAAGCAGCAGTTGCAGTTGCAAAGGGAAGTTGTCTCTGTCTCTATTCATGAGTGCAACGCCAGCGGCCATTCCGCTGCCGGCACTGGCACCTCCCATGGCGACTCGGTTCTTATCTACTCCGAGAGCCTTGGCGTCATTCATTATCCACGCAAGTGTTGCGTAACAATCATTCGGGCCTGCGGGAAAGGGGTGTTCGGGTGCCAGGCGGTAGTCCACAGAAAAGACAGTGCAGTTGCAATGATCAGCAATGATTTTTGCTCTTTCATCTATCGCGTTTCCCAATATATAGCCGCCACCATGAATCCAAAGCACAGCTGGTTGGTTAGGCTGTTCAGTTTTTCGATAAATATAGACATCAACGGTGCCGTCTTCAGTATCTATGCTTTTTTTATCGGAAAGTACGTCGACGGAAGAAGGAGGCTGGGGCCGTGCGGCGAGGAGATCGCGCATTTTGGCAATATTTTCCCGGTTCAAGTCTAGCGCGGGGAATGTCTCCAGCCCGGGTAACAATTCAGGGTCTATGCGTTTGTAGTCAAGGAGCATGTCGTTCCGCTTAAGTTAGTGGCACGGTTCAGGGCTCGAACGATCTTGGTATAACCGAGTGAGTACTGACAGTATTACAAACTGCTCAGCGAAATAGCAATCTGCCATGGCAATAGTAATGACTGCACTGGTAATACCCGTCACGATGCCGGGCTTTTATTGTTGCTGCTCGTATACTATTTACTTTTGGGCGCTTCCTCGCTTTCAAGCCATCGATTCAGCGTGTCATGGAAATGCCTGATCTTGGTCTCCTGGTAGCTTGCAAATATAGTCTCTCCTTTGGGATGAGAATGAAGTCCTTTTTGCACCATTCGATGATTCACATAATCCTGATTAAAAATTTTTGCCAGGTTGCTGCCAAATTCAGCGGCAACAGTGTAATCGTCATCAATATCGAGGAATGTGCACTTTGCGGGCTCAGGCATAGGAACTCCTTCGGGTAGGGGAATCATATACATCACTTCGTGCAGTGATTGCTCAGGATTGTCACCATCCGGACGGAATCGGTAGAAGATAGGATTAAAGTCAGCCCAGGGGCTGAGGTTTGGAAACAGGGAATAGTAAATAGCATCATTCAGATCGGCGTCACTGACCTGATCTACATATTCTCCAAACTGTGGCCGCATAGCCTCACGCCTTGCTGCAGCCGAAGATTCACGATACTCGTTCGGGTCTACAGGGTAATCCATTGGATCATCTTCCTGTCCTGAAATAATTTTCCCACCGACCCAGCTACACATCTGTATGTCTGCAGACTTTACTTCACCGCTGATGTATTCGGCGTGTTCGGTAAACCTGCCCGTGCGGCCATTTGGTAACTCTACTTCAACTTCATTTTCAGCGATTCGCCTGTAGATGTGGCCGCTGATCATGTGCTTCATACTCTGGTAGGCCTTGCCATCGGGATAACAGGAAGGGTCGTTCTGGTCTAGGCCGGTGTGAGGGCTTGGATATCCTGACGGCGACATAGCCCGTGAGAAATTTCCCCACGCATCATACTTTGAGTTTACGTCGCCAAATGAACCCAGAAGTTCCGGATGGGTCGCAATCACATGGTAAGACTCCATGAAGGCTTCCTGCGCAACTTTCCAGTTGCACGGTAGTCGCTTAACGAGATGCGCTGCCTTAAATCGACGTTCGAAAGGAATACCAAAGTGCCGATCAAAGTCACCAATGAAATCTGCCAGAGGTTCGCAGTTTGCATCCGGATTAATGAAATAAAACCCACCCCATTTGTCGATATTGATTTCGGGCAGAGAGTATTCTTCTTCTGTGACGCTGGGGAAATCCCAGTGTGCCGGCACCTCTTTGAGTTTGCCGTCAAGGTGCCAGGACCAGCCGTGGAACGGACAGCGAAATACATTGAGCTCTTTGCGGTGGGAATCGCAAAGTGCGCGGCCTCTATGCAGACAGGCATTAGGGAACGCTTTAACTTCGTCTTCTGTTACGCGAACGATAATAAACGACAGGGAAGCGATGTCATAGACGTGGGTATCGCCTACGTTTGGGATGTCCGATTCATGGCAGGCCATCTGCCAGACACGTTTCCATAACCGCTCTACTTCCAGGTCATGTGCTTCCTTGGAAAAGTAGCGATGTGCCTGAACCTTGGTCACACCGGCAGGATAGGGCGAGTCCTCGAGATAGGCGGCGGGTGGAGGTACTTTGTCTGCTTTCAGAATGTCGTTGTATGAGATTCCATTTGATCTATCGTGACCAGTTTTTGTTTCAACCATGAATCCGCCTCGTCTTGGAGCTTGTTGTTATTTTGAAGAGGGACCAATCATACCCATGGTTGGGCAAAACCATCAAGGTTGCCGGTTTTAGTAAGATGTAACGCCATCATGGAGTTTGATTGGGGTTCGTTACCGCTTAAGGTTCATGGCGATATGTTGGCGCCCGTTTCTTAGTTTTAAGCCGAGACAATTCCTTAATGAGGTTGACCCTTGGCCGAAAATATCCAGCACATTGGCCCGTTCTTCACGATCGATCTCGTATCTGGCTGGTTGAAGTATATTGCCCGGGCTTCAATACCGCTGGCTGAATAAGTGTTATCTGGTGTCCCTCCGGATAATTTATGTAGTAGAGTATAAAATCTACAACCCCAGAACCCTTTAACCTGATAAGTGCGATGAGGCTGAAGGTAAGTGGCCTGTGGATTCCTCTCTCGTTGCTTGGAGACTTTGGTTTTTCACGGGCTATAGTTGCGGGGATTGATGCCGGGGCTAGAGAAGTGATCAATAGAAAAAATTGAGGAAAGCAACGATGGTCAAACTGAAAGGAAGAAATGCGATTGTAACGGGCGCGGCTGTTGGTCTTGGCTGCAGTTATGCAAAAGCACTAGCACGGGAAGGTGTCAATGTTGCGGTGTGTGATTTGCGTGAGGAAATTCACGAGGTCGCGGAAATTTTGCGATCTCTGGGCGTTAATGCTGCTTCCTATCAAGGTGATGTGTCAGACCCGGCTCATGTTCGTGCAGTAGTCGACGGTGCCCAAGAAGAATTTGGTAATATCGATATTTTGGTCAACAACGCCGGCGTCTGGGGCGCCAGTGTTGCAGATGATGACCTCGATAAATCGATCGAGGATTACGAACAGATTGTTGGCACTAACCTTAAAGGTGAATACCTGTTCGGTCGTGCGGTTATTCCGATCATGATTGAGCAGGGTAAAGGTGGTGAGATAGTCAATATTGCAACCGATCATATGGTCACCTGCGGAACACCCTACTTCTGTTGTCCGAAACTGGAATCCTGCCCCTGGGGTGATTCGCCAAGGCCAACCGGAGGGGGTGATGCGATGGACCTTTATGATGCAGGCAAGTGGGGGCTGAATGGGCTTTTATATGGATGGGCAAAAGCACTTGCCCCGCACAATATCAGGGTCAATGCTTTTTGTATGGGCGCAACTGATTCGCATATGTTGCGAGGTTTTCATAACTTTGAACCATCAGACGAAGAAGTAGCGAGTTGGATGAGGGCTGAAGACAACGCCCAGGCAATGATCGATATGTTGCAAGAAGGGCCATCCGGAAGAAACGCCCAGAACGTTAATTTCTGTATGGGGCGGCCTGTTCAGTTGGAGCCCGCGCATGATCACGTCTACGTCGTGCCCGAGCAGGTTCGCATCGGAGAATCGTCATGAGTCTGTCGGGAAAGGTTGCGATAGTGAGTGGCGCGGCACAGGGTCTTGGACGGGCGTTTGCTATTCGACTTGCAGAAGAGGGGTGCATGGTACTTGGCTTTGACGTCAAAAAAGAAGTTTTGGATGTGGCGGGTGTTACGGGGATGGTAGCCGACGTTTCAAAACGTGATGATGTGGAACGCGTAGTATCGAAAGCGGCTGGGATGGGCGAAATAGCCGTGTTGGTGAATAACGCGGGTACCTGGAAAAAAACGCCTGTCGATAGTGCGTGGCAACAGGCGCTTGATGACTGGGACTTCATTATGGACACTAATCTAAAGGGTGTCATGATGCTGTCGAGGGCAGTAGTACCGTTCCTGCAAAGAAACGGGGGTCACATCATCAACTTATCAACCTATTATGTGTTGCCTGCAAAAAGTGATGGTACAAACCAGCCAGATACTGATTTGTACAATGCGTCAAAGTGGGCGTTGAATGGTTTCACAGATGCGTGGGCTAAGTATCTGGAAAAGGACAACGTGAAAGTGAATGGCATGTGCATGGGTGCCACCGACACACCAATGCTGAGAGGTTTGTTTCCGACGAAGCAGCTTCCAGCGGAAATGGCATCTGTTGTGATGAAGGCGGAAGACATTGCCGGCCAGATGATGGAAATCATTGCCAGCGGACGAACGGGCGAGAATTTTGGTGCCTGGGTAGGAGAAGAAATTACCATTGGCGATCAACCGCCGTTACATAAACGAATTACGGGATAAATAAAGGAAAAAGTATGAGTGTTTTGGATCAATTCAAGCTTGATGGACAGGTTGTCGTGGTTACCGGCGGTGGTCGTGGTATTGGTGAGGCTATAGCCCTTGGTATGGCCGAGGCCGGGGCAGATATTGTTGTCGCTGCCCGGCGAACCCACGAAATTGAAGCCGTGGCCGACAAGGTTCGTGCGCTGGGCAGGCGAGCGCTGGCCATCACGACGGATATGATGGAAATTGAACAGGTTCAGGCACTTGCCGACCAGACCTTTAAAGAAATGGGTGGATTAACCTCCTGGATCAGCAATGCCGGTGGCGCGGATGACCGTGTACCAAGAACGCTGCTTGAGATGCCAGAGAAGCAATGGGATTTTCAGATGAACCTGAACTTGAGAGCTGTATGGACGGGTGCTCAGGCGGCCGGCAATTACATGAAGGACAATGGCGGCGGTACCATTATCAACATTTCATCCCAGGCAGGTAACAAACCATCGCCCTTTAACGGCCCTTACGCGGTTGCGAAGAGCGGCGTTAACAATCTGACTCAGACCCTCGCGGTAGAGATGGCGCCCTTGGGTATCCGGGTAAATTCTGTATCGCCTGGTCCGATTCCTACTGAAGTCTTCCTGGAGTTTACCAAGATGACTGAAGAGGACATTCCTAATATGGGTAAACAGTTCGGTGTTCCGCTTGGCCGAATTGGCATGCCGGAAGATATAGCGCCCGCGTGCGTATATTTGGCGTCTGAAGCATCCAGCTGGATGACCGGCCAGGACATCAAAATTAATGGCGGCCTATAGTCTACTGGGGTTGTCTTTCGTTGGCCCTCTAGTTGGCCCCGTAGTTGGCAATAAGGGCCGTTCAACACCTGGAAGAAACTGGCGGATATGCTGCTATTTTTTCCAGGTGCCCGGCGCTGCGCAGCGGTTCGCCATGCTGGTCGAGAATGACAGCTGTTAGCTTTTAACTTTTAACTGCTTTGCTCGAAACCGTTGACGGGAACGGCAGCTAATCAGTTATATCTTTAATACTCAGAAAAGTGCCTTTATCCCCGCGGATAACCTCATGCGTCCCTACTACAGCGGCGGGTTTCAGGCCCCCTTTTATGTGCGGGAACAGTTCATCGCCTGCGCCCTCGAAATCCGGTTGTATATCACCAACCGGTGCAGTCCCTTCATAGACTGTTTCAACACCTGAGGCTTTTAGGCTTTCCACTGTCATGCGAAGACAATACCAGTCCCCTGGGACGTCAGGATAGAAATGATTGGCTACGTTCAACAATTTCTGCGGGTTGGAGGTCCCGTGCGTGAACCCATCGACTTCATAGGTCGGCGGGTAGTAGGTACCTTCACTCGCAATGGTCTGGTCCCAAAGTGTTGCCTGTACCAGATGAAAAACAAAAGGGTGTTCTTGTGACATAGATAAATTGGCCATCATGTTTTCGTGAAGTTGAGGTTAAGTTCGAGTGTGCCGAGCATAATGCCGGGTTGATGCTGAAATGTGTTGTTTTCAGCGTATTGGAAACTACCTATGCGGTCAAAAATTCCCTTCCAGACGCTCATTTGTTCGAGCCTGGACAGGCTCGCGCCAGGACAGACCCGTGCCCCTTGTGAAAATGTCAGGTGTCGGGTCCCGGCTTTGCGGTCCAGCTTCAGTTCCAGGGGGTGATCCCATTCCTGTGGATCAATATTTGCGGCTGCCCACCTGAGGTGGAGGTATGAACCCTTGGGTACCTTGACACCCTGAAACACCTCATCCTGACTGGTAATTCGCGTCGACAGTCCTTGTGTGGGTGATCTCAGGCGCATCCCTTCTTCCGTAAACGCGCGCAGTTTACTGCGATCTGCTTTGATTTCATCCCAGACCCGTGGGCGTTCGATCAGTAGTTGGACCTGCTCAGAAATTGCATACTGTGTGGTCTCCAGTCCACCGATAATCATGGCGTAAACGATGCCATTGATTTCCAGGTCGTGAAGTTTTCTCTTTAGGGGAGAATACTCGACTTCTGTCAGAAAACTAATCATGTCTTCTGCCGGATTCTTGCGTTTTTCCTTGATGAGGTCGGCGGTGTACTGTTTGAATTCTTCAAGGACTTCGAATTGAGTTTTAATCTCTTCAGCCGGTAGTATGTTGTTGTGCTTGGAACCGTAAACGAACGGTTTTACCGTTCCGTCACCATAATATTTCAATAATTTCAGGTCTGAAGTGGGCCACCCCAGAATGTTGGCCATAACGGTTTGCGGTACAGGCTGAGCGAACTGGGAAATCCACTCGACTTCGCCTTTATCAATCCACTGATCAATCCATTCGTTGACGACGCGATCCACCATGACCTGGTTCCTGCCAGCACCCGGGCCTACCCAGGGGTCTGTGAGTTCCTGGCGGTGTGCTCTCCAGAGTTCAGGGTTGGGTCTCAGTGAGGCCATCGAAGCAAAGAGGGATCCGATGTTCGGCATCTCGAACGGATCTTCCCCAGACGCGATAAGTTGCTGTAAAGCCAGACTGCCAACAACCAGATATCTGTCCTGATCCCTGACGACGTTTGCAATGTCTTCATGCTTCGCCAAGATGAAAGCATCCGTGCCGGGTTCGTATCCTTCACCGGGAATGCAGTGCACCGGCGCCTGCTTATGCAGAATATCGTAGGATTCATACCAGTGCTCCTGTGCACCTGGCGAGAACAGGTCAACATCTCCCAGTGAATGGGGGCAATTCATGGCGCTGAGTTCGTGATTTGGCTTTTTTTGCCCACTCATAGGTTAGCTCCTTAGATGCATTTTCCAGCATGAATATTACTGTAGTAGAGTTCAGAAAATACTAAAAAATGCATTACAATACAAAAGCCCCGGTTTTAGGGGCTTGAACCCTTAGTAACGGACGGAGAGTTTGATGAATTGGAGCCCTTTCAACCCTGAGTTCATGACAGACCCCGCCCGGGGCCATCAGTACCTGTTGAACGAATGCCCGGTACATTACTGTGATATGTTCGAACCTCCTTTTTACACCTTGTCTCGCTACGGCGATGTTGAAAATGCCCTTCGAGATATTAAAACTTTCAGCAGCCACTTCGGCCAAGGACCGCGTTTCACAGAACCCGCGGGTATGCTTTGTGATCCGCCACAACATACCCAGTATAGGAAGTTGATACAGCAGGCATTTACACCCAAAGCAGTCGCTGAGCTTCGCCCCATGGTCGTATCGTTAGCGAATAAGCTGGTCGATGATATTTTGGCGGGTGAACGGGGTTTTGATCTTCATGACGATCTGGCATTTCCATTGCCGGTCATTATTATCGCAGGGATGCTCGGTGTACCTGCCGAGGATCTTGAGGATTTTAAGCGCTGGTCGGATATGCAGGTGGAGTTGATGGGATCTGAAGACCCATCACAGTACGTAGATGAGCAAACCAGATTCCAGGCATATATGCACGCGCACATGATGAGCCGTCGTTCCCTTATTGAATCCGGTGCAGAGGTGCCGGAAGACCTGCTCACGCTGGTGGCCAGTGCAAAAACCGATACCGGCGAGTACATCCCTGATGGCGATGCATTATCAATGTTGAATCAACTGTTAGTAGGTGGCAATGAAACGACGACATCATTAATAACCAACATGATATGGCGGTTGTTAGAAGTGCCATCCCTTTGGCAGGAAATCCTGGACGATGAATCGCTGATAGGGGCTGCTGTCGAGGAAAGCTTAAGGTTTGACCCGCCGGTGCTTGGCTTGTACAGAAATACGACCAGGAGTGTAGAACTGCATGGCCAGATAATCCCAGAGGGTAGCAAGGTCTATATTAACTATGCTGCTGCAAACCGGGATGCTGGGGTATTTGAGAATCCGGATGAATTTAGTCTGCACCGAGAGTCCAAACGCCATATGGCATTTGGACTTGGGGTGCATTTTTGTATAGGTGCGCCAACCGCTCGCCTGGAAGCAGAGGTGGCGTTGTCGTTGCTTCGGCAGCGAGTTCCGGACCTTCGTCTTCTCGGTGACGGCGAACGAATAGGCCCGTTCTTTTTGTGGGGGCGACGTAAATTACCAGTGACCTGGCGCTAGTAAAGAGCTTTCATGGGACCCACTTCAGTGGGCAGCTAACGTAAATCAGGAGTATAGATATGGAATTGGGACTAGAGGGAGCAAGAGCGGTTATTTCGGGCGGTAGCCAGGGGATTGGACTCGCCGTGGCTGAGCACCTTGTTAAAGAAGGCGCGAGCGTATGTATCGCTGCGCGACGCAAAGATATCCTGGATGAATCAGTCGCTGCATTGTCAGAGCATGGTGCCGCTTATGGTTACGTGTGTGATGTCTCTGATTACGACGCGACGGTCCAGTGGATGAAAGATGCTGCGCAGGAAATGGGAGGCATCGATATCGTGGTACATAATGCTACCGGAAGCGGACAGCCCGATGGTGGTCCGGATTCCTGGATCAAGAACTTCGAAATTGATGTGCTTGGCATGGTTGGGATGAGTGAAGGAGCGTTACCATTCCTTGAGCAGTCTGACAGGGCCGCCATGGTGCAGATTGCATCGATTACAGGCGTTGAGCATCACGATGTGCCTATCAGTCCCAGTTACGGTGCTATGAAAGCCGCCTCAATTCGTCATATGGCCCAGCGTGCGCAGCAATGGGGCCCCAAAGGCGTTCGCTGTAATACCGTCGCGCCTGGGCCTATCTACATTGAAGGTGGGGCCTGGAACAACATCAAGGACAACGCGACTGCGCTTTATGAGCGCGATCGGGACTGGCATCCGACTAAGCGGATGGGTACCGCTGAAGAAGTAGCGCGGGTCGTGACATTTCTTGCAAGTCCTGCGGCAAGCTGGGTGAACGGTACTACCGTTCGGGTCGACGGTGCATTTACTCGTGGCGTTGATTTCTAGATATCGTATAAACGGTTGTCGAGCAGATTTATTGGTGTGACACTGGGTAACGTAAGCTGTTCAAAATAAAATCAAGGAGCTCAATATGGTTGACAAGCTTAGTACGGGGGACGCTTTTCCATCGCTGGCGCTAAATATTGCGGGCGGAGGTACTATCAATCTGCCTGAAGATCTGGATAAACCGCTAACTGTCGTTCTATTTTATCGAGGCCACTGGTGACCCTATTGCCGTCGCCTGCTTGCGGGCTATGAGGAACGCCGTGCTGCGTTCGCGGAAGAAGGTGTCAATCTCATTGCTG
>Ga0315322_10000353_pt1 | contig 33605 bp, 30 predicted proteins | sample M110021515metaG_FD_203461 | JGI IMG/M metagenome (GOLD analysis project Ga0315322, IMG submission 203461) | Ammonia-oxidizing marine archaeal communities from Monterey Bay, California, United States - M1 100m 21515 | ecosystem: Environmental > Aquatic > Marine > Intertidal zone | place: USA...
TCCAAGTTAATTTGCCGTTGGCTGAAAGAAGCTGATGTCAAAACACTCTTCATCGCCAAGGGCAGCCTTTGGGAGAACGGCTATGTCGAATCATTCCATGGCACGCTTCGCGATGAGTTGCTAAACCGTGCAATCTTCTTGAGCTTTGAGGAAGCTTGCTGGGTGATTGATCGCTGGCGACTCGACTACAACCATCACCGCATCCATAGTTCATTGGATTATCAAACCCCTGCCGCTTATGCGGTCGGGTGTGTTCTTCCGGCTTCGGCTACGCCTCAGCCTCCAGAACACAGTCGCATTACCAACCCCAATTCTCTCACTCAACCTGGTGCAAAGACTGGGGAGTAGTCAATCTACATGGCAGTTGGTTTTTCTGGTCTGACTGTCATGCTCATTGTCAGGATGGTCACTTGTTACACCGTTGCTGGTTGTGTGGGTATCATTGGCATGCTGATCGCTTTCTGTTTACGCGGTCGACGGTTAATCAACCATTGCACCGTGCATGTCGCGGCTTTTGTCTGGTGTCTGTTTGTTTGCACTGTTTTCAGCAGTTCACTGCACACAATGGAAATTGGCAGCATGCTGGGGAAGGGCGTGGGTACCTGTGGATTCGTGTGTTCCGCTTATCCACTCATTGCTTTTGTTTTCTGGGGACGTGGTCTGCGGCGGCGTGAAATTCACGGCGATCAATGTAAGAAAGATTGAGCTGATTTGAGGTGTTTGTATGCGTGTTCAGCGGCGTCTGTTGAGGCTGTTCATTTGCATTGGTGTTCTGTTGTTCCTGTGAGGGCTTGAGGATCGTGAACAAACGCAGCGTGGCAGTTATCGAATTCAATGCTGACCCCGCACATCGCAGGATGTTGCGAATTGTGGTTGTTGTGGTGGTGCTTACTGTTGCGGTTTGCCTAGGCTGTATCTGGTCTCTGCCAACCAAATACTGCAACTATCTGATCCCCGCGATTCTGGGATGCTCGGTCGTCTCGCTGATCATCATCTCGAGACGTTATGTCAGTCGGGTCTCAGGGCTTCTTGAGCGGCATGGACTCATCTGTGAACACTGCGGTTGTTCAACCATTCCACGTCCTGACGAAGTTTCACTGCGTGCGTCTGATAGAGCGTTCGGGACGGAAGCTTGTTACAATTGCGATGCGGATCTGTCGGATGACTAGCTCAGTAACAGGCTGGTTTTTCGGAGTCTCACAAATTTGGTTGGGTTTGCGATGGGGGCGAGTCGTGGGCAACGCCGCTATCAGGGGCTTCGTTTGAAGGGGGAGGGTTCGTACCAGTTGCAGGTTGTAGTGATTAGCCAAAGTGGTGTCTGACCTAGGCGCTGTCGGCGCAATCTTCACGTTCCGCTAGAGCATGTTGTGGGAGGTTCAAGTCATGAAGTTTTCGATGGCAGAGTTTTTGGGGATGGTCACGTTGCTGACGGCGACATTTGCCGCGTTGAGGTATTTGGTCGGAAGCCCAGGTGCGGTTGTCGGCATCATCATTGTTTCTGTTCCAATGCATGTCATGGTTTGTGAGTTGGTTGATCGCATGACAAAGTCGAGCAAGCAACGTGATCGTATCAATTGAGCCTCATGAATGCGGTGCTGTGGTTGCCCTGTTGTGTACTTGCAGTGACGTTGGATTGCAGTGACGTTGGATTGAGGCCCGTCCGTCAGGTCTCAGCGATGGGACGATTTTGTATCAATTTTGGAAGGGGCGTTTGTCGGCACGTTTTTTGAAACGAGTCGGCATTCACACTGGCAACCGTGATCGTTTTTTAATCAAAGAGAAGAAGCATGACTGAGGAAACAAAGGTATCTGTTCCACGCTGGTTCTGGATTTTTTCGATTGTCGCTTTGCTGTGGAATCTGATGGGAGGCATGATTTTCCTCTCGGAAGTGTTTGCCAAAGAAGCGATGATGGAATCATTCACTGAAGAGCAGAAAGAGTGGTCCCGTGCTATTCCGTTCTGGATTTATGTTTTGTTTGCGATTTCTGTGGTTAGTGGCTTAATGGGCAGCATGGCTTTGTTGACACGACGCAGGTTGGCAATCGCTTGTTTTGCAGTCAGTTTTGTTGCTGTTGTTGTACAAATGGGTTACACGATGTTGATTGCCGGAGGCTTGGAAGTGATGGGGCCATCGGGCGCAGTGATGCCATTGTTGGTAGTAACCCTGTCCATCATTTGGCTGTCGCTGGCCAAGTACAGCAGAGACAAATATTTGCGTTAGACGCAGGGGATTTAACGTGGAAAGCCACCGTTTCTCACTTAGGTGGGCCGTGACTTGGTAGCGGGATGTTGGCGGGACTGTCGTGGTGAGCCCCCTTCGTGATGTTACGAAGGCATCGCTTTCGGCTAGGTTGGGACGGACCCGTCTGTTATTTAACTCCGTAAATGAAGTGGTGCTTGGGGGCTGGGTGGTAGATGTGTAGCGAAGGATTCCGCTTCCATGCACGGCATTATAAGATCGGTCTACATGTTGTTACGGATTGTGAGGTGACGATGCGTGGTCACTGCTGTATCCTCCGCGTTGAGTGTTGCTGTGTTTTAGTCACAGAGAATGTCTGCTTGGTTTCACTTTGGCTTGGAGTTGTCGTATGTCTCGTGAATTTTTTCTGTCTTGCTGCCGTGCTGTTGCTTTGTTTGGATGCGCTGGGTTGATGGGGTGTAGTCAGGATGAGGCTGCATTACCCGCGGGTGACGTTGGAGCATCAGTTGCCCCCGTTGAGAAAGAAGTGGTATTAGCGCCAAGTATCAAAATTCTCGATGCTGCGTGGGCAGGGGATGTTGATGCGGTTCGCCAGCACATCGCAGCGGGAACTGATTTGAATACGAGAGGTGAAGACGGAGGAACTTCATTGCATGCTGCGGCAGCAAGGGGAAATGATGAGGTTGCAACGTTATTGATTGATGCTGGGGCGGACGTGAATGCAAAGAAGGCTGATGGTGGGACAGCTTTGCATTCTGCAGCTTTCTTTTGTCATGAAAACATCGTACGGGCATTGTTGGCAAACGGAGCTGACAAGACGATCCAGAATGGTGCAGGGGCCACCGCTTATGATGGCGTTGCAGGTTCATTTGAGGACGTGAAGCCGATTTATGACCTTGTACTGCAGATCATGGGGCCACTTGGTTTGCAGCTTGATTACGAACGTATCAAGGCGGAACGTCCGAACATCGCTGAACTTCTGTCTGCTCAATAGTGGTTGTTTTTATGGTGTTGGAGCCTGGGTTTCCTGGTGTTCCAGTTCTGGGGCTCGTACTGTCTGGCCATTGATTCTGGAGTTGTGGATGACTCCGGGCCTGTTTTCGGCATCTGTGCCATGAACGATTTGGCTTACTGAAAGCAATCTCATGAAATGTAACTTGTTTTTGTTGTTGGCATTCGCTGCCTGTTGCTGTGGTGTTTTTGACTCGTTGTTTGCTGGTGAAGGCCGTGTTGCTAACGACTTGGTCACGCCAGAGATGTCAAGGCAGGATCCTGCGGCTGGCAGGAGGGTGCGTCGGATTGCGCCGGAATATGAGGGCACCGAGGTTTATCATGCTCTCTATTTACCCGTGGACTGGAAGCCAGGCGGAAACTACCCGGTGATCGTTGAGTACACGGGAAATGAGTTTGCTGCATGTGGTTCCACTGGAGAAGTGAAGGATGCGAATCTCGGTTACGGCGTTAGTGGTGGCAAAGGATTCATTTGGGTATCGATGCCGTATGTTGCCAAGGGTAAGCGGCAGAATACACGAACCTGGTGGGGCGACCGTCAGGCGACCGTGGATTATTGCAAAGTCAACCTGCCTCGAATCTGTGAACAGTTTGGTGGTGATCCTGAAGCGGTGTTCATCTGCGGGTTTTCGCGGGGGGCAATTGGGGCAAGTTACATTGGGCTCGCCGATGACGAGATTGCTGGATTTTGGAAAGGTATATTCACGCATGACCATTTTGATGGGGATCGAAAATGGGGCTATCCAGCAAGTGACCGCGTTTCAGCACTCACGCGGCTAGCACGTTTGAAAGGACGCCCTGTGCTGGTGTGCGGCGGGGCCAATGACTTCTTGCAGGAACATCCGGAACTTGCCGCCTTTACGTTTCTGCGCCCGCCAATCGCTGAGATTTTTGATATTCCTGACGGGAAGGTGATTCATCCACATACCGATTTGTGGATGCACCGCGATAGTGAGTCTCGACGGCAGGTGCGAAAATGGTTCGCTGAGCATCGCTAGTCTGTTTCTGACGCGTTTTGCGTTGCAGACTGCATTGCTAACGCATGATGTGTGCTTTTCATCATTCTTGATTTTGTGCTGTTCTTGCGTTGATGCATCGCACAAAAAGATGTTAGTCTCCCGAGGTAGCGGTGGTCACAAGGTTGCGGACTTCGTGTTTTGTAGGGGGCGTGTCTGATCGTTGTTGAACTGTTGCTGGTAGTCTTGTTCGAGGGTGCCACCTGTTCGTAGTGAGGGCGATTTGGGTGGCTAACGTAGCTTGCCTTGCTTTGATCCCCACGTGATGGTGATCGCTTCGTTATCCAACGCCGCGCGGGTGGCGTGTGTATAAGTCTTTTTTAGATATTGCCATGCTGATTTCGCGGAAACATAACTTTCTGTTTGTGCACGTCTACAAGAATGCAGGTATGAGCGTGTCAAAGGCTTTGAGCCCGTTTGCTGTTAGCAAGTATCAACGTGAAACAGTGCGGGTTCTTAAGCAACTGAATTTGCCTTGTCCGACGAACTGGGACCCCAATCCTTTTGACACGCATGTGACGGCGTCGGATTTGGTGGAGGTCATGGGGCAGTCAGAGTTCAATTCGTTCTTTTCTTTCGCATTTGTGCGCAATCCATGGGACTGGCTTGTTTCGATTTACTGTTATGTGCTGAAGAAACCTGATCACCGCCTTCATGATCATTTCATCCGTTTGGGCACTTTTCAGAATTACATTGCTTGGCAGTGTGAGGATGGCCTCCCACCGCAGAAAGACTTTCTTTTCTCCAGGGATGATCAGCAGTTAGTCAATTTTATTGGTCAGTTTGAAAATTTGGAACGAGACTTCAAATCAGTTTGCACCCAGGTTGGCGTTTCAGTTGAATTACCCAAGCTAAATGTCTCGCGGCAGTCGCGATCATTCACAGAATATTACGATGAACGCTTGGTTGAAATGGTACGGGAAAAGTACCAACCGGATATCGATCTGTTTGATTATCAGTTTTGAGAAATTACGCTGGTGGGGGAAGTGTGCAGTGAGCGCTACAGGAGTGCAGGAGAAAAGAAAATGCAGTCTGGGTCTGAGTTTGCAGGAGGGGGATGGTGAACCCGTATCTTACGCCCGGATCGCAGCCAATCGCTAAGCAACGTGGCGAGTACAAGTTTACTCCGCTTTTCGTCCTGTTGTACTTCTATCCGTTATTGCCGGTTGCGGGAGCCTACTTGGCTTGGGGTTTGTCTACAGTTGCTTTGGAACGCATGTCTGTGGCATATCGTGACTATCCGGAGACCTTGGCGATTCTATTTTGTGGATATACCGGTGGGATCACCCTGCTGATTGCTCCACTTATTGTGCCGTTCGGGGTTTGGGTCGCCGTGTGGAGGCCATTTGGCTACGTTTCAACGCCGGACGTCTCGCTCACAATGCGGTTGATGTCACTAGGTGGTTTTTGTCACTAGGTGGTTTTTGTGCAGTGGTCGCGATTGTGTGTCTGCTTTTTTGTTATGACCCAGCGGGTGTGCTGACTTGGTTTCTGGACTGATCGGCAGTGCAGGAAAAGATTGGCGATTGGTAGTGTTTTGGCTGGAATCGTGATTTAACGTAAATAGCGACCGGCTTGATGCTTTGCAGCCCAATTCGGTTTTTGAAACAGTCTGCTAAACTTCTACCTCCTGAATGAGTATCAAGTGAGTTGACAGAGGTACCGCCAGGACTCAGCATTCGATTTCTACTGGTTCAGGGTTGCAAATGGATCTTTTTATGGAAGCTGCTATTGAGCAGGCCCGCCTCGGTTACTCAGAGGGTGGGATTCCAATTGGATCGGTGCTAGTGATTGATGATGAAATCGTTGGTCGAGGCCACAATCGGCGTGTTCAGCGTGGCAGTGCCATCTTGCATGCTGAGATGGACTGTCTGGAAAACGCCGGACGACTGAAAGCATCGGATTACTGTCGGTCCAAGATCTATTCAACACTCTCTCCCTGTTCAATGTGCAGCGGCGCGATTTTGCTGTATCGAATACCCAAGGTGGTTGTTGGCGAGAATCAGACGTTTCAAGGTCCAGAGGATTACGTGCGGAAACAAGGTGTGGATGTTGAGGTGATCGACAGCCGTGAATGTGTTGAACTCATGCAGCAGTTCATTCTGGAGAGTCCAGACCTTTGGGATGAAGATATTGGTGAATGATGGTGTGTCGATAGAGTATATCTTCAGGAAAAAGTAACTGATGAGAACGAACCCCTATTCATTAACGTCCACAGGCCAACCGCAGGGAAATGACCCCATGCGCGGTTCACTCTTGAAGAGGTTTTTATTCTGGTGGCTTAAGTTTTTTACCGCGTATTCACTGGGAATCATTTCCTGCATGGTGCTGACACCCGTGGAAGCTGAATTGGCAGGTATTTGGTTGTGGCCAGCCTACTTACTTGCACCTGTTGGCTTGTTGTTGTCGGCAGTTTTGTTGTGGCAGGAAAATGACCTCAGTTTTGGTAAAAGTGTTCTCAGCGTGGCATTGTGGGTCATGGCTTTCACTCCATGTGTTCTGGAGTGTGTTTGTTTTTTGTGGCATCAGTCTCGCCTCGGGAGGTGGCGACCGTTGTGGGTCGGATTTCCGATTGGCTTCATTGGAACGCTGGGGATGTTTTTCTCTGCTCAGCTTTCCATTTGATTTTGATGGAAAGCGTGGGATTAAAATCTGCTGTTCCGGCGTGCAATACAGAAGTGCGTGATGTTTGCGCAAGGCGAGGAGTCCATTTGATCTGTGCGCACGTGTCAGAGGGCAATTCGACTTCAGGATTCGCTATTATGGTTCGTCAGAGGACGGGACTTTGGGATTTGGTAAATTCAGAAATTGGGTGCGTCATGTTGGTAAGATTGTTCGCGATTCTCATGATCCTGGATGTTTCGTTCTGTATGGCAAAAGAGCCTGCCGACACCAATTATGATGAGGCAAAGGTTCCAGCGTATAAGTTGCCTGAGTTGCTGCGGGATCACGAGGGCCGGTCAGTAGGGCGTGTTCAGTGGGAGGGGCATCGCAGGAACGAGATCCTGGAATTGCTGGAGGATTCTGTTTATGGAACGACCCCCAGTAAACTGCTCGATGTTCGTTACGAATTGGTCGGGGAAGATCGAAATGCCTTGGCGGGGAGAGCGACTCGCAAGCAAGTGGCTGCATTCTTCGGAGAGATGGACTACCGGCTTGATATTTTACTGTATGTCCCGAATCAGGTTTCCGGTCCCGCGCCTGCATTTTTAGGATTGAACTTTGACGGGAACCACACTGTTCATGCAGACGTTGAAATTTTAAAGCGAGGGACATCTAAAGGACGTGGGTCGCTTGCGGGCCGCTGGCAATTGGAGATGTTGATTGAACGTGGTTACGCCTTGGTGACAGTGCACCGCGATCAAATTGATCCCGATAATTATCGGAATGATTTCTCTGACGGCATTCATCCACTGTTTTATGAGGATAGTCAGGTTGAACCTGAGCCAGGGCAATGGGGATCGATCGGCGCGTGGGCGTGGGGCTTGTCTCGTGTTCTTGATTGGCTGGAGATCGAGGAATTGGTTGATGCCTCACGCGTCGCAGCGATCGGTCACTCTCGGTTGGGAAAAACTGCGCTCTGGGCAGGCGCACAGGATCGTCGTTTCGCCATGGTCGTCAGCAATAATTCAGGGTGCGGCGGCGCAGCACTTTATCGCCGTTGTTACGGAGAGCGGATTCATCACATGATCAAACCCGTTGGGTATTGGTTCTGCAGGGATCACCATCAGTACCAGCAACGGGAGCATGAGTTGCCTGTTGACCAGCACATGCTGCTGTCGCTTGTGGCTCCACGCCCTTTGTACATTGCCAGCGCGACCAATGATCGTTGGGCAGATCCCCGAGGTGAATTTCTGGCTGCCAAATATGCCAGCCCAGTGTATGAGTTGCTGGGCGAAAAAGGGCTTGGGAAACATGAAATGCCTGCGCCTAATATTCCCTTACATACTCGCATTGGTTATCACTTGCGGTCTGGTGATCACAACGTGACACGATTTGACTGGCAGCAGTACCTTGCATTCGCAGATCAGCATTTGCATGCGAATTGAACTTTACGCTTGAGGGTGTTTGACGCGACGAGGGTGACCCAAGGGGCTGGTTTTTGGTTTGTATGCTGGACGTCCATCTGTCTTGAGCGGTCGAGTAGTGATGGCACGACTTTGATGTGTAGCTCATGCCCACTTTTATACAACTTCGAGGGAGGACTGAGTGAGTTCGGCAGAAGCTTGTAAGATGATTGATGAGCTGTGCAGGAGGCTGAAATCAGCGGGCTGTGTGATCTCGGATCGTCTACCTGGGGTGGACGCGGAAAGCAGAGTGTTGATGGCTTCCAAAACTAAATTTTCATGGAAGGGTTTTGTCTTTCTATCTCAACACGTCGTGGTTCGCGAAATATCGGAGCCGAAAGTTCAGGACGTGCAGCAACTGTTTGACATCGGGTTTGCGGCAGCTAAGAAAGTAAACTGCGTCCCGCTACTGCGAGGCATGCAATTTGGATATGTAGTGATTCCGGTGATTGTTGCCGAGGTGGTCAGTCCGGAGGTTCGTCGTTACGTGTGTCAGGCACCTTTGAATCGCTGGTGCTTGCTTGAGCTGCCTGTCATTTGCAACATTCGCACAGAAGAGGCATGGTACTTCAAGAGAACGAATCTTTGGGGTGCGTTCTTTTTTTCTGATTTGCGACGTCTCATTCATCAGTTTGTTGAGTAAAGCGTTAAGCTATGTTTGAGGCCGACAATGCAATTCTGATTCATGTGGGATGAATCAGCGATGTTGGTCCACAGGTTTTATGTTGAGCTTCGTGGTTATGTCGGAAAATCCGTATGCTTCCAGTTCTGATGTTCCGGAAACGCAAGGGCACTCTCTTTTTTCTCGGAAAATGCTTTTGTTGGGATTGCTGATACTTCTGATTTCATTTTTGTTTTTTTGTTTCCTTCTCAGTGACCTCCTCATACCTCAATTGGATGATGACGTCAGTGCTGCGGGTTTAGCGACGCAAGTGAGCGGTGCTTTGGCTCTCATCCCTGTTGCTTTTTTAGCGGGTCTGATTGGGTTGGTGTTGACCGTGGTCGGTCTTGTGCGATCGGGAAAACGCGTTCCCAGAGATGAGGTTCGAGGTTAATTCACCAACAAACGCGAGATGGAAGTTCAATAGGCGGCGGGGTCGCGGGCAGAGAATGCCGCCTTGTCTATTTCAAGCTTTTCAAGGTCGCCGTAGTAGAGGTCAGTCACCGTAGTAAAGGTCAACGGTTGCAATGGGGGGGATGAGCGTCAGGTTGGCGTGCCGGTGCAACGGCTTGGGAAAAGCCGCCGGTTCATTAGTTGATCACCAGGACTGTGAGGAGGAGTTGCGATGAAAAGGCGTGGCATGCACACGGATTTTAAAGCGGATCTGATCGCAGAAGATGCGTTCATCGCAGCCAACGCGACCGTTCGTGGATGGGTGACCATTGGTGGCAGTTCCAGTGTCTGGTTTGGTGCGGTGGTTCGGGGAGATACGGAAGTAGTTGAAATTGGTTGTAGAACCAATGTCCAGGATTTAGCTGTTTTGCACGCCGATCCTGGCTACCCCTGTCAGTTAGGCGATGATGTGACGGTTGGGCATGCGGCAGTGGTGCACGGAGCTATCGTCGAGTCCGGCGCTTTGATCGGGATTCGAGCGGTGGTGCTCAACGGAGCGAAGATTGGTAGCGGGGCGATCGTGGGCGCGGGAGCCGTGGTGACCGAGGGGATGGAGATTCCTGCGAGGCATCTTGCAGTGGGGGTTCCCGCCAAGGTGATTCGCGAGTTGACGGCGGAAGATTCAGAGCGACTCACGCGGACTGCGGGACACTATGTGCTTGCGGCTCAGGCGTATCGTGAGTGCGGTGACGCATCCTAGCTTGGGGCGGTGACTGGCGGGTCGGGCGATCTGTCGGGCCCCTTGGTTGTGTTGCCGGGCAGGTCTGGTTTTGAGTGCCAGCGTGGACTGTCAGCGTGGACTGTCAGCGTGGACTGTCAGCGTGGACTGTCAGTGTCGTTTCGAGTTTGTCTCAATCGATTTGTCAGTGCGGTTTTTTGCAGGCCTTTGCGACGGCACATCCGCTGCAGCCAGTTCCACACTCACCATCCTGTTCCCCGCAGTTGGGGCCGCAGCCGTCACTCAATAGTTTCGAAAAGTGACGTGTTCGAACGATGGATTCGTATCGTTCGGTGATTTCGCGGGTGATGGATTCAGCCAGCGAGTCAACGGAGCCGAGGAAGTGCATCACGAGCGTTCCGCCGTCAAACAGCTGATCTACGTCCAGCAAAACCGATTGCGACTCTGACTCGGCGAGGGCGGTTTGGCACGCTTCTACCGCTTCGCGTTTGTGGCGTTCCAGGCGGCGGAGCAGTAGTTCGTCTTCTGTCGTCGTGGGCCGCAAGACCGACGCCGTGGGCTCACGACTGGTGGGTTGGGCCGCCGTTTCATCGGTAGCGAGGCTCTTTTTTAGGGCCGGATCTGATACGCAGCGAATGATTTCCGCCAGTTCTGTTCCACGACCGGTTCGCACGATCACACGCCTGCCACGCGGCAAAATCAGCGGACAATGGGCTAGATGGACTTCGCAGAGAGCGCCAATTCGGACGTAGGAATACGACATGAGGTGGGTAGTTCGAAAGTAGACGACTTGCCGATCTTGGGCGACGAGTTCACCATGGTGGCGGATTGACAGGAAATTTGCAATTCTTGTGAGTCGTTCCGTCGTTGAAACCTGCTCTTTTCGTTTGAGATTATACGAATATCATGTCGCTGAACCTTGAGTCTGAGCCGCTGAGCCGAGTTGCAGTTGATCGCTATCAAGAAATGGCTGATCAGGTCCTCAGTGGTGAGCCACTGAACCGTGAACAAGCCCTTTCGATTTTGACGGCGCCGGATATCGATGTGCTGTCGATTTTGTCGGCGGGATTCCGAATTCGGCACCAGCATTTTGGAAAGTCTGTCCAGTTGTACTTTTTGATGAGTGCCAAGAGCGGGCTGTGTCCTGAGGATTGTCACTACTGCAGCCAATCAAAAGTCTCAGAGGCCCCCGTTCCCAAATACAATATTCTGAAACGGGATGACTTGATGGAGGCAGCCAGGCTGGCTTCCGAGCGAGGGGCCAAAACGTACTGCTTGGTGATTTCAGCCCGTGGTCCGAACGAACGCGAACTCAATGCCGTCGAACAGATCGTTCCTGAGATCAAAGATAAATACGGTCTCGATATTTGTGCCTGTCTGGGGCTGTTGTCGAAGGAGCAGGCCGATCGATTGAAGGCCTGCGGCGTTGATCGTGTCAATCACAACTTGAACACGAGCGAAGACCACTATGCAGACATCTGCACCACCCACACCTACGCAGACCGTGTCCAGACGCTGCAGCATGTTAAAGATGCAGGCATGGAGATGTGCAGCGGCGGAATCATTGGCATGGGAGAGAAGCACGAAGATATCGTGTCGATGGCGTTTGACCTGAGAGATCTTGGGGTTCAATCCATCCCATTGAATTTTCTCAACGCTATCGAGGGGACACCGCTGCAAAAGAATGATGAATTGACAGCCAACGATTGTCTGCGTGCATTGGCAATGTTCCGTTTCGTTAATCCTGATCGTGAGTTGCGGATCTCAGGTGGCCGCGAGATTCATCTGCGATCGCTTCAGCCTTTGGGGCTTTATGTTGCCAACAGTCTTTTTGTTGGAGACTATCTGACGACGAAAGGCCAGGCACCGCAGGAAGATTACGACATGATTCGTGATCTGGGTTTTGAAGTGACTGAGTCCGCTTGCGATTCCTGAACTCCAAAACAACTTCTGAACGAAACAGGGCCGCTGAAATCTCAGCGACCCTGATCGTCAGGCATGAAGCTTTGCTTTGATCGCGTGACCTCATGCTTAGGCAGTCATGAGGTGCTGGCGGTTTCTTATTTGCAGCCGCTTTGGGATCGCAGTGATCACTTGACTGTGTTCACAGTGACGCCTGGCCAGGCGTCTGTGCGAAATGGAGTCATCTGCAAGCCTTCACTGCTTTGGACGTTACAAACAGGGTTAGTGGCCCAAGCGTAGCGGACTGCCATGGGGTTTTTTACTTGGTCGCTCCAGACTTCAATCGTGTCTTTGCCTGTGATTTTTGCGTTTGCGTTGACGAACTTTTTGTCTTCGCCTGCGATCGCGAATCCAACAGGCTCGCGAACATCAAATGTGTCCAGACGGCCACCCACGTGATCGAATTTCAGATTCGCTTTTGAACCTTTGATCGTCATCGACTGGTACGTTGGACTGCGAAATGGGATGTCATAGCCGTAGTCATTCGCGAGAGCCCAACGTGCCAGGCGTTTTGCAACGTCTTGTTTATTGCGGGGGTGAATGTCGGATGCTTCGCCTAGTTCGATAATGACAGCTTCACCGGTGTTGGGCAATTTTGACATCGTCATGGTCTGCGCTTCACGGAGTTCTGCCCAAGGGCTGTCAGCGGGGGTGTCGACTTCTGCTTGGAAGTCGGCCAGTTGCACCCAGTAGAAGGGGAAGTCGCCTTGCCCCCACTCTTTGCGCCAGTTGTCGATCATCAGTGGGAAAAGATCGCGGTACTGATACGCGCGATTGGCATTGGATTCGCCCTGATACCAAATGGCACCACGAATGGTGTAACCGATGGTGGGGTGCAGGACACCATTGTAGATGTTGGAAGGACGATGATTGCCGGTGAGTTGGTTACGTGGTGGTCGGGGGCGATTGCCTTTCTTGTTCTTTTCCCAGTTGGCCAAACGCTTTCGATAGGTGTCCATCGCTGTTTCGTGGTCGTAACTCTTGGCCATGGTGTCCCACTTTTCAAGCAGCTCGTCGTACTGACCTGCCTCTTCGAGTACCTCGCGGTTGACCCATGCTTCAGCCGCTGATCCGCCCCATGCGTTATCGATCAAACCAATCGGCACATCAAGCGTTTGGTGCAGTTGTCGACCAAAGAAGTAACCGACGGCAGAGAAGTTTTTCGCGGTGGTTGGACTGCAGGCTTCCCATTTTCCATCGAAGCTGTCCTGAGGTTCCTGAACGCCTACCTGCGGCACCGAGATCAATCGGATGTTGGGATAATTGGCAGTCAGCGTTTCAAGGTCGGGATCATTGGCGCTTCCGACTGGCCACTGCATGTTGGATTGGCCGGAGCAGATCCAGACTTCACCAACGAGCACATCTTTGAATGTTTTGGTTTCGTCAGCCTTGATGATCAATTCGTGAGGGCCACCCGCTGGTAGCGGGTCCAGTTTGACATCAAATCGACCGGTCTTATCTGATTTTGTGTCTGCTTCATGTCCAGCCATCTCAATGTGGACATCGGTGTTGGGCTTGGTCCAGCCCCAGACATGCACCGGCATGTCACGTTGCACCACCATCGAATCACCGAAAATGGGAGACGTGGTCACATCGGCAACGCAAACTTGCGCTATCAGTGTCACAGCGGCAAAGAAAGTCAAAAGGCGACGCATGCAGAGATCCTGTAAAGGTAGGGATAAAAAGGGGGGGGGACGTTGTGGATAGATGATACTAGGGACCACACTCAGATGCCGCCCCTGAGAAAATTTGCAGGCTGGATTCTCGTAAATCGTTGTCCTCAACGAAGTCTGTCTCAGCAGTTGTAGCAATCGTTCGGGGGATTGCTGCTGTCTATTGGTTGCTGATCACTCTTTGCTGGTTGCTGGAGGTAGCGAGTTTGATCATGGAGGATGATCGAAAATCGATTTAGGGCTGAGAGTCGTGTTTCAAATGCCCGCTGGTTGGCATCACGCCTGTTTCGAGTCGTATTTCGCCTGCTTTGTGAAGCCGAGGAAAGTCGGGTCCGAAGTGCGGTGGAAAAGGTTAAACTAACCTCCTGATATTCTTCCTTACCCTGTTTTGCTGGATTCGCTCATGCGACGAATGATTTGTGCGGCCGTGTTGGTATTTGCTGGGGTTCTCGGCCTCATAAATCTGGTGGGTGCTGGTGTCGCGGTTGGGGCAGATCGCCCCAATATTTTGATCGCGATTGCTGATGATCAATCGTATCCGCATACCTCTGCTTACGGTGATCCGGTGATCAAGACGCCAGCATTTGATCGGGTCGCCAAAAATGGGGTTTTGTTTCGCAATGCATTCACGCCTGCCCCCGGTTGCAGTCCCATGCGTGCGGCGTTTTTAACAGGCCGTGAAATATGGCAAAATCGTGAAGCCGGAACGCACGCCAGTACGTTTCCCCGCGATCTACCCGTTTTCACCGAGCAACTTGCATCGGCCGGCTATCACGTTGGGATGACAGGCAAAGGTTGGGGCCCAGGACGAGCATCTGATTGGCCTCATAACCCGGCAGGCAAGGCATACACCGCAAAGAAAATAAAAGCTACTGACAGGATCAAGGGCATTTCCACGAATGATTACTCGGGAAATTTTGAAGACTTTCTGAAGGCTCGTTCCGATGATCAGCCCTTCTGTTTTTGGTTTGGGGCCGGTGAGCCTCATCGGACCTATGAGCGGGGAGTGGGAGCAAGGAATGGTCTTGATCCAGCTAAAATACGCATGCCAGGTTTTTTGCCCGGCAGTGAGGAAGTGCGGTCCGATGTGGCGGATTACCTCTTTGAAATTCAGTGGTTTGATCAGCACTTGGGCCGCATGCTGGATCATCTGGCAGATGCTGGTGAACTCGACAATACTTTTGTGATTGTGACAAGCGATAATGGGATGCCATTTCCTCGCGCGAAAGCAAATTTGTATGAGTACGGCATTCACATGCCATTGGCAGTTGCGTGGCCAGCAAAAGTATCAGCGGGACAGGATACTGCTGAGCTGGTCAGTCTGATTGATGTGACACGCACCATTTTTGATGCTGCAGGGGTGGAACCTCAGCAGGCCGAACAACTTTCTGGACATAGTCTGCTGCCCAGCATCATTCAAAACGCCAAACGAGCTCAGTCGCCGCGTGAGTTCGTATTCAGTGGTCGCGAACGACATTCTTCATCACGTTTCAATTCGCTCAGTTACCCTTGCAGGTGCGTTCGTACCAAGACGCACCTGTACATCAGGAATTTCACCCCGGAGCGTTGGCCGGCTGGAACGCCGCGCAAATATCTGGGGGCAAAATATGATCAGGATGGTGATTTGGTAGCCTCAGCGTTGTCGCCTGAGCATGCCGGTTATCACGACATTGATAATGGCCCAACGTTGCAGTGGATGATTGCCAATCAAGACGTGCCTGCTGTGGGGGAATTGCTGCAAGCTGCTGTCGCTAAACGTCCAGCAGAAGAATTGTTTGATATCCGTGAAGATCCTGCCTGTTTGAAAAATTTGGCAGGAGACCCCAAGGTGGCGGCAGTGCAGGCAGCCTTGTCCGATGCGCTGACTCAATACCTGACGCAGACCGGTGATTTGCGTCAGACAGATCCGGAAGCTGGGCAGGTTTGGGAAACGTACGAAAGGGTCAGTTCACTCAGGTGGTTCCCGGTCCCGGATTGGTACCAACGGGATCCGACGAAAGCACCCAAGCAACCGTGGCTGGAGAAACGTCGTCCCCGTGAGTGATCGGAGCATTGGTGCAAGCGGGCGCAGTTTACCCATCGACAGCAGGACAGAGTGGATTGATTTATCCTTTGCCTCAGCTTGCCAAGGTCGGTTCATGGGAGATATCCGCGGCGCACAGGCATGGAGATGAATCTGCGATTCCACGAAGGCGGGTTCAATGACCGACCACGATGATTGGAATGAGCATGGGGGGCGTTGCGGTACGCGGTCTAACCGACGTGATTCGCCCAGTGCCTACTGGTTTCCCTCGGTCGCCGAGGAAAGCACGATACTGCATCACCACAGTGCGCACGATCATGAATAGAGCGTGCAGTTCGAGTTCTGTGTCTCAGGGTTTTTCGTAAGACGTGAACGCAACAGTTACGAGTTGGGGGCAAATGCATTTGCCCCCAGAAAGAAGCAAGCTCGGCCAGAAACGAAAAGAGCATCAAAGAGAGCATTGATGCAATGGCCTTCACCTGAATTGCCTCGCTAACTTCGCCATGGAGAGCCATGTGAAAAGTCAACACGCTCGCAGTACTGTCCGATCGTCAGCAGAAGGAACCAAATCGATGACTGTGGCGATCACGGTCTCACATCTTGATTCATCAGCGTGTTGGTGCGCTGAGCTCATTGCTGCTTGTGATGCTGCCCGTTGGTCACCTGAGTCAATCAGTCAATGTTGCGAATTCGGATGTTCTTGAATTCTGCCCACATTGGCTTGCCCGCGTGCAGTTGCAAAGCCAAAACTCCCTCCATCAACGCTCGATCGGGGTGATCCGTGAAGTCGAGGATCAGTTGGCCATTGAGGTAGTGACGAATGTTTCTGCCTTTGGCAATGATGACTACCTCATTCCAGTCATCCACTTTCATCAGGTCTTTGAATGCTTGCTCATTGATTAAATTGTCGCGGATGATTTTCTTGCCATCATCAGTCCATGTCGCTTCCTCGCCCACCATGCAGATTCTTCCTCGCTTCCCCGTGAATCCACCTTCATCGTAGATGAACCCGGGCACATTGGGGAAATTTTCTTCGTTGCGAATCTCATGCTGATACCCTCGGACTATCCAGGCATTCCGCGGCTTACCCTCCGTGATGTGCTTGGATCGGTATTGGATGCCCGAGTTGTTGCTCGCGGTACAGCGAAACGAAAGTCGTAATTCAAAATCTTTGAGCGTTCCGTCTTCCCAAATCAGGAATGTGTTGCCATTGGCTTTTTCTTTTGCGGTGGTCTCACCGTGAATCACTCCGTCTTTCACGGACCACAGACGATCATCGCCACTCCAACCATCGAGATCCTTGCCATTAAAGATGACTTTCATGTCGCCTGTCTCGGGCGGAGCTTTGTGGTGGTCGGCAAAGCAGACCGAGGAAGCGACAAGTAAAGAGAGTGCGACAAACTTTCGGAACATCGATAAGGACTCCAGAGGCTGGTATTTGTTACAAGATGCACCATTGAGTATGGCTGACCCCGTTTCGTAAAACAACGGGCAAACGTTTGGGTGATATCCGGAGCGTTGTTGTTGGCTTGGTCACCCATGAAAAGACACAACCTATCCTCGCCTCTTTTCGACTTTGATTGCTAACGAAAGTCTGGCAGTCGAAAGTCTGGCAGTCGATGAGATGGCAGGCAGATGCATTCGAGATGCGGCTTTTACCTTTGATCTTTTTTGCAATGAGTGAACTGGTGAGTGCTGGCTTGCGTAGACCGGGGTTGGGTTATTGAGGACACAGACGGGCAGTTGTTGTCTTCTGAGTCGGTGAAACGACCATGGCCGTGTTGAGGAACCCTTTTCTTTACCCTTTTGCAACCGTCGTCGCAGTCCCGACCGCAAAGTCAGATTACGAAGAAATGTGATCTCCGGTAAGATGACGATTGGATGGAGTCGCATGGCAGCGCTCAATGTGCTTAAAATCTGGCATCGCGAAGCGGACCGTTCGTGATCTCATGCTGGCTTGTTTATCAAGTTTCTGTAATCGTTCCTAATATTAGGGTGCTGTTCTTTTGGGCAATGTTTCGCAATGGTTGGTTTGGCTTCTGGTGGTGACCATTCTGCCGTCCATGTTGTGTAGCATTTTGGTGCTTTATCCGATTCGACGCTACGCGCACCGACTGGGTTTGCTTGATCGACCGGGCGGTCATAGTACTCACACGGAAGTCACACCATTGGGTGGTGGTATTGGGATTTGGCTGGGGATCATGCTGACGTTCTTGTCAGGGACGATCGCAGTATTGGTGGCACGTGATTCGGTTTGGTTTCAACAGTACTTGCCCGAGTCCGTCGTGCCCTATCTGGATGGTATTTGGTCACGTGTCACGCAAATCTGGTACTTGCTCGGTGCGGGAACAATCTTGTTTGCGCTGGGTTTAGCGGATGATCGTTATGGTGTGAATGAGTGGGTTCGACTGGCAGTGGAGTTCGCGATCGCGGCGTTTGTGGTTTATGGGTTAGGGTTTGGGTTGACGGCACATATTGGCATTTCATGGCTGACCAACGTGCTGTCGATGATCTGGATTGTTGGCGTGATCAACTCGTTCAACATGTTGGATAATATGGACGGCTTGAGCGGTGGCGTTGCGGCGATCATTGCAGCGGCGATGGCTCTGGTCATGTTGTCGACTCGCGATCCCGGGACGGCGCGCCCCCAGGTATTGGTGGCTGCGTTGCTTCTGGTGGTGCTGGGGGCCCTGTTGGGATTTCTCTGGCACAATCGACCGCCGGCACGGATTTTCATGGGGGACGGTGGCAGTTATCTGGTGGGATTCCTGATTGCGGTGTCGATGTTGATGGCAACTTTTGCGGGCAGCGGCGACCGACCACATGCTGTGTTGGCGCCTTTGTGCGTCATGGCAGTTCCGCTTTATGACATGACCACGGTTTTGTGGATTCGTATTCGCGAGGGGCGGAGCCCGTTCGTGGGTGACCGCAGTCATTTTTCACATCGGCTGGTTGATTTGGGGTTGGGACGCACTCAGGCGGTGCTAACGATTTACCTGGTCACCGCCACCTGTGGCCTCGCGGCTGTCTTGCTGACGCAGGTGTCATTGCCACAAGCTGTCATGGTGCTGGGCATTGTGTTGTGCATGCTCTTCTTGATCGTCATTTTGGAATCTACCGGATGGCGAAAAAGCAACGATTGAACAGACGACCGGGCCCAGCTGAATTGTCGGTGGGAGCGAAACAGCAACCGAGATCGGGCGGAACAGCTGTGCTGAGGCGGAGGAGCAAGAAAGAGGCGGCGAGTGCGCTGACCAGCGTGGGGGCAGCCCGAACGTGGGCATCGCAATTATTCGATCCGATGAATGTCGGGGTTGCTTTGCTGGCGGGCGCGGTTGTTTATTTGGCTTACCATCCCAGCGACAGCGTTGCTGTTGAACAGGGAGATGCACTCTGGTTCACCTTGCTTGCCGTTTTCACGGCAACGGTGACCTGGGCTGGATGGTTTTGGCAGCGTGCTGGCCGCTCAGTTTCGGGGGGCAAGCAACGTGAGAAAGTTGATGACGGGCTTGAGAGCTCTGGAACGACGCTTGCCAATTCGGTGTCGGATTCACCACGTCATTTAATGGATCCTTGGTCTGCGGTGGTGTTGGATTGGGCAGCATGGCTGTTAGCGGCATGGATGATCTGTGCTGCCTACGCAACCTGTCCTCCTGGTAATTTGCGGATGGCAACCAATGAGGCTTGGCTTTGGGTTTCGGGGGCAGCCATCTTCTCTTCAGCACGTTTGTTGACTGAAAAATTGGGAACCAGGCGATCGTTATTAGCACTGGTCCTCGTTTGTACGGTTGGTTTATCTGTCCACGCCTTGCACCAATACTTTGTAACTCTGCCAGCGAACAGATTGCTCTTCTTGCAGGACCCCGACAAGGTGCTGGCCATTGCCGGAGTCAATGCACCGGCAGGCTCATCTGAACGAATGGTGTTTGCAAATCGTTTGATGGATGGTGGACCCACGGCGACTTTTGCTTTGGCTAATTCGCTTGCTGCGATTCTGTTGTTTGCGGTGGTTCTCGCTGTGGGGGTGTTGCGATACCGGATTCGAGTTTTGGGACGCCTTGGGATTGTATTCTGGATTTCCGTTGTCTTGTTGTGTGCTGGCGCCTTGCTGGCTGCACGTAGTCGATCTGCGACTTTGGCGATGGTGATTTCGGTTGGCTTGCTTTGGCTGTCGTCGGGTCGTTTAGGACGCTTTCGATCTCGTACCGTGATGGTCGGATTAGGGTTGCTGTTTTCCGTTTCGGTCGGTGGCGCGTTGTTCCTCGGGTTCTTTGGGAATCGCGAGTGGTTCGAGCAGGCACCCGCTTCGTTGGCATTCCGTTTCCAGTATTGGCGAGCAAGCTGGCAGATGGCGTTGGAGTATCCGTGGTTCGGTGTTGGCCCCGGAAACTTTCAGTCGTTGTATGAGCGGTTTCGTGAATTGAGTACCACCGAGCAAATCGCGGAGCCACACAATTTGTTCATTGAAACGCTGGCAAGCGGTGGCTTCGTCGCTTTGGGTTTGTTGGCCAGCCTGCTCATCGCGATCGCTGTGGTTTGTGTTCATCAAATGCGTGGTGCAGGTGAAGAGAACACAGAGATGGAGACGACGGCGTCGCTTGATTCAAACGGAGACAAGTGGATTTTTGTGGGAGGGACTCTTGCATTCCTGCTGGTTTGGTGGATGGGGCTGTTGGCCCTGACTTTACCGGACCTCGCAGCAAGCATGTTGGTGGTGCCGGCGGTGGTGCTTGCTGCCTTTGCATGCTGGCCTGCGATGCGTTCGCTTGGTAGCCGAGAGATCGATTCGATCGTTTTGAGTGCTTGCGTTGGTGTCGGAATCCATCTGATGGTTGCGGGCGGCTGGACCGTACCTGGAGTTGCATTGCTGCTTTGGATTGGGGGTGGATTGTTGACGCGGCGCGCGGGCACCTGCAGCGCGTTGAATGGGTCCAAAGGAAGCAGTGCTGAAGATAGCAGTCGTCTATTTGGGGCTGCCTGTGGAAAGCCGTGTGCTGTTGCAGTCGCGATCGTTGGGGCGTTGAGCGGCTTGGTTTTAACGCTCCAGTCGCTCGGGCCGGTTGAGACACGGAAGAAAGCGATGGCCGAGGCGGCTGAATTGCTGCAAAGCGGGCGGATTCGGCAGGCTCAGGATCAATTGTTAGTCGCAGCCTCTGCTGACCCGTGGTCCCCAGAAGCGATGCTGTGGCTGGCGAATCTCAATCAATTGCAGCTGGCAAAACTCGATCCATTGCAATTGAGTCGCCCCGGTGCATCGGACGATTTACGTCAAGCGTGGGATTCGGCGTTGAACGAGGCTTTGAAGCGTGCGGGGGAGGACCCCGCTGCTTATCGCCAAGTTGCGAGTCAGCGAATTCACTTGTATCAGGTTCATGGGCAGGCTGTGGACTTACGGGCGGCCACCGAGATTTTTGAACAGGTGGCGCTGTGGAGCCCAGCAGACGAGTGGATCATGGCCCAGATGAGTGTGCTTGAAGCGGCGCGTGGACGGTCTTCTGAAGCCGCAGAGTATGCCCAGAAAGCCAGGGAATTGTCGGTTTTGGGTGGAAATATAGAGCGGGCCCTCTCTCGGCAGCTAATCTTCTTGCCGCAGAAGGTCGGCCGGCCCGCCCAAGCAGAGCCAATCCGTCTACCCGCCGATGAATTGTTCACTCAGCAGCCTAAGGCCCTAGGGGCTGTACCGAAGTGATTGTCCATACCGAGGTGATTGTCCTGACGAACTAATTGCCGAACCGATCCGGTGGCAGTAACGTAATACCAGCGTAGGTCTACCTCGAAACCGTCTTTTTTGCATCACAGCTGTTCCATGACAAAATTTCTACTGGGTATCGTTTTCGCAGTCGTGCTTGGAACAACTGCTGGATGGGCCATCAATTATGTCTATTACGCAGGCGTCGTTGGGTATTTTGGGCCTTTCTCGACGGATAGCGATTTTCAGGCGACCGATTTGGTTTCCACCTTGCCCGTCGATACGGGGGACTCCGGTGCCAAAGTGAAAATGCTTACCGCACAGGTTCACGACTTTGGCATGATGAAGCCTGGAGACGAGGGGGAGCACATTTTCCGAATCGAGAACGTTGGTACGGATAATCTGCTTTTGCGATTGGGGGCAACTACCTGTAAGTGCACGCTCGGAGATCTTGAGCGTGAATCGCTGGGGCCTGGTGAGAGTACCGATGTCAAACTCAGCTGGACTGTCAAGGATGGCGGAGAGCCTGATTTTACGCAGTCAGCCCAGGTCTTGACCAACGACCCCGAGAAGGTTGCCATTTCGCTGGAAATCACCGGTAGGGTTGTCAGCGACGTCGACCTGGTGCCGGCAACTTGGAGTTTTGGTGAAGTGGGAACCGGAGAGCCGCTGGAAGTCACGGGCAAAATCTACAACTTCATGGATGGGAAAATACGGCCTGGGAAACCGTCGTTTAGCAGTGATGATTTGACGGAGTTCTCGACATTCGAGATTGAAGAATTTACACCCACGGAGGAAGAGGATGGCATTCGGGGAAGCGCGTTACAAGGCTTTAACGTGAAAGTGAAAGTACGACCGGGGATGCGGCAAGGCGCTGTGTCGCAGAACTTTCAGCTGCCATTCGAGCGGCTGGACAAAGATGGAAATCCTGTTCCTCTCACCGACGAAGCGGCCGCATTAGGTGGTGAGGTGATCCTCGTCCGAACAACTGGGAAAATTGTAGGGCTGCTAGGCATGATGGGCGCCCGATTGTCGGGTGCAGAAGGTGGCGGTTATCTCTACGATTTGAGCAAACTGGGGCAGGAGGGCAGTCTCAAGGCCAAAGCTTTTGTTGTTCTGCGAGGTGAGGAGCGAAACACGACAAAATTGAAAATCTCCGATAGGGTCGTCCCCGAGGGTGTGATCAAAGCCACGCTCGGAGAGCCAAACGAACGCGGCACAATGACGCTCTTCCCCATCGAAATTGAGCTGATTCCCGGAAAAGATCCGGTCGAACGTCTCGGTACCACCAAGGATGACTACGGTTCGATCTGGATTGAGTCCGATAACATCAAGATAACGCCCATGCGTGTTGCAATTAAATTTGCCATTGAAGGCGAGTAAGTACTCGAAAACAAGCGTTCCAAGGACTGGCACTGAACCATGAAGCTCGCATCCTTTCATCCGCGTCGCCGGAACCTGCCGTTCGTGAGTCCGCTCGGCAAGAGGCTTCGCGCCCCAATGGCCCTTGCTTTGCTAGCTACAGGGATCTTGGGCTGTTCCTCCGAGGACCGCTCTGCAGAGGTATCCTCATCAGTGGATCGTGGCGGTGATTTAAGCAACCCGCCACTTGATCCGCCTTACCTCACTGATTTGAAGGAGGGAAGCGATGACGGCGTGGCGATGCGGTTTGGCGAGCCTCGTCAGGGCAAGCCCGCGGAGGCTCAGGGCGACAATGCACCCCCTGTGCATCAAAGTGATTCACACGCTGCTGCCGGCGTGGCGACAGGTTCGCCCGGGGCCTCCACTGCAAGTGATGAAAGTGCTGAGTCGCCGAAGGGCATCATAGGTCCGGAAGATTACAAGACGTGGGCGGCGCCGGATCTGACGCTTGTCGTCACGGGACAGCAGCATGGCTACATCGAGCCTTGCGGTTGTACTGGCTTGGATCGTCAAAAAGGCGGTGTCGCGAGGCGTTTTACATTGATCAAGCAGTTGCGTGAGCTTGGATGGACACTGATGCCGTTGGACGCAGGCAATCTGGTCCGGCGATTTGGTCGGCAGGCAGAGGTAAAGCTGCAGCAGTCAGTCAAAGCGTTGAAGCTGATGGGATACGATGCCGTCGGATTTGGCAGTGACGATCTGCGGTTGGGAGTTGGAGAGTTGCTGGCGGTCGCGGCAGCCGAGGATTCACCTGAAAACACTCTTTACGCTTCCGGAAACGTGGTGGTGATCGATCCTTCGTTGATGCTGCAGAGCAAGGTGGTGGAGAAAGGTGGCCTGAAGATTGGTGTGACTAGCATCTTGGACGAGAAGTCGATGGAAGTGAAGCCCGGCGGCGACTTGGGGATTGAACCTGCGGTCGAATCAACTCGCAAAGTACTGGCGGAATTGAATCTGGCAAAACCTGATTTCAAGGTATTGATGTTTTTTGGGAAAGAGGATGCTGCCCGTGATTTGGCAAGGGCGGTACCAGGGTTTGACCTGATTGTGGTTGGTGGAGGCGGCGGTGAGCCAACCTATCAGGCGGAGCAGATCGAGGGCACTGAAACCCGGATGATCTTGACCGGGAATAAAGCCATGTATGCCGGTTTGGTTGGTTTGTATTCCAAAGGTGAATTGAAGTACGCGAGGGTGCCGCTTACCCATGAGTTTGAAGACGCACCCGAGATGCGACAACTGATGAAGGAATATCAGGAGCAGCTCAAAGACATTGGTCTGGAGGGCTTGGGGCTGAAGCCCATCCGCCACTCCTCAGGCGAACAATTCGTCGGCTCAGAAGCATGTGGGAAGTGTCACACTACGGCTTACGACATCTGGCAGGGCACGCCCCATGCCGAGGCAACGGAGCACATCGTCAAACCGCCCGCTGAACGTGGTGACGTCGCGCGGCATTTTGATCCCGAGTGCATCAGTTGTCACGTGACGGGATGGAATGCTCAAGAGTATTATCCGTATGTCTCTGGCTATCTTTCACTGGAAAAAAGTCCGCATTTGACGGGCAATGGGTGTGAGAATTGCCACGGACCTGGGGCAAGTCATGCAGCCGCAGAGGCTGAGGGATCCACTATCACAGATGAATTGAAACTGCAGTTGCGGGATTCGATGAAGTTGCCGCTGTCCAAAGCTCGCGACAAATGCATGACCTGTCATGACTTGGACAACAGTCCGGATTTTCATGAGGACGGAGCGTTTGAAGATATTTACTGGCCAGAGGTCGAGCACTACGGCAAAGATTAGAGTTTGTCGAAATCTGGTTGATGCGGACAGCTGAACTGCAGGAATCGAAGGTGAGGGGGCCCACGACGCTCGCTGAGTGCAACAGGCTGACGCGCAGCGTGTTGGCGGCACGATTGTGAGTTACACCCGGTTCGAACTCCGGGGGCCTGAAATGAGCTTCCAGCGAGCCTTGAGCAGCTGTCATCAACTCGAAGGAACTCGAGATACCATCGTCGAGCCAGAGGGACTCTGAACGCATGAAAAAAGGCGAAGCCGATCTCGGAAGACCGACTCCGCCTCGCACGGGGGGACGCTTAATATCTTGGTGTCGTGCTCGTTGTCAGTTGCGTTTCCCCTTACGAAAATAACCATAGTCCCAATGCTTTCCGGCCATGAGAATTCTGCTGAATTCGACTCCGGAATTTAGTGAAACTGGGGCGTTGAAAGTATGCTTGTGCAGATTGTTCGGATTGTGTCGGTCGGGTTCATTGACGCTGTTGCAACCGGTCCTCCAGAGCGCGTTAGCAAGGTATCATCACCGCGGAAATTGCCTCAGTCATGAGTATGAAATCGATGAACCAGACAAACCATGATGCCCCTGAGCCTTTGGATGTGATCGCCGTTGGCGCGCACCCCGATGATGTTGAGATCGCATGCGGTGGAACGTTGGCCAAGCTTGCTGCCCAGGGCTACCGAGTCGGCATCATTGATCTGACCGACGGGGAACCGACCCCAAATTCTCCGGGCCCCGAGACCCGCCTTGCTGAAGCAAAGGCGGCTGCTCAAACGCTTGGTGTGCAGGAACGAATACAGCTCGATTTACCCAACCGCCGGCTTTTTGACTGTTTTGAGGCAAGAGTGGCCTTGGCGGCTGAATTTCGACGTTGGCGACCGCAATTGGTGCTGGGTTTTGGGGCAAAAACGCCCATGGCCTCGCCCGATCATTGGCAAGCAATGCAGATCACAGACGCCGCCATCTTCTACAGTCGTTTGACGAAGTGGGATGAGCACTTTGTTGGGCTTCCGGTTCACACCATTGGTCGGCATCTGTATTACCGACTCGCCGTCGAACCAGACACCATTTCCGGCTATACGCATCATCTAACGGTGGACGTGACAGAGACGATCGCGGCAAAACTGGCATCGATCGAGTGCTACCAGACGCAGTTTTCACACAAACCCGGGATTTTGGACCGAGTGCGGGCAGCTGCGACAGTCACAGGGGCAGCCGCAGGTTGTGCAGCGGGTGAGTCATTCGCTGCAGCCAAACCGTTCGCTGTGGACAACCTGCTTGCGACTGTGCTGAGAAAGTGATTAGCCGATAACAGGACGTGTCACTGAGTCTGAGGTGAATGTCCGATTCCCGTGAGTGCTCAGTGACAGTACTTCAATGGCTGAGTCTTCTCATGCCGAGCGGCACAAGAAGACTGAACACGGTTGCCTGGTCGCCTTATCGCATCAAGATGGTGAATGCATCGAGGTACTTCTGCAAGCTCTCGGCATCGGTTTCGGCCCACCCTGCCGTTTTGTGACGAAGCACAGCTAGCTTCAGTGCTTCAAACGCGTCGGCGACATCATCGGGAAGCTCCGGTAGTCCTGCGAATGGCTGAACGGAGGGCTCGTCGGTCTGGTCCTGAGCAACACTGGCAGCATTTGCAGCGACGGTATCACCACCTCCTACGACACTCAGGCCTTCTTCTTCGCCGAAGTCAGGTGATTCGTGTAGCGGGCCGGAAGCAACACCGGAGTCTTCACCGTACTCCTTGGTGCGTCCACCACCTTGGGCCGGTAGGACCACATCTTCGTCGGTGTCGACTTCTACAATTTCACTGCTGGTGGGACGTTTTGATTCAACGGCACCCTCGGCTTCCCAGCGTTTGTTGCGCATTTGCGAGACACTCCATGACTCACCGGCGGCACCTTCGAGCCACATGGGGGCATCGTCCCAATCCAGAGCGGCCAGGAAGTGGCTCCAGTAGAGCCCAGAGTAGGTTTCATAGGTCGATGCAAAGCGGTCATGCACGCGGCGCAAGCGACCCACATGAGGAGCGGTGACGCCACCGACCCGTCGAACCCATGCTTCGTCAGAGTATTGGTGGGAATCGACGTCTGATTCGACCAATGCTTCACGCCACTGGCTGATGATGCGGCCTTTTTCCCAGTTGGTAGTACTGATCAGGCTGTTCCAAAGGCCCACAAAGGGTTGAGCCAACTCAGCAAGATGACCTTCGTCTTCGTCGCTGGATTCTGATCCCGCATCGGAGTCGGACTTGTTCCAGGCATCCTCAGCGGCATCTGCTTCAGCAACGTCTTCGGGATGGGCCAGATTTTCGGACGCAGAGCTCTCAGGCTTTGATCCAGCATCTGTTTCGCCGGTCTCCGAGGTGCCGTCTGCTTCTGTTTCGCTGTCTGTCTGAAAAGGAGTTTCGTAGCTGTCGTCAGGGGTCATGTGCGTCCGTCGCGGAATAAGGGCGTCGATCAAGTAGACACGTACGCTACCCAAACCAGCCCGTGCAGGTGAAGTCACGGATCCGTTTTTGCGTGCAGTTACGCAAATAACGGGTTGGATCGATCCAGCTGGGGCATCTTTGGCGTGTGGATAACCTGTTCGGTTTGAGGATGCTGGCGAACTGAACACTGCCAATTTGAAAATATCCGGTCAGCGTGGTACGACATTGACTGATTCGTACCTGCGGGCAGTGAACGTTTTGCTTGCTGTCCTCCCCCCCTCGAAAAAACGAAATGTTGTTGGAATCACGATGATCTTCTTTTTAAAACCGTCGCTGCGACTGAGAATGCGACTCTCACTGACTGATCGATTTTCAAATCAGGTGACCGTGAAAATCGGCTCCTTGTCGATCCTGCTTTTAGGCATTTCATTGTCTGGATGCGATTCGAAGTCTGTGACCGTGCCGGCGGATTCCAGTAACGCCCAGAGCGAATTGGATGAGCCAGTGTCCGAGATTGACATTACAGAAGAACAGCCTGTTGCCACTGACGAGGAGCAAGCGATGAACGATACCGGTGGAAAACTGTTGCGGCACGCAGTGTTCTTTTCGTTCAACGAAGATTCAACAGAAGAAAATGTTGCAGATGTCACAGCAGCGTTCGCTACTTTGCCGAGCAAAATTGATTCGATCGTGGATTTTCAGTGGGGCACAAACAACAGTCCAGAAGATCTCGATGACGGATTCACTCATGGATTTCTTCTGACTTTCAAAGATGAAGCAGGCAGAGAGGTTTATCTTCCCCATCCTGCTCATACAGGTGAGTTTGCAGACACTCTCAGGCCACACATGAAAGATGTGTTCGTGATCGATTATTGGGGCAAGCCTCATCAAAACGAAATCAAGCGAGAGCTCAAGCACGCTGTGTTCTTCAAGTTCAAAGATGACGCTGACCCAGACGATGTAAATAAGGTCGAGCAAGCATTTGCCGCGTTGCCGGGAAAAATTGATTCAATCAAGGCTTTTGAGTGGGGAACCAATAACAGCCCCGAGAGTCATGATGATGGTTTTACCCATTGCTTCATGGTCACGTTTGATTCCGAAGAAGGACGCGCAGCGTACTTGCCACATCCTGAGCATCTGGCATTTGTGGAGGTGCTGAAACCAGTGCTGGATAAGGTCAGGGTGATCGATTTCTGGGCTCAGTGAAAACGAAGCCAGTCGGTGAAAACACCGCAGAATCAAAACATGGCAGGATCAAAACATGGCAGGATCAAAACATGGCAGGATCAAAACACTGCAGATTGAAACACCGCATGGAAAATGATTGAAGGCGGTGCGTATGTCAGGTAAATGGATCTGTTTGAACGCAGGTTAGTGGCTGCAGTTGCGATTATTTACCCGGCATTGAATGGTCATTTGAATCGCTCGATGGCGAATGGTGCTAAGTCGAATGGCATGGGTAAGTCGAGTGCGAGCTTGCTAGCGATCTCTCCCAACGCACTCGCGAATTTGAATCCATGTCCTGACAGACCTGCGACGACCGTTACATTTTGATGCTCGGGGAGTCGGTCGATCACGAAGTTTTCATCGGGGGTCGACGTGTAGTAACACTTGGCACTCGGACTCAATTGTGATCCCAGGCCCGGTAGATAATTAGATGCGTAGTCGAGCACAAGTTGTCTGTCCTTCTCGTCCCTTGTGTTTGAGTTCGCCACATCAGGGTCAGGAGCTTCGATCGGTTGGCCACCGCTATGACGCGCGACCTTCACACCGTCGCCATTGAAGCAGGGAAAGCCGTAAAAGAAGCCGTTGTCGGTCTCGTGAAAAAAACACGGGAAACCGTCTTGCTCTCGGAAACCATCAGTTTCGGGTTGAAACCAGTACAAATGTTTTCGCAGAATTTGTAACTTCGTTGATAGCTCCGGTAACAATGAGCGTGTCCATGGGCCACCCGCGATTACCAACTGTGCTGCTTTTTCAACACCACGGTCTGTAACAACTTTGACTTCATGCGAATCGCTGCTCCATTGATGCACGTTGCAGTTGTGTAGCAGATTGCAGCCGTGTTGAATGGCCAGATCAAGGTGCGTTTGCACACACGCCTCGACCTTCAGAAAGCCGGCGTTCAGTTCGATAATGGCTTCCCAGTCATCCTTGCCTTTGATACCTGGCCATCTTTGATTGATTTCAGAGGGGGTCAGCTTTTCAATGGGGAGATCGTACATCGCAGCGCTGCTGTTCACACCCGGAATTACGATGCCGTCAGAGGGGCCGAGTTCGACGAGTCCCGTGCGGTGAAAAAGCTTCTGGTTTGACTGCTGTTCAAGGTCGTTCCAAAGATCGTACGCCCTCTGTAGTAAGGGGACGTAACACGGATGCTCGAAATAGGCTTGACGAATGATGCGTGTTTGCCCGTGTGAGCTTCCTCGGTCATGGGCAGCGTGGTATTGATCAATGCCAAGAGTGCGGGCGCCAGTTTTGGCAAGATGCATGGCTGCGGCGCTGCCTACGCCACCCGCACCGATCACAATGACATCCCATATTGCCACGGCATTGCCCACTCTGTGGAAAAGTTTGTTTGCTCTTTTGGACTCGACTGACTGCTGCCTTGGCAGCGGTGTCTACGATACAGACCGGCTCGCGCCAGCGATACTGAAACTTTGCTGACACGGGATTCTGATGAGAGAGAGAATCCGTTAAATACGGTTCTTTCGGTTTGTTTTGGCTCGTGGGCCGTCTTGGCGCGCCCCCGCTTTGATCTTTTTCGGCCCGAAGCAGAGCAAGGATTAATCGTTCGAGTCCGGTATTCCGCCGCAGGCATGCATCGTGAGATGTGGTGGCTCATGCGTTAGGCATTTTGGGGATTCAGTAAACAGTTTGAGTCCCGCCGATTTACGATCTGCCAAGGCGTTTTAGATCCCCAACGCCTTCTTGAATTCACGGAGCAGGCAGGGGCAAGTTGAGAACGCTATACTTAGCGTACAAAATATTGGACAAATAGCATGTCACATGGTGAAGAAAAACAATTTGAAACGCCAACGGACGCGGCCCGGAATTCGGGCGGTCGTCCGTTCGTTGTTGCGGTGCTGGTAGCATCCGTGATCGCTTTGGCCACCTTCTTTGGTAGCAGAGCTTGGTTACCTGAGGTGGTCAACAGTGCGCCTGAAGTGTCTCCGCAGCCATTGGTTGCTGTGGTTGAAGACGCTCCTGTTGACTCCACCAGTCGAATTGTTTCGCGTGCCATGTTTTTCGGTAACGAGGTTGAGCCAGAGATCGAGAAGACCGATCAGTTGAATCGCGAAGCGGCGGAGCGATGTGTCAATCGTTTGCGGAGTCAGGTCACGGTATATCGTCACCAAGTCGAACCGTTTGTTGAGGATTTGACCAGTCTTTCGACTCGGTTCAGCATCATCAGCAGGATGCCAGGTGGTTGGTGGTCGGATGACACTCGCGTCGAGGAGTTTGTTGCAGCGAAGTTTGAAAAGCATCTTTTTTCGGAGGAAAAACTGCTCAATGATGTGGCTGTGATTCTGGAGCAATTTCGGGATGAGGTTGATGCCAATCAGAAAAGGATGTTGGTCAATGTGCAAGCGTGTCTCGATACGGCTGACTTGCCTGAGGTCGACATTCAGGAATATGAGACGTTCTACCAGTCGGTCGCGAAGCAGTTAAGTGAATATTCTGCCGAGCAAGGCAGTGCAAGCGTCTACAATGCTGTCACTGTTTTGGTGATCAGCGAAGCGGGAAGCTATGCGGCAGTGACCGTGGTGTCAGGGGTCTTGGTTCGATTTGGGGCGATGGCAGGCACGACTGCGGCCGCAGCGGGCGGCGCTACAGCGGGGGCGGGGGCAACGGGCGCCGGTGGCGGGAGTCTTGCTGGACCAGTCGGTACTGCCGTGGGACTGGGAGTCGGACTGGTGATTGGATTGGCAATCGACTGGTGGATGACCGAGCAGTTTGAGGAAGAGATGGAGTTGCAGTTGAAAGATTATCTGGGGTCGCTCGAACGGGCGATTTTGTATGGGTCTGCGCCATCTGTTGACTCCAATGAAAGTGTAGGGAGCACCCCTGCCAGTGAAGCAGGGCGTGGCGGTATTGCAGACGCTTTGCCAAAGGTTTGTAATCAGCTGGAAGCGGCCTATCGTGAACGATTCTACGAACAGATTGTGACAGTGGAGAACTGAGATGAGACGCATCGCTTTGGTATTCATCCTCTGTGCGGGATTTAGTGCATTTCAAGCACACATGGCACAGGCTTCCGTGCCCGCCGTTGCCGCATCCGTTGGCAAGGCGTTGTTGAAGTACTTTGGAAAGCAGGGAGGAGAGGAAGCCACGGAGTATCTGTCTCGTAAAGGGGGCAAGGAAATCATGGAACGGGTCGTGACGACGGCAACGCGACAAGGTGGTGATGAAGCCGTTGAGCAGGTTGCCAAGTTCACTGGAAAATATGGGCCTGATGCTTTGGCTGCCCTCGACAATGCACCGTCGCTCATGCCATTGCTTCGGACGCTTGATGACTTGCCTCCCGCGCAAGTCAAACTTGCTTTGACGCGTTTAGCTGCAGGAAAGTCGGGGCGCGAATTGGCCGAGGCGATCGCTGTGCATGGTGGATCGGCTTTGAGGATGGAATTGCAACATCCTGGCGTCGGACTGTTTTTTGTACGCAGCTTTGGCGATGAAGGTGTTGAACTGGCCTCCAAAATGACAACCGACCAAGCGATTGTGGTGGCCCGTCATGCCGATGACATCGGAAAGTTGCCCGCGGCTCAAAAAGCAGGACTGCTTGGGATGCTCAAGGGAAATACTGAGCAAATGGTCGCTTTCATGGGACGTTTTGTTGAGGCGAATCCTGGCAAAGTGCTCTTCTCTGTCGCAGCCACCACCGTCATCCTGGCAGAGCCCGAACGAATTTTAGGCGGTGATGAAATCGTTTTTGATGCAGATGGAAATCCCGTATTGATCAGCAAAAGTGGATTTGCCGATAGAGCGATGGAAGCTGGCGGTGAAGTGGCATCTCATGTGTCGACCAACTACCTGCGTCCCGTTTATCTCACTGTCATGGCGTTTGTTGGTGTGTTTGTCGTCATTTGGGGAAGTCTTAAATATTGGGCGTTCCGGAAAATGAAAGCGATTGCCAAAATCGCAAAGTAAAGATCCAAAGCGAAAGTGAATCGAACTTGACGCGTCGTCTTGCGATTACTGATCGCCGTGTGAATTAGTTCGCTCCATGATTAGTTGGATCACTTCTCCTGTATGGCGTTTCGTGGGTGTAAATTCACGTGTCCAGATTAATTGACCTGACGCCATTTGAGATTGGATCAGTACTGTTGGCCCCTCGTAATTGATCTGAACAATCACGCCCCCACTGTCTTGTGTGTCTTGTGTTGGGGGGGCAAGACGGATCTGTTCGGGACGAACCAGTAGATTGACGGATTGGCCTTTGGGGGAGATTGCCTTGGCAAACTCGGAGCTTGGTGGGATGCTGTTGATCACACCAAATATTCTTGCCGTGTCTTCATTGACCGGGTGGTTGTAGAGTTCACTCGGAGCGGCGGTTTGTTCGATCTGGCCTTCACGCATGACGCTCACCATGTCCCCAGCACTGAGTGCTTCTGGCGGATCGTGAGTCACCATCAGAGTCGCTGAATCGGAAGCTCGGAGGACACGAAGCGTGATGTCGCGAACTTCTGAGCGCAGACGGGAATCAAGTTCAGAAAAGGGTTCGTCCAATAACATCACCGCGGGCTTTCGAGCAAGTGCTCGTGCCAGTGCGACACGTTGCTGTTGCCCACCGCTCAAAGCATGGGGCATGGATCGGGTGTATTCACCTAATTCAACCTGTTCAAGCAGGTTCATTGCGATATCCCGCTTTTCTTTGCGGGGACACCCGGTGATTCCAAACATCACATTTCGCAGAACGGAAAGGTGTGGAAACAATGCATAGTTTTGAAACACAAACCCAATCGCTCGATCTTCAGTGGGTTGGTGGATACCCTCCCCTGCTACCTTTTTTCCTGCAATGTTGATTTCGCCGGAAAGGGCAGATTCAAGTCCGGCGATAACACGCAGTAGTGTGGTTTTGCCACTGCCCGAGTGCCCCAATAAACAATGGACTTTGCCAGGGTCAACTTTCAGGCAAGCCGAGTTCACTGAAACCCGTTTTCCATACTGATGCGATACCTCGCTGACTTCGAGCCCTTTTTGTTCAGTCATGACTGCTCTGACGGCGTGGGGAAGATTGATTTCGAGATTGTTGCATGCAGCCTTGGGACATGAGTCGTGAGAGGACGATCACAGGAAAGATCCCTGCGGCAATGATGGCGAGCGCTGCTGTCGACGCTTCATCAAGTCGCTCATCCGAAGCGAGTTGGTAGATGCGAACGGCTAGCGTTTCAAAATTGAAAGGCCTGAGGATGAGGGTTGCAGGGAGCTCTTTCAGTACATCCACGAAAACAAGCATGAATGCACACAACAGGGTGCGTTTGAGGATTGGCAAGTGCACCTGTGTCAGAATCTTGATTC
>Ga0315322_10000354_pt1 | contig 33599 bp, 34 predicted proteins | sample M110021515metaG_FD_203461 | JGI IMG/M metagenome (GOLD analysis project Ga0315322, IMG submission 203461) | Ammonia-oxidizing marine archaeal communities from Monterey Bay, California, United States - M1 100m 21515 | ecosystem: Environmental > Aquatic > Marine > Intertidal zone | place: USA...
CGTGAATTTACAATTAGTTATTGAAAAATTAATCAACTGTTCATGTCGCTTTTTTCAAAAGGGTATGCATTCATTGTTGCAATACTAACAGCTAGCAAAACTTTATCTTGATTGTAGATCTTACCTTCAACAACAATAATCCGTTTACCTTCCTTTAAAACTTTACCAACACCAATTAACTCATCATGAAGGAAAGCTGGATTTAGAAAATTTATTTTCATTTCTACTGTTGACACCACTTTCCCCTTATTGGAAACTCTCTCTAAAGCAGCTACACCAACAACACCATCCATCATTGCTGCTAATAAACCTCCATGAGCAGCAGTTTTAGTTGCTAAATGTTCTTTATTAATTTTAACATGATAATGAATATCTCCAGATTCATGGAGTTCATAATTCATTCCTAGTAGACGGCCAAAATTATTAGTTTCTCCGTATTTTTTTATTATCTCTTTATTCATGAATACAAATTAAATGAATAATTTAATTGATAAAGAAGTTATAACCTACCAAATAATTATATTTGCCAACCTAATTAAAAGATAATGATTAAAGTTACTTTACCTGATGGTTCTGTTAGAGAGATTGAAAAAGGCAGTTCATCACTTGATGTTGCCAAAAGCATAAGTGAAGGATTGGCTAGAAATGTTTTAGCTGCTGAAATAAATGGAGAAGTCTGGGATCTTACTAGAAAGTTAGATGCAGATGTTAATTTAAAGCTTCTTACATTTAAAGATAAAGAAGGTAAATCCACCATGTGGCACAGCTCTGCTCATTTAATGGCAGAAGCTTTAGAGGCATTATATCCTGGAATTAAACTTGCAATTGGACCTCCAATAGATAACGGTTTTTATTACGATATTGACTTGGGCTCTTATGAAATTTCTGAGAAAGATTTACCTAAAGTAGAGCAAAAAATGCTTGAACTGGCTCGACAAAAAAACGAGTTTTTAAGGTCGGAAATTTCAAAAAAAGATGCCATAGATTATTTTACCCAAAAAGATGACCAATACAAACTAGAGTTATTAGAAGATTTAGAAGACGGAAACATTACTTTTTACAAGCAAGGAAACTTCACAGATTTATGTAGAGGTCCTCATATTCCTCATACAGGTTTCATTAAAGCAGTAAAGCTTATGAATATTGCTGGTGCTTACTGGAGAGGAGATGAAAAGAACAAACAACTCACAAGAATTTATGGCATTTCATTTTTAAAGAATAAAGAATTAACTGCCTATCTAGAACTTTTAGAGGAAGCTAAAAAAAGAGATCACCGAAAATTAGGAAAAGAATTGGAGCTTTTTACATTTTCAGAGAGAGTTGGGGCTGGTTTGCCCTTATGGTTACCAAAAGGTGCAGCCTTAAGAGATCGTTTAGTTGATTTCATGAAAAAAGCACAAATATCTACAGGTTATCTACCTGTTGCAACCCCTCATATTGGACATAAAGATTTATACGTATGTTCTGGTCATTATGAAAAGTATGGTGAAGACTCATTTCAACCTATTAACACCCCAAACGAAGGAGAAGAATTTTTGCTAAAACCAATGAATTGTCCTCATCATTGTGAAATTTTTAAAGCATCACCAAAATCATACAAAGATTTGCCTTTAAGATTAGCAGAATTTGGTACTGTTTACAGATATGAGCAAAGTGGTGAGCTTCATGGTTTAACGAGAGTAAGAGGATTTACTCAAGATGATGCACATATTTTTTGCAGACAAGATCAATTAGAAGTTGAGTTTAAAAAAGTTATTGATTTGGTGCTTTATGTTTTTAAAGCCCTAGATTTTAAAGACTTTGTTGTTCAAGTTTCCTTGAGAGATAAAGTTGATAGAGAAAAATACATAGGTTCTGAAGAAAATTGGGAAAAAGCAGAAGCTGCAATTTTAAAAGCAGCAGCCGAAAAAAACTTAGAAACAGTAATCGAATATGGTGAAGCTGCTTTTTATGGTCCTAAATTGGATTTCATGGTTAAAGATGCGCTTAATCGTAGCTGGCAATTAGGAACTATACAAGTAGATTATAATTTACCAGAAAGATTTGAATTAGAATATACAGGTGCAGACAACCTTAAACATAGACCAGTAATGATTCATAGAGCTCCCTTCGGTTCTTTAGAAAGGTTTATTGCTTTATTAATTGAACATACAGCAGGTAAATTCCCATTATGGCTTAATCCAGAGCAAATAATAATTCTTCCTATAAGCGAAAATTATAATGAATATGGTGAAGAAGTTTTGAAACTGCTAAAAAATTACGATATTCGCGGTCTTGTTGACCAGAGAAACGAAAAAATAGGCAGAAAAATTAGGGATGCCGAAGTAAATAAAATCCCTTTTATGCTTATTATAGGAGAGAAAGAATCTTCGGAAAAATGCGTTTCAGTAAGACAACAAGGAAAAGGTGATTTAGGCACATTTAAAATTGATGAATTTGCCCAAATCATTAAAAAAGAAATTGATGATAAGTTGATTCAATTTGAAAATTAATGTTTAACTAAAGTAAAGTAATAATTAGACCAAGAAGACCAAGAGGTGCAAGGGTTTTTAAAGAAGATCCACACCGAATAAATGAGAGAATTAGAGTTCCTGAAGTTAGAGTTGTAGGTGAAGGAATTGAGCAAGGTGTTTACCCTACCTCTAAAGCTGTACAAATGGCCGAAGAGTTAGAATTAGACCTTGTAGAGATATCTCCAAATGCTACTCCACCGGTATGCAAGATTATTGATTACAAAAAGTTTCTTTATGAGCAAAAAAAGAAACAAAAAGAATTAAAGTCTAAGCAATCTAAAGTAGTATTAAAAGAAATTAGATTTGGTCCAAACACAGATGATCACGATTTTCAATTTAAATTAAATCATGCTAAAAAATTCCTTTCAGAAGGATCTAAATTAAAAGCATTTGTTTTCTTTAAAGGAAGATCAATCGTATTTAAAGATAGAGGTGAAATATTGTTATTAAAATTTGCTCAAGAATTGGAAGATTATGGAGTTGTAGAATCAATGCCAGACCTTCAAGGAAAGAAAATGATAATAATGATTAACCCTAAAAAGAAATAAAAAAAGTAATAACAACACAATACATAGTACAATGCCAAAAATGAAAACCAATTCCAGTGCCAAGAAAAGATTTAAATTTACTGGTTCTGGAAAAATTAAAAGAAAGCATGCTTTTAAAAGTCACATTTTGACTAAAAAAGCAACTAAAAGAAAAAGAAACCTGACTAAAGCTACTTTAGTTCATAAGTCGGATTTAAAGAATATCAAAGTACAACTTTGTGCTTAAACATATTCTTGGTTATTAAATGTTAAACCCGGTAAATAGTCAAAAAAATAAAAGATAAGCTTAGTTAAACTAACGCTACTTACCAAAAAACTTAAAATTATGCCTAGATCAGTAAACAGTGTAGCCGCTAAAGCAAGAAGAAAAAAAGTTATAAAACTTGCCAAAGGTTACTTCGGAAGAAGAAAAAACGTACATACAGTAGCGAAAAATGCTGTAGAAAAAGGTCTTCAGTACGCTTATAGAGACAGAAGACAGAAAAAGAGAAATTTCAGAGCATTATGGATTCAAAGAATCAATGCTGCTGCAAGATTACACGGAATGAGCTATTCTGAATTTATTGGAAAAGTAAATGCTAAAGGAATTCAATTAAATAGAAAAACCTTAGCTGACTTAGCAATGAATCATCCAGATGCATTCAAAGCAGTAGTTGACTCATTGAAATAAATATTAATTGTTGTTATTACTTATGGGGACCTTTTAGGTCCCCTATTTTTTTATCTAAATTTCTGAAACTAGATATAGCAACATCAATATTTAAAGCTTTATCAATTTCAAACTCATCAAACAACTTATTTGAATTAGTAAGTAAATCGGAATCTGAAAAATAATTATCTCTTAAAAAGTGAACACATTTAAGAGTCCAAAAAGCATCAAATACTTGAAAAAAACGATGCTTGAAAGCTGTTATTGATGAAGTATTTTTCTTTAACTGACCAAACTTCATATTCCATTGATCCTCTGGTATAAATGATTTCATTTCAGTACTGAATAAATAATAATCGTAAGTGTTTTCAGATATTACTTGATTTACCCAACTTTTAATAATTTTAAAAATTTCAAAATCGTATGTTTTTGAAAGGTCTTTATCCCCTGCTAATGATTCCTTAATTGCTCTTCCTGTTCCAAAAGGAACTCTATCTGAAACTCTAGGAGACGGAATAACTTTAGTTGAATAAATTTCAGAATAATCACCCAAAGCAATAATTTTATTAATAAAATAAAAATCTTCACCCGCTTTCCTTCTATTCATACCACCTTGTTTAGCGTAAGCAGAAGCTTTTACAACCATAGAGCTACCTACAGTATGAAAAGCATACGGAAAACCACAATAAGAAAGTGCATTCTTGTAGTATCTTAAATGTGTTTCATACAAAGCAATTTCTTTATAAATTGATGCATCAAATTCATCTCCAAATAATGGGTGCTCAAAATGAATAGATGCTCCATTAAAAGAATCATTTTCAAAAGCTTTCCATAAAGAAGAAAAATAATTGTTATCAACTTTTGAATCCGCATCAAAACAACAGATAAGACCATCATAATTAATTGCTGCAAACCTTCTTAATGCTTGATCCATTCCTATTTTTCTTGCCCAACCTACACCAGCGTGTTTTGGATCCATGTCTGGACAGTAAATCCAATGTACATTAAAATTTTCACATTTAGGAATCTCCTGAAGCTCTTTTACGCTTTTTAAGTTTTGACTAACTACCTTATTTTCAGACAACTTAGAATGATTAACAACAACTATAACTTCAATTATAAATTGAACACCATTTGCAGCACTCAATAGTGAGTTAATTGAGGATATTAATTGAGGTTCGTCATAAGAGGGAATGACAACAATTAATTTTAATTCTTGATTAGCAAGTGAGCCTAAATTATTATCTAAAGAAGGAAATCTATCAAAATACGTATCAGCTATGGAGACAAACGACTTCTTTCCCATTTGTCATTTATTTTAGTATAAACTATTCTATCATGTAATCTACTAGGCCTACCCTGCCAAAACTCAATTAAATTTGGAACAAGACGATAACCACCCCAATGAATTGGTCGAGGAACAGTCTTACCTTCAAACTGTTTAGTAATTTCATTTAATTTATGAGTTAATTCTTCTCTACTTTTCAACTCACTGCTTTGAGAAGAAGCCCATGCACCCAATTGACTCGCTCTTGGCCTTGAACTAAAATAAGCATCAGAAACTTCTGCACTCACTTTCTCAATTTCACCATTAATTCTAATCTGTCTTTCTAACTCACCCCAAAAAATATTAAACGAACCATTCTTATTCACTTCTATGTCTAAACCTTTTGTTGAATTATAGTTAGTATAAAAAACAAAACCCTGTTCAATTATATCTCTTATGTAAACAATTCTGGAAGAGGGCTGACCATTTTGGTTTACCGTTGATATACAAGCAGCATAAGGATCCAAGATCTCAGCAGCTAATGCCTCTTGGAACCAAATAGCATATTGATCAAAAGGATTATTAGAAGTTTCTTGCTCATTCAATGGTTTATCAGCAAAGTCTCTTCGTTTTGTGTTGATGTATTTTTTAAGCTCATTTAAACTCATATTCAAAAATAATCAATCTCAGCATACGAAATAATAATAGAGATCAAGTAAATTGATTGATTAAATCAACATTTTATATTTATTTTTGAAACTATGAACGTTAAAAAATCAAATGTATTGGGCATAATTCCTGCAAGGTTTAACTCTAGCCGTCTTGAGGGAAAACCTCTTGCATTAATTGCCGGTAAACCGATGATTCAACACGTTTATCAAAGAGCTCAAGAAATTTTAGAACATGTAATTGTTGCTACAGATGATAAAAGAATTGCCAATTGTGTAAAAAATTTTGGAGGAGAAGTTGAAATGACTCGCCAAGACCATGAAAATGGTACAAACAGGTGTTTAGAAGCATACGAGAGTTGGCAAAATAAAAAGAATTTAACTCCTAAAATAATCATTAATATACAAGGGGATGAACCACTTTTAAACAAGAATCACATTGAACAACTCATTAGCTGTTTTAATGACAAAGAAACCACCATTGCCACTCTTGGACTTGAATTAGAAAAAGGTTCTAAACTCGAAAGTGGTAAAGTTTACCTTGTAAAAGATTCGCTAGGTTTTGCACTATATTTTAGTCGTCACCCTATACCTTTTTTAAGAGACATAGATCAAAATAAATGGACGAATCATCATGCATACCTTCAGCACATAGGTCTATATGCATTTACTGTAAATTCATTGACTAAATTTTGCTCATTAAATTCAAGTGTTCTAGAAAAATTTGAAAAACTAGAACAGTTAAGGTGGTTGGAAAATGGAGGCAAAATTAAAGTTGCCATTACAAAAGAATTTAGTCAACCCGTAGACACAATTGATGATCTTAATAAAGTTCGTGAACTTTTTAAGTTAAAAGGTAATTGAGAATATCTATTTTTGTAAAAATTTCAAAATTTGAAAACTAAAATTAAGCAACTAATTGAGCTAGAAATTGAAGCAATTCGAAATATTCCTATAGATGGAGTTATTGAAAAAGCCATAGCAATCTTAGTCGACCGAGTTCATGACAAGGGAGGTAAACTTGTAATTAGTGGAATGGGTAAAGCTGGCCAAATAGGTATGAACATTGCAACTACTCTATCTTCTACAGGTACACCTGCAGTATTTATTCATCCAAGCGAAGCTCAGCATGGAGATCTCGGATTGGTTCAAACTAATGACACCTTATTGTTAATTTCAAACTCTGGAAAAACAAGGGAAGTTTTAGAATTTAACACATTAGTTAAGCAACTACATGATGGCATTCCAATTATCGCATTAACAGGAAAAAAAGAGAGTCCATTAAGCAATTTAGCAGACATTACTCTTCATACAGGTAATCCTGAAGAAATTTGCCCATTAGGGTTAACACCAACAACATCTACTACAGTAATGACAGTAGTTGGGGATGTTTTAGTTGTTAGCATGATGGAAAAAATCGGTTTCAACAAGTCTGATTACGCTAAAAGACATCATAGCGGATATCTTGGAAAAAAAGCTAAAGAAAATGAATAAATTCACTTTAATCGCTGGACCATGTGCAATAGAAGACATGGAAACATCATTACTAATTGCAAATCATGTAAACAAGATTTGTAAGTCTTTAGATATAAATTTTATTTTTAAAGGGAGCTACAGAAAAGCAAACCGATCAAGATTAGATAGCTTTACAGGAATAGGAGATACAAAAGCGCTTAACATTCTTAAAGAAATAGGAGAAAAAATTGGTGTTCAAACAATAACAGACATTCATGAAAGTTATGAAGTAGAGAATGTTTCAAAATATGTTCAACACTTACAAATACCTGCATTTTTATGTAGACAAACATCACTTTTAATTGCAGCAGGAAATTCTGGCTTAGGTGTTAACATTAAAAAAGGACAGTTTATGTCTCCAGAGTCTATGCAATTCGCATTAGAAAAAGTTAAATCTACAGGAAACAACAATGCATGGCTTTGTGAAAGAGGAAATAGCTTTGGATACAATGACTTAATTGTTGATGCCACATCAATTTTCAAAATGAAACAGCTTGGAGCTCCTGTAATAATGGATTGCACACACTCTGTACAGAAGCCAAATCAAACAAGTGGTGTAACAGGTGGCGACCCATCTCTTATTGAAGCTATTGCTTTAAGTGCAATTTCTACTGGTGCAGATGGATTCTTTATTGAAACCCACCCCAATCCTGCAGATGCAAAAAGTGATCCTCACACAATGCTAAATTTAGACAACTTAGAACCTATTCTAAAAAAAGCAATGAAAATAAGAACTGCACTAAACAGTTAATACTGCTGTTTATTAACACATTACACCTTATTTCTATTTATAACAGTCCGAGAATATAATTGATAAATAATATATATTTGCCAAAAATATGAAGACAATTTGGACATATTCATTAAGTTTTATTTGCTTGCTATTATTTCTTAACAGCACAAATAAACCTCTTAAAATAGATGATTATTCTAAAAAATTATATTCCCAAATCGATAATCTAAGCCTAGATTATGACATTTTTCATAAATCATTAACTGGCTACTTTCACTTGCTTAAAAACGGAAAACTAAAGAATTCAAGATATTTATCTATTGTAGACATGTCTTTAAGTGCGAATAAAGAACGTTACTTTTTAATTGATGTAAAAGAAAAAAAATTAATTGCAAAAACCTTAATAGCTCATGGTAAAAATACTGGAAACGAGTTTGCTAAATATTTTTCAAATACAGTAAACAGCTATCAAACAAGCCTAGGATTTTACACAACTGCAGAAACATATGATGGTGGAAATGGACTCTCTATGAGAATGGATGGGCTTGAATATTGTAATTCTAAGGCAAGAGTGAGAGACATTGTAGTTCATAAAGCAGATTACGTAAGTTATGATTTTATTAAGGAGCACGGAAGACTTGGTAGAAGTTTTGGATGCCCTGCACTACCAATTAGTGGTTACGAAAAAATAATATCAAAAATTAAAAATGGAAGTTGTTTTTTCATCTATTACCCAGACAATAAATATTTATTACAATCAAAAATTCTAAAAAAAGGGAAAGAGCTTATGATCACTGAAGAGGGATTTCCTTCTGAAACATCTTTTTAAGCACTTTAAGCGACTCTTTTTCTTTATTGTATACATCTTCATGGAAAACTATACTAGAGTCTAACACACTAGCCAATGTGTAATGAATGTATATTGTAAGTTTATTATTTAAATTCAATCTTGTACGCTCCTTGTTTTCAATAATCTTTCTCACTTTTTCTTTATTGTATTTGCTTTGATCATCTTCCAAAACAACGTAAGCTAGATCTAAAGGATCTTGAAGTCTTATACACCCATGGCTAAACGCCCTAACCTCTTTTTTGAATAGCTTTTTAGAGGGAGTGTCGTGTAAATATATACTCGATGGGTTAGGAAAAATAAATTTAACCAAGCCTAATGCATTTGAACTCCCCCCTTTTTGCCTTACCGTATAGCTAAAGGAAGAATTATAATCAATGTTATCAGAATCAACCAGTGTTCTCCCTTTTAAAATTTCAAAACCTTTCCTTTTAAAATATGTAGAATCCTTTCTTGCTTTTGGCAACATTTCATGATTGATTATACTTCTAGGAACATACCAATAAGGATAAACAACTAAATATTCTACACTATCTAAAATTTCAATGGTCTGAGCTTTAACATTTCCAATAATGACTTTGTGCAATCTAACTAATTCATTATTTTGAAAATACCTGAGTTTGTACCCAGGAATATTTATATCAATTCTATTCTGGGACCAAACATCTTTTTTCCTCCATTTATCTAAGGCCAATGCTGCACTTAAGAAATATGAAAAAGGACTCTTAGAAAGTAATTTTGCTGTTTTTGTTCCTACAACCCCATCAGAATTTAAGCCATGCTCAAACTGGAAATCCTTAACTCTAGAAACAATTACAGAGTCAGAAACATTTTCAGAATCTAAAAAACCATGAATTACTAATGCTTTTGCTGCATAGCTAAGGTAATTAAGAGAATCTTTTTTATTAGACGGAACATTTACTTGATCTGCAACTAATTTTGTTCTTAAATTATATTTTTTTAAAGCTGTTAATAGTGTAATGTACTGAGAATGCCTAGGGCTACAACTAAATATTATTTCTTCGATGGAAGATGTATCTACCATTTCAGCCAATCTAGCCACCAACTCTTCTTTATTTCTAACAGCAGCAGGAAATGGAGAAGTTAAAATCTTATCTGGAAAAACACCGCAATTCAAATCATTAATAAAATCTATAAAAACAGAAGAGAGTAATGTGTCTTTAGAAATAGGTGAAAGTTCATTTAAATCATAAGCACCTAGATATGAGCTAGAAACCAAACCATAATTCTCTGCATTATTTAATGTTTCAATTAAATTGCCAGCTTTTTCATTAAAAATTAAGCTATCGTTTATCCAAATTAGATTATCATTATTAAAGGCATAAAACTCTCTAAGAGCAGAAACACCTAATGGCTTAACGACCTGTTTTAGTTTGTCGTTTACAGTTTCATAAGGCGATGTAACTTCAACAACCTGAATAAGCTCTTGTTCACATGAAACAAAAATTAAAAACAAAGGTAATTTGAAAAAAATAAAAATTTTCTTTTTAAAATTATCCATTTTTAAAATCATATTTAGCTATTTCACCTCAACAACAAGGTATTTTGAATTCCCCCAAAAAATTGCAGCATCTAGAATAACAAGTTTATCAACTTTACCTTCACCTTCCAATTTGAAAGAACTTGAGGGATGAGATGTAATAAGTTTGGCAGTTTTAACACCCATAGGTATCTCGTTAAGCTCATCAATCTTTACCTCATTAAAGTAAGACTTATTAAAATCATCTTTTAAAACAGAATTCTTACCAATACCTATAAAACCACCTTCTTTAGTAATTACTCCATTAGCTAACAATTCATTTTTCGAACCAAATGTAAACCAAGCTGTATTTAAAATGTCGTTCACATTATCTAACTCATCTAACCTTTGGTTGTACTGCTTAAAAAGTTCAGAAAATGAGGCATCCATGTTTTCCAACTCTTCTTGAAGATAATATATTTCCATGTTTTTTTTCTGAACATCTTCAGATAATGAAGTGACAAGTTTTTCTAGCTCAATTAACTGACCATCAGAGTTTTCGAGCCCAGCACTTAAGTTTTTAATTATTACTTTGTTATCTATCATTAGCTGTCCTATTAGCTGAATCTCTTCAAGTAAATTAGTATTGTCTACAGAAAGGTTTTCTGGGTTATTTCTCTGCTGTAAGATAAGCTCTTCTTGATTTCTAATTTTAGCAAGATTAGTTCTTATTTCATTTATTGATTTTGCGTAATTGTTAACCAAAGAATCTCTGCCAATAATTTCTCTATTAAGTTGCAAATTCTCTTTCTTCAATTCATCCATCACCATAATTGATTCAGCAGCTTGAGAAACTGGTTCTTCACTATTACAGCTAATTAAAAAAATTGCTAATAATGTTAAAGTAAAATATTTCATGTGTTAAAATTTATTTATTTAAGTTTTGTAATATCCTCTACCCCGAAAAATCGTTCAACTGTAAACCCTTCACCATATTTGGCATTAATAAACCTACCCAAAACCATGTCTTTAGCCTTTATATAATCTATAAAACCTTCAGAAGATATAGGTGTGTCCGGTTCAACACTGTCAGGATTAAAAAATTGCGATTTAAAAGCAAGTATTGATTGAATTTTTTTGTCGTAATGAGCAGTTACATCAACAATAAAGTCTGGATCTACCCAACGATCTTGGATGTAATGATAAACTGCGTCTGGCCTAAAAGCAACTTGTTGAGTTCCATTAAAATTTGATTGAATTTTTTGTAAACCAGCTAAAAAGCAAGCTCTAGAAACTAAACGACTAGCTCTTGAATGATCTGGATGCCTATCATTAATAGCATTACACAAAACAATCTTAGGGTTAAACCTTCTAATTTGCTCTACAATCTTTAATAAATCCTGTTCATTTTCATCAAAAAAACAATCTCGTAAGCCAAGATTAACCCTTGTTGTAAGACCCATAATCTTAGAAGACACTGCAGCTTCTGTTGTTCTCTCTTGAACCGTTCCTCTTGTACCCAGTTCCCCTTTAGTTAAATCAACTACACCAACTTTTTTACCCATAGAAATGTGTTTGATTACTGTGCCAGAAGCAGCTAATTCAATATCGTCTGGATGGGCAGCAAATGCTAAAATATCTAAAGTGACTTTATCTTTCATTTTGAAATTTATATGCCTTAAAATTAACAATTTAATGTGGGAACTCGTATAATATAACTTTCGAATAAGAAATGATTTTATTGAACTTTGTAATATGAAAATTTTAGTTACTGCTGTAATTCTATTATTTACAATAATAATACCTAGTCAAACAAAAAAAATTGACAAGCTAAACCTTTTGTTTAAACAGGGTAATTATAGAATTGTAGAAAGAAAATGCAAAAGAGCAATTAAGAAAAATAATCTTGGCAACAATAATATTTACTCTTTATACAGCTCTCTTTCATCTTACCTTTTAGAAAAGGATTTGGATTTTATTATATTATTTTCATTGAGTAACAAAACCGCTTTAATACTAGATGAGAACAAAATTGAATTTTCTATAGCTACTATTTATTCGATTAATCATAAAAAAAAATTAGAAAGAGACATAGCTAAATTAAAAAACAAAAACAGATTAGATGAATCAAGAAAGCTATACGAATCTTATAAAAAAATATATAATAACTCTGCTAACAGTTATGACAATTTAGCTATTATTGAAACTGAGAAAACAACAGTTTACAACAATGAACAAACTGTTATTAATTATGCTAAAACCTATCTTGGTATTCCATATCTGTATGGGGGAAACACTCGGAATGGTTTTGACTGCTCAGGATTTACTAAGGACGTTTTCCTTAATTACAGGCTTAAGCTCCCAAGAACTGCCAAAGACCAATCAAATTATGCTAAAAGTGTAAAGTTTAAAAACATTAAGGATGGTGATTTACTGTTTTTTGGAGCATCAAAAAACAAAATCACTCATGTTGGAATTGCGATAAAAAATAGAGCAGAAGAATTAAAAATGATTCATGCTTCTTCTAGCAAGGGAATTATTATTTCTAACGTAACAAGTAACACATACTGGTTTCCCAAATTTCAGTTTGCAGGAAGAGTTATTGATTAAATCCTGTTGATTTAAAACCATACATGTCAATTAAGTAGATTATTGACGAAAGAGCTGCAGAGCCAAGCTCAAGTTCTCTTTTGTTAACATTTTCAAAAACATCTGTAGGAGCATGATGAAAATCAAAATAACGTTGAGAATCAGGAACAAGACCAATTAAACAAATTTTACCGTCTCTTAATGGTCCTATATCTACTCCACCATAGCCCTTTTTAAATAAATGTAGCTGGTATGGTTCAAATAACTTCTCAAAAGTTTGAATTACAGCAAGCTGACTATCGCTACCATCAACACTAAAACCTCTAGGGCTAAATCCACCTCTATCTGATTCTATAGCCATAAGATGTTGCTCTCCTTTATTCTTAACAAAACTTGCATAGGTTTTACCACCTCTATTTCCATTTTCCTCGTTCATGTACAATATGCATCTTATAGTATGCTTAGGACGAATATCAAGTTTTTTAAATAGATTCATTACTTCTATGCTTTGAACAACACCTGCTCCGTCATCATGAGCACCTTCACCAATATCCCAAGAATCTAAATGACCACCAACAACTATGACCTTTTCTGGAAATTCGGAACCCCTAATTTCTCCAATCACATTGTAAGACAAAACATCTGGAAGTGTTTGGCAATTCAATTTCATTTTAGCAATTAATTGAGGGTCTGACTTTAGCATTTCGCTTAAATTATGAGCATCCACAGTACTTACTGCAAGAGCAGGAATTTTATCAATTCCTTCTTTATAACCCATAGAGCCTGTATGAGGGTTATTGTCAAATTTCAAAGTCATGGATCGCACAATAACTCCAATTGCACCATATTTAGCAGCTTCTGCTGCCCCTTGATGGCGTTGATCAACACAACTTCCATAAGCATGAAAAGTTGTAATGTATGACGGGTTCATTGGACGATTTAGAAAAACAAGCTTTCCACTAATTTTTTCACTCCCAAGTTCCTCCATTTCTTTCCAAGAGTGTATTTCTACAACTTCACCTGAAAGCACAGAATTATTAGTACCTATAGAACCTCCTAGGGCAGTACAATTGGTTTTATAAATTTTATTTCCACTAATAAAATCTAACCTTTCAACATCTCCCCTAACCCAATGAGGAACCATTACTTCTTGTAGCCAAACACTATCGAGATCATATTTTCTCAACAACCTTTCTCCCCAATTAACAGCTTTAGCAGCTCCGGCAGAGCCACTTAAACGATGCCCTACATCTTTACATAAAGATCTTAAATTCTCGTGTACATTTCCATCGTTTAACACTTGATTATAAATAGATTTAAGCTGAATAGAATCTTTTTGAAAATCTTGCGCAATTGTTAAATTAATTGAAAATAAAATTGAAAAGAATACAGAATAAAATTTCATTTTTTTAAGCTAAGTTTTATAATTAATTAATATTACTATTTAATTAAACACAATTTAATGCATCTTTTATAATCCTTGATTAAATTTGAAGAAAAAAATAAATGGCACGAACTCCAACCACTCAAATACCTTTAGGTTTTAAGGCTCCTGAATTCACTTTACCTGATGTTGTTTCAGGTAAAAATATCACCCTTTCTGATGTTACTTTAAAAAATGGGGTTGTTGTAATGTTTATTTGCAACCATTGCCCGTTTGTTGTACATGTTATTGACCAATTAGTGTCTTTAGCTGAAGATTACATGAGCAAAGAAATAGGGTTTGTTGCTATTAGCGCTAATGATGTAGAAAACTATCCAGATGACTCTCCGGATAAAATGAAAGTATTAGCAATAGATAGTAATTTCCCATTTCATTATTTATATGACGAAACTCAGGAAGTTGCTAAAGCTTATGATGCAGCATGCACACCAGACTTTAGTGTTTTTGACAAAAACTCGACATGTATATATAGAGGTCAAATTGATGGTTCTAGACCGGGAAACGAAATTGAAAATGATGGGAAAGACATGAGAAAGGTGTTAAACTACATACTAGAAAATAGAACATTAGACTTTGAACAATTACCAAGTATCGGCTGTAACATTAAATGGAAATAAGCAAGAAGGAATATCGAATAAAATACACTCAATTAAGAAAGTCGTTAACAAATGCTCAATTGAACTCATACAATAGTAGTATTAATGATGAGCTTAAGATTATTTCTACAGGAAATGTTCATCTATTTTTGCCAATTAAATCTAAAATAGAAGTTGACATTTGGCCATTTATTAAACATTTAAGAAATAGCGATTTCACAATTGGAACCTCTATTTATAACTCAACAAATAATTCCGTAAAGCATGTTGAGATTTTAAATAACTCAATTTTTGAAACTGGCGACTATCAAATACCAAAACCAACTATCTACAAAGAAGTTGAAATTTCCATTTTTAACACCGTAATAATTCCTCTTCTTGCTTATGATGAAAATGGTAACAGAGTTGGGTATGGAAAAGGAATATATGATGGAATTTTAGAAAAATGTAGTGAAAAATGCAGGCTAATTGGAGTTTCCTATTTCAATCCTGAAAAAAAAATCATTCCAGAGGAGCATGACATTCCATTAAACTACTGTATCAACCCTAATAATTTAATTAAATTCTAGCACTTAATAGGTTGATTTTGAATTTGTTATTGAAAATCACTAAATTAGCTACTCAGATTTAACTATGTTTTGGCGTAATACCATATTAACCTTCATTTTTATTTTTGGTCAACTTACAGTTTTCTCCACCATTAACTACTCTTTTAATACACCACCAAGCGGAGTAAATTATCATTTGGCCATATCAATAAACCCTGGTCACAATAATAGCTACATTAACTTTGCCATAATATCTGAAAATAACGGTAAAATAATTTCAACAAAATTTATTACAGTTGCCGAATTTATCAGAGTTGGAATGGGTAAACAAACTTCTAGAGCAAATGATATTGGAACTAATTTATTTGAAAAATACGGAGTTAAAGAATGTCTTTATAAATATGACTCAACTGATTGCAAAAATAAAAATGGGATGAATATTCATGACTTATGGACACTTCGTTACAATAGAAATCCAAACTGCCCTCCAAACTGTTTTCCTACTCCAACAATGATTGTTGAAGGGTACAGTCAACACAAATCACATCCAAGCTGGCCTCAACTTCAGATACTCCAACAATACGGCATTATATACATCAATGATTTTTTTTATGGAGAGAATCTATTCAAACTTTTTGTTGATTTTCAAAAAAATGATTGGTTGAGTATTTACCAAAATTCTACTGAATAAAATTCACCTTCTTTAAATATTACATATATTTAAAAATGGAATATTTCAGTCAATCAAATCTAGAGTATATTAAAAAGAACTTTAAAAAGTCTTGGAAATTTAGACTTCATCTTTTTAGCATACTTCCAATGGGATACTTATCTGGAATGAAAATCAAAGAACTAGATCTAGAGAAATGTCATGTCGAAGTTCCTTATAAATGGCTAAATAAAAATCCTTTTAAATCTACTTTTTGGGCTGTTTTAGGAATGGCTGCAGAAATGAGTTCTGGCGCTTTAGTTTTGTTATACACATACAACCAAAAACCCAGTATCTCCATGCTTGTTTCCAAAACAGAAGGTGTTTTTTTAAAAAAAGCAACCGGTAAAACAACTTTTATTTGTAATGATGGAGATTTAGTTAAAAAAGCCATCATTAAAACAATAAAAACAGGAGAGGGTGTTGAAATTGAAACCAATATGGTAGGATACAATAAAAAAAATGAAGAAATAGCAAAATTTAAATTTTACTGGTCGGTTAAAAAAAGATCAACATAAATAGTTAATAACTATTTGTAACTCTCTAGAACTATTCCATTTCATTGTCGTATTTATTTAAAATCACATATACATGGACAACCTTACTAAAAACTGGTTTGTTGAGGGGTGGATTGATTTTGAATACAAAAAATACATCCTTCTAGCTTATCTTCAAAAAATTAAAAAGTCTTTTGACCAGGTAGAACTTTACCCTCACCTAAGCAACATTATTCAACATTATGAGGATCTAATAAGATACAACGAGCAACAAATAAACATTAAATCTAGTTTTCAAAAAGATTTAAAAAAAATTGACCTTAATAAAATTAAGTTAGAGTTCAACTCTAATTTTGAAGATGAGTTAGTAAATAAAATCATGGAAATTGTCGAATTTGCAATACCTAAATTAAAATCGAGTTTAGATAGAGGAGCCGAATTGTATGATTTCATTCAATCAAAAATAAAAATGGATACAGTAGGTATTGTACCTATTTATAAAAAAGAAGGTTATTTAATCTTGCTTATTAGAGGAGATGGTCAGGCAAATATTTATCGATATAAGTCTTCAATTATTCAAAAAAATAGTGACCGATTCCATGGTTTAACTACAACAAAAATAGATCAAGTTGACTTGTCACTTGCTACTTCTTTATCCTCCATAAAAATAGATTTAGTGAGAAAATATAACGACTTACCTACTCCAGCCACTTATGTAGTACATTGCGCAATGAAATTCCCTCCCAATCAAACGATAATGCCAATTGCTAAGCGGTTACTTTTAAAAGAGCTTAGTAAAGCTGCTTAACTTTATAATAAATTTAGCACCATTATTGTTATATTTAAAAAATGAGTTTTATCGTCAAAATATCTTTACTTCTTTTATTAGTTACTTCTAATTCATATTCTAACTGGGGTTTTTTTTCACATAAGAAGATTAACAGAATGGCTGTATTCACTCTTCCAGATGATGAATTATTTCATTTTTACAAGTACCACATTGATTTTGTCACCGATCATGCTGTAGATCCAGACAAAAGAAGATACGCAGTTGAAGGTGAAGCAGAAAGACACTACATAGACATAGACTATTATGCTAAAAAGGGAGAGAATCCATTTTTAAACATGCCTAGAAAATGGAACGATGCAGTAAACAAACACACAGAAGACACATTACGAGCTTATGGTATATCACCTTGGCACATTAACAATATGGTATCTAGATTAACCCAAGCATTTAGAGACAAAAACCTTGACAGAATCCTTAGGTATTCAGCAGATTTGGGTCATTATGTAGGCGATGCACATGTTCCCCTTCACACAACCCTGAATTACAATGGACATCTAACCAACCAGAAAGGAATTCACGGGTTTTGGGAATCTAGGGTTCCAGAATTACTTTCTGATGATTACGATTATTTAGTTGGAAAAGCACAATACGTTAAATCCCCATTAAATAAAGTATGGGATGTTATTGAACACAGTTTTATGGCTGTTGATTCTGTCTTAACATTTGAAAGTCAGCTTACAAAGGAGTGGCCAGAAGACAGAAAATACAACTTCGAAAACAGAGGTCGAGTAACGATGAAGGTGTATAGTAAAGATTTTACTGAAGAGTATGCATTAAGGCTAAATGGAATGCACAATAGAAGGATGAGAGAATCTATTCTTACCGTTGGCTCATTGTGGTACACGGCCTGGATTAATGCCGGTCAACCTTCATTAGATAATTTAATGAAATCTATTTCTGATTCTTACAAGAAAGAAATAGAATCTACCAATAAAAAAAGTTCAACCAATAAAATTTTCGGTAGAGACCATGGGAGGTAAATAATTATTTCAAATCTTTTTGCTTTTTTTTCTTTTCGCCCCTCTTTCTTCTTGACTTCTTACCTGCTTTTGTCTTAGCTGGCCTGTTTATGTAAGATAATTGACCCTTCTCAATTTCATTAACAACTTTTTCAATTAAAAAATCTTCTTTTAACGGATCATATTCCCTTTTTAAATCCTGACCGTTTATCTTACACAATGCTTGAAACCAAAAAGCTTTTCCTTTTCCTCTATAGAATTTAATAATATCATAGGTAGTTAGACCCGTTTCCCTGTATATTAGTTTCATTAAGTACTCTCCTCTTGTAACAGACATGTTTTTTATTTCATCTCCAAATTCGTTTTTTAAAATTTTATTGGCTCTATTGAGGTATCTCTTTTTCATTCTTTTTGAATCGATGTATTCAAGGGTGTCTTGAAAAGACAACAACATGTTTGACGCAAGTTTAGAATATGCATAAACCCTTCTTACAAAATATTTTGTTTTTCTATATTTTTTAAGGTAGGCATCATTGTCAGTTGAAATTTCAATTTCTGGAAAAATGTAATCAGTAATAGAATCCTGCTCATTTTCTGAAATTAATATTACCTGTTCATTATTTGATTGAGAATAACCAACAAGACTTATAAGGCAAGAGATGACTAAAATGTAAGCTTTCATTTAATTAAATAACGAAATGCAATTTAATAAAGTTTTAAAACAACTATCAATTAACAGTATTTAACAAAATAGCAATCCATTTTTAACAATATAAACAACCGAAAACCATTTAATATCTACCATTTAATAATTATGGTCCAATTTTTGAATATAAAACTTTGATTGTACGTTATATATAAAAAGAATTGCAATGAAAACACAACTTAATTTATGGCTTTTATTATCTGGAATACTATTCACTCTATGTATTTTATTTATTATAGCATCTTACATTGTTGAATCTTCTGTGTCCTAACAAATGTACTAAGTGTTATATATATTATATTTTTGTACCCATGTATAAAGTACTTTCAACTTTTTTATTCGCTGCTATTTCTTTTGGCTTTACAGCCCAAATAGGTCCTGTTTTTTCTATCAAAAAATTCCTTACTTCTGACTCACCATTTATCGAGACATATGTTGAAGTCTATGCCAATACTTTAGAAATAATTAACCTTGATTCTACTCAACTATCATATGGCGTAGAAATAACACAACTAGTTAAAAATTTAAATGATGAAATCATTGATTTTAAAAAGTATTCAATTGAAGAAAAAATAGAATCAAATGAAATTTTAACCAATATTTTAGATTTACAACGTTTTTCATTGCCAAATGGAGATTACAAATTAGAGCTTCAAGTAAAAGATTTAAACAATGAAAATTCAATTGAAGTAATAAATTCAGCTATTAGAATTGATTTCAGCAATAAAGATTTAGAAATTTCTGATATAGAACTGCTTGAATCATATGGCAAAACAACTCAAACAAACAACACAACTAAATCTGGTTTTTCACTTATTCCATTAGTAAGTAATTATTACAGTCCAGAATTCGACAAACTGGCTTATTATTTTGAGATATATAATCCGGAAATTAAAGCTGATGAATCTTATGTTCTCCTTCAAAACATCAAAATAAAAGAAACGGGAGAAATAGCTGGTCAATACAATAAACTTAAAAAAATAAATCCCAAGCAAATAAACCCAATAATTAACACTTTTAACATAGAAAATTTACCTACAGGAAACTACGAGTTAGTTATTCAGATTAGAAACCAACTAAATGAATTAATTACAGAGAAAAAAATAGATTTTCAGCGAACAAATTTAAACACACCTTTAGCTGTTAATCGCTTAAACTCCATTAACATTGCCAATACCTTTAGTGATGAGCTTCCTAAAGACAGTTTAACAGAATTTATTAATTGCTTGTCTCCTATTGCATCTCCTTTTGAGCTCAATATTATTAACAGAAAACTAAAACAAATGGACGACACCTTAAAAAGACAGTTTATTTACAGTTTCTGGTACAACAAAAACAATGCTAACCCGAGAAAGTCATGGGAAGATTACAAAATTCAAGTAAATAGAATACATAACTTATTTGGTACTAGAATAAAAAAAGGATACCAAACAGATAGAGGAAGAGTTTATCTTAAATATGGTGCTCCAAATAATTTAATTGACCGACCTAATGAACCAAGTTCATATCCTTATCAAATATGGCATTATTACAGACTTGGACAATTCAACAATAAAAGATTTATTTTCTACTTGCCAGATCTTGTTACAAACGATTATACCATTTTACACTCAGATGTTCCAGGAGAAGTAAAAAATGAAACTTGGAATGCGACATTAAATTCAAGAAATAGCACAAACGGCAATTTAGACGACCCTAATGCTGGCAACAGAGATCATTGGGGGACAAACAGCTCAACTCTATTTAACAACCCTTAATGCAAAGCACTGCTGTTGTCATATTAAATTTTAATGGACTAAAATGGCTTACAGAATTTCTTCCATCTGTATGTGTTCACAGTAAAAATGATGCAGATATTTTTGTAATAGACAATGGCTCTACGGATAATTCAATCGATTACATAGTAAGTAATTTTAAAGAAATTAGTATTATTAAATTAGCTAACAACTTAGGTTTCACTGGGGGGTACAATAAAGGATTGGAAAGCTTAAAGCATGAATTTTTCATCTTATTAAACTCGGATGTAGAAGTAACTCCGAATTGGATTTCACCAATGATTCAACTTTTTAAAGCCGACAGTTCTATCTCTGCAATGCAACCCAAAATACTTTCTCAAATTGAAAAAGAAAAATTTGAACATGCAGGTGCAGCTGGTGGCTACATAGACAAATTTGGTTTTCCATTTTGTAGAGGAAGGGTTTTTAACACAGTAGAAAACGATGACAATCAGTACAACAACATAGAAGAAGTTTTTTGGGCTTCAGGAGCTTGCCTATTTATTCGTGCTTCAGATTTTTTTGAAAACAATGGATTTGACACCTCATTCTTTGCACATATGGAAGAAATAGATTTGTGTTGGAGGTTAAAAAACAAAGGCAAAAAAATTATATTTAATCCTGCATCCACTGTTTACCATGTAGGAGGTGGCACCTTAACATACAATAGCCCTAAAAAAACTTATTTAAACTTTAGGAACTCGTTATTTATGATTCATAAAAATCATAGTAGAAATATTTTTACACTTATTTTATGCAAACTACTTATAGATGGGATTGCTGGAATTAGATTTTTATTAATGGGCCAGTTCACACACTTGATCAGCATTATTAAAGCACATTTTCATTATTACTCATCAATAAGAAAGTTAAATCGATATAGAAAAAGTAACACAAGAAAAGAAACAAAATTATTAAAAGGAGTTACAAATAAATTAATTATTTGGAGTTATTTTATTCAGCAAAAAAAGAATTTTAATGAAATAAATGAAGTTTAATAGCTTTTCAAAAAAAATATTTTCTTATTGTGATTAACACAATGATTATTGTACCTTTATTATTACTCAATAACACTACCCTAATAATGTTAATGAAGTTTTTTATATTAACCATATCGATCTTTTGCTTTGGAGTTCAGTCTTTAGCACAATTTAACTTTGACAAACAAGTCAAAACAGATATAAAATATTCAGAGAACATTATAGACGAAGTCTATGGTATCACTATTTACGAACCTTTAAATTTAGGATTATCACCTGATTCTGTTAGAATGGAAAATGGATATGCCATTAACAATTGGAAAGAAGATTTTTATGAAAGCGGACAGTTGCTTCACAAGGGTTATTACATAGAGGGTCAATTAAAAGTTTATAAAAACTATTACCCAGATGGAACTTTAGAAAGAGATTTTAAAAACATTGATGGTTTCAGGTCAAAATGCTCATTATACTACCCTTCTGGTAAAATAAAAAGTGAAATTGTTTATTTAAATGGTGCAGCAATTTCATGGATAGATTATTACGACAATGGAAACATGGAATATCTTGAAAAATATGATAAAAACTTTTTATATCATATTGCAAAAAAATCTTTTTACAAAACAGGACAAATAGAAACATTTTTTGAGCTAACCAATAAAAAGAAATTACAATTTGTCACCTATGAATACTTTTTAAATGGGGAAAAAAAAATGGAAGGTGCTTTAAGATATGACATGAACAGGTATGACTATTACAAAACAGGTACATGGATATATTACAATGAATCTGGTCTTGAGAAAAAACACGAAACATACTCCGATGGTAAGGTCGTGAAAACAAAACAATTTTAATTGTCCAATTCAGGAGATTTTACAGCTAACACTGTCACATCATCTATCTGATCAAAATCACCCTTCCAATCTTCAAAATAATTTTCTAAAATAGTTAATTGATTTTCTAAAGGCAGTTCTGCAATTTCATATAATTTCTTCTTAAAGCCAGATTGTTTTAATTTTTTTCCCTTAGCACCACCAAATTGATCGATGTACCCATCGGAAAATAAATAATAAATTGCATTTGGCTCATGACTTATTTGGTGGTCAATAAAGGGAATAACATTATCTGAGTATCCTATAGACTGTTTAGTTGAATTTATAAACTTAAGTTCGGAATTTGAAAAAATATATAACGGATTATTTGCACCAGACCAAAAAACATCACCTGTTTTAGGATTCATTCTAAGTAGCGAGATATCCATGCCATCTGCAACAGTAATGCTAGAATCTATTTGACTTAACTCATTTACCACTTTGGCTTTTAATAAATCTAATATTTTAGCTGGTGTTAATAATTCTTGGCTAGAAATTATCTCATTTAGATAAGATATTCCTAGCATACTCAACATTGCACCTGGAACTCCATGTCCTGTACAATCAGCAACTGCAATGTAAATAAAACCGTTTTTCTCTGAATACCAATAGAAATCACCACTTACAATGTCTTTGGGTTTAAAAAGAACGAAATTATCTGGCAAATGTTCACATACGTGCTCTTTTGCTTTAAGTAAAGCTTCCTGTATACGTTGTGCATAATTAATAGAGGCCAGCATTTCTCTATTAGAAATATCAACAATTTGTTTTTGTTTATCAATTAATTTGTTTTGTTCGTTTGAAATTCGCAGTCTATAAAACCAGAAAATTGCAAAAGCTAAAATAATTACAACAACAACAATTAAACTATTTTGTTGTAAGTTTTTGTTTTTTTGTTCCAACTTAAATTTAATGTCTTGATGTTCCTTTTCATTTTTATGATTTTTAATAATTTCTTTTTTTTCAGACTCATATTTTGCTTTTTCTAAAGCAATTAAAATTTCTTTGGTTTTATTACTTTTTGAAAAACTTTGACTTAATTTCTTCCACTTATTAAGATAATAATACCCCTTTTTATATTCTAAATTTTTAACATACGCGTTGGAAAGAATAATAGATATATTTTTTATTAATGCTGTATTTTCTATTTGTTCTGCAATTTCAATTGCTTCCATACCATATTTAATTGCCATTTTATAATCTTGCAACTCTAAATGTATATTTGCAATTTCATTTAAAGATGACGACATTCCTTGTTTATCGTTTAATTTTTTTTGGATTTGATAGGAATTATTAAAATAATTTTCAGCTTCGATGAATTTTTTTTTCTCCAAAAAAATAAGACCAATATTTAATAAAATTTTAGATTTTAATTGAATGAAATTATTTTGTTGACTAATGACAAGAGCTTGATTAAAACAACTATAAGCATCTTCATATAATTTTTTATCATAAAAGATTAATCCAATATTGATTAAATCATTTGAAACACCCATACTATCTCCAATTTCTCTTCTAATTTTTATACTCTTATTATAAAATACAGAAGCGATTGAATCTTCATAAATTGATCTATAAATAATTCCTAAATTGGTGTAAGATGCTGCTTTTCCTTTCAAATTACCTGCAGAATCTTCGTAAAACACGCTTTGATTTAAATTATCTATGGCTTTAAAATATTTACCATTTTCAAAATATATTAATCCCATATTTGAATAATTCGCACCTAACGATTTATAGTCATTTGTTATTTTTAAAACTGATGATGCTTTTCTATAATATTCAATTGCTTTTTCATATTCGCCTTGTAAATAGTATGAAACACCCTCATTATTAAGGGCTGAGAACATATGTGAATAAATATTCTTAGAATTAGCAAAATCATACTGAATTCTAGTAAAATATGGAACGCTATCAGGTTGATTAAAAATATAATAATCTACAATAATTTTTTTAAGTGCATCTAATCTTAAAGTGTCATTTTGAGAACTATCAAGCCACTCTTTCCAGAGAGAGTCTTTAGTTTGGCAATTAAAAAGATTAAGAATAAAAAAAGAAATCAGAAAAAAAAATGATTTTCGCATATTAAAATATTCTATTTAAATATAATATTAATTAATATATATTCAATAGCTTAAAACAACGATTTTCACAAGTTTTAAAAGAGTATTCAATACTTTAAAAGTAATTTCTTTTCTACAGTTAGTTAAAATAGGGCTGTTAATAATAATTTTTACCGCCCAATTCTGGAGCTTTTATAGCTATTACTGTTACATCATCAATTTGATCAAAAGAACCTTTCCACTCTTCAAAATAATTCTCTAAAACAGTTAATTGAGCTGATAAAGGCTGCTCAGCAATTTCAAATAATTTCTTCTTAAAGCCAGATTGTTTTAATTTTTTTCCCTTAGCTCCTCCAAATTGATCGATGTATCCATCGGAAAATAAATAATAAATTGCATTTGGAACATAACTTACTTGGTGGTCTACAAAAGGAATTACAGTATCTGAATACCCTATGGATTGTCTTGTAGAATTAATAATAGTTAAGTCATTATTTGAAAGAATGTAAAGCGGGTTATTGGCACCTGCCCATACAAGATTGCCAGTTTTAAGATCCATTCTAAGTAGCGATATATCCATGCCATCTGCTACTGTAATGGAAGAATCTATTTGACTTAACTCATTTACAACTTTGGTCTTTAATAAGTCTAATATTTGACCAGGCGACAATAATTCTTGGCTAGAATTTATTTCATTTAAATAAGATATTCCTAACATACTGAGCATAGCTCCTGGAACTCCATGACCCGTACAATCAGCAACAGCAATGTAAACAAACCCTTTCTTTTCTAAATACCAATAAAAATCTCCACTAACAATGTCTTTGGGTTTAAAAAGAACAAAATGCTCTGGTAAATGTTTACTTACGTGCTCTTTTGCTTTAAGTAAAGCCTCTTGAATTCGTTGAGCATAATTAATTGAAGAAATTACTTCCTTATTTACTTCTTCTAAAGCTAATTTTTGATTGGATAAATCAACTTTTTGTTTTTCAATAATTCTGTTTTTAGATCTAGAAACACGCATTCTATTGTAAAAAACAACAACTAGTAATAAGCTGATTACAAAACAAACAATTAGAATGTTTCTGTATTTTTTCTCACTTGTAAGCGCCAAGTTATTTATTTGAGCATCTTTTTTTAGCAAACTGTTCTCTGCTTCTTTTTTTTCTGATTCGTATTTAGCTTGTATATCTGCTACAGAGTTAGAAAGATCAATTGAGAAAAGTGAATCATTAGCAGCATCGTGTAGCTTAAGGGCCTCTAAAGAATTTAGAACATCGCCCTTTAATTCATAAACTTGAGATTTTTGAGCATATATTCTCACTAAAGATCGTAAATCATTGAGGGTTGTAGCCAAAGAATCTGCTTTTTCTAAATAAAAAATTGATTCGTTAAAATCTTTATTTTTTTTAAACTCAGCAGCTAAATTCAAAAAAACATGAATTAAAGTTTGGTTACTCTTATACTTTTCAAAGATTGGAACCAACTCTTTGTATCCATTTACAAAATGAATAGATTGATTAATTTTTCTAGGGTTTTCACCATAAATTTTTGAAGCTACGTTTAGGTAATTAAATCTACTTATAGAATAATTAAGCTCGTCTTTTAATTCCTCAAAAATAGAAGTTGCATCAAGAAATATTCCCATCGCATCTGCATCTCTATCTAGTTTATCAAGAGTTGCTCCTAGGTTAATATAAATTAAGCCTAGGTCTTTTTTAGAATTTATGTTAATTGCTAATTCTTCTCCATTTTTAAGCTGAATAAGCGCAGATTCATAATCTTTTAGCTCGTAATTGGCAATGCCTAGGTGCAAGTAAACGCCTATTAATTTTTCTTGGTCGTTGTATTTGTCAAAAATTGCTAACGCTTCAATAAATTCTTTTACTGCTTGCTGGGAATTTTTACTGTAAAAGAGGTTAATATAAGCGCGTTGATTAATTAATTTACCCTTTGTGTATTCTAAATTAAGCTTGGCAGCTAGCTCAATACCTTTAGAGGAGTAAATTAAGGCACTATCTATTGCATTTCTATTAATGTTCTCATCTGATAATAAAAAATAAGATTTAACAGCTAAAGAATCTTGGTTATTAGGATTGTTAACCACAGACAACAAAGAATCGTACTGCGCATGGCAACACAATTGCATTAAAAGGGCCAGATATAAAAAAAGTTTATTAATAAGAATAAAAAATTAACTAATTACCATTCTAAAATACATAATTATACGTATATTAAGATATATAATATAAAATATCTCTATTTATGAAAACAGGAATAATAAAAGAAGTTAACGACACTGGTTCTGCCGGTAAAATACAAGAATTAAACTCTAACGATGTATTAAAATTCACCAACCCCTCTAACTTAAGAAACATTGCTTTAGGAGATCAGTACGAATTTGACCAAGTAACCCAAATCCATAGAGGAAATGAAGTTACATCTAATGCACTAGTAAGAAAAAGACCTACTTTTTAAAATATAAAAATTAACCAGCTCAACTAAGCACTTCTAAAAACGAAGTGCTTTTTTATTGTTCAGTAATAAAAGCCAACGATTTTTGCATGTCTTCATACAAAACGGTGTCTTTATCTGTAAAAGGAACTATTTTTCTATAATCTGCTAGAATCGCTTCTAGCTTATCTGAACTTTTAAGCGGTTTTCTATAATCAAGCCCCCTAGAAGCTGTAAGTAATTCAATAGCCAAAAGCTTTTCAACATTCTCTACCACTTCCAGTGTTTTAGTAGCAGCATTGGCTCCCATACTTACATGATCTTCTTGCCCATTTGATGAATCTATGGTATCTACACTAGCTGGAGTACACAACTGCTTATTCTTACTCACAATAGATGCTGCTGTATATTGCGGAATCATGTAACCAGAATTTAAACCAGAATCTGCTATTAAAAATGCTGGCAAGCCTCTTTGTCCAGAAATTAGTTTGTATACCCTTCTTTCTGAGATACTTCCAATCTCTGCAATAGCAATACACAATTGATCTAGCACTAACGCCAATGGTTGACCGTGAAAATTTCCTGCAGACACTATTAAATCGTCATCTGGAAAAATGGTAGGGTTATCAGTTACCGAATTAATTTCAGTTTCTACAACATCCATAATGTAATTAAGGGCATCCTTTGTAGCTCCATGAACTTGAGGAATGCACCTGAAAGAATAAGGATCTTGAACTGCTTTTTCTGCTTTATTAAAAAGCTGACTGCCCTCTAATATTAATCGTATGTTTCTTGCTGTTGCCAGCTGACCTGGATGATTTCTCACCAAATGAACCTGGTCAATAAAAGGAGATTTACCAACATCGAAAGCATCTATAGACATTGCAGCTATGGTATCTGACCAATTTAAAATATTTGATGAGCGGATTATCGCAAGAACAGCATGCGCACTCATGAATTGAGTTCCATTTAATAGCGCTAAACCTTCCTTCGCTTTTAATGAAATAGGACTTAGCTTTAATTCAGCTAAAACTTCTGCAGATTTTTTTCTTTCTCCATTGTAATCAACGTAACCCATACCAATTAGAGGAAGGGAAAGATGAGCTAATGGAGCTAAATCACCTGAAGCACCTAAAGAACCTTGACTGTAAATCACAGGAAGAACGTTGTTGTTAAACATTAAAATTAATCGATCAACCAACTCAAGAGTTACTCCTGAATGCCCCAAGCTAAGCCCTTTAATCTTTAAAAGAAGCATAAGCTTAACAACATCTGGATCTACTTCATCTCCCATACCACAAGCATGTGACATAACTAGGTTTTTTTGAAGCTGCTCTAAATCTGAATTTGAAATTACTTTATCGCACAAGGACCCAAAACCCGTGTTAATTCCATAATAAATGTTAGTTGATGATTTTAGCTTTTCATCTAAAAAATTACGACATTTTTCAATGTTTTTTCGAACAGAATCAGCTAGTTTTAATTTGAAATTACTATTTAGAATATGAGAAACATCATCAATTAAAAGTGTTTCTGAAGTTATGGTATAAAATTCCATCTATTAAAAATTTAGCTTTTCTATAATTGAATCAACATCTAAAATTATTTGCTCACCAGAAATCATATTTTTAAGCTCATAAGAATAAATCGAGTTCTCTTCTGTAACAAATAATACATAAGGGATTTTATTTCCATTAGCATATTTCATCTGCTTCTTTAACTTAACGTTGTCTGGATACAGCTCGGTAATCACTCCTTTACTTCTTATAAAATTGGATAAACGCAAGAGCTCATTTACATCTTCACCGTTATTTATAACTAGTAGTTGTGTAGAAATATCAGAAAAATCTGGAAATACATCCTGATCCAGCATTACATCATAAATCCTATCGGCTCCAAAAGAAATACCAATTCCAGAAACATCCTTTAAACCAAAAACACCAGTTAAATCATCGTATCTACCCCCACCTGAAACGCTACCAACCTTAGCCTGATCTACTATTACTTCGAAAATTGCTCCTGTGTAATAATTTAATCCTCTTGCTAGAGTCATGTCTAGCTGAACAGAAACAAAATCCAATGGATTTGATTTAAAATAATTAAAAACAAATTCTAATTCTTCGACCCCTTTCAAACCAATCATTGAGTCTTTTAAAATATTTTTTAAACTACTGATAATCAAAATATATCCTCCTTTTATATCTAGCAAAGGTTTAATAATAGATATTGACTCTTCTGTCAATCCTTTATTAGACAATTCTTCCAAAACAAGATCAACCCCAATTTTATCTAACTTATCAATTGCACCTGTTATGTCAATGATTTTTTCTGGCTGACCAGTTATTTCTGCAATACCAGAAAGAATTTTTCGGTTATTAACTTTTACAGTAACACCTTTAATCCCCAAAGATTTAAAGACTGAATCGATAAGCTGAATAAAGCTTATTTCATTTGTTAGAGAATTACTCCCTATAATATCTGCATCGCACTGATAAAACTCCCTGTACCTCCCCTTTTGAGGCCTATCCGCTCTCCAAACAGGTTGTATTTGAAAACGTTTAAAAGGAAAATTAATTTCGTTTTGATGTTGCACTACATATCTAGCAAAAGGAACTGTTAAATCATACCTTAAGCCTTCAGCACAGAGCTGGTGCTCCATTTGCCCTTGTGAGTTTTCTTCTGAATTAAGATTTTTAAGCGATTTTAAAAACTTATCTCCTCGATTTAGCACCTTAAATATTAAACGATCACCTTCTTCACCATATTTTCCAGTTAGAGTGCTTAAATTCTCCATAGATGGAGTTTCTATTTGATTAAACCCATGACTTATAAATGCTTTTTTAATTACATCAAAAATGTAATTTCTCCTTAACATTTCTTCAGGTGAAAAATCTCTAGTGCCTTTTGGAATTGATGGTTTACTCATTAGTTAAATATTGCTGTAAAATTAGCAATTGATTTAGAAAAAATAGAAAATATAACTAAAAAGACCTAATTGCCCGAACATGAGGTTTAGGGAGATTATTTTTACTACCATCATCTGCGAAACCGGCACCAGCATTAAAGTACCAAGCGTGAGAAGCAGTTTGTTGAGATGAAGACCAATAATAACGTTGTAAAATACCAATTGTAGAAGGGTTTCCATCTTCTGCTAGCACCTTATTAACTACAAAACGGGCATTAAAAAGCAAATTAAACTCATCTATAGATGGCATGTACCAATCCTTAAAACCTTCATTCTCATATGTAGCACAAAGACCAATTGCAAAGTATGGCTTTCCTCCAGCAGCAATAAAGGCTCTAGTATTTGAAGCTCCATCCCAAGAGCTGTTACAATTAGGAACTTCATAATCTGGAAAACCCCACAAGGGATATTCACCTAAATCTGACAAACTTGCAATAAGACCGTGCTGCTCGCCATTTGCATCTAAATACAAATAATAGATGATTCCTCCACCAAAGAACTCTCCAACATAATGGTCTTTAGCAGACTCCTTTTGCGTCATCCCTGTTAAAGGAGCTAAGAAAAAGACCAAAATAATTAATATGAAAATTGAATTATAGCGTTTCATTTTTGGAGAATTAATTCTTTAATGATAGCACTAAAATAAAAAAAACCCATTTAAAAAAATGGGTTTTTTTATTTTGTTGCGGAGAGTGAGGGATTCGAACCCCCGGTACATTGCTGCACAATGGTTTTCAAGACCACCGCATTCGACCACTCTGCCAACTCTCCGTAATTGTGTTTGCAAAAATAGAAAACTTTTTTAGTTGCAATAATTACATTTTAAAAATATCTTAATTATTTTTAGAAGATGTCATGGAACAGTATTGTAAATGGATTTAACGCATACCTCAAAATTGAGCGATCTTTATCTGATAATACTGTAGAAAGCTACCTAAGAGATGTTTCAAAGCTGGAAAATTTTTTTACAAAAAATTCTTTAAAAAAAATATCTTGGGAAAACATTGAAATTGAAAATCTTCAAGAATTCTTAAGTCATATTCATGATTTGGGACTTTCCGCAAACTCTCAATCAAGAATAATTTCAAGTTTAAAAACTTTTTTTAAATACTTAACAATAGAAGAGTTAAGATCTAATAACCCTGCTGAATTGTTAGAAACACCTAAAACTGGACGAAAATTACCAGACACTCTTTCAGTTGAGGAAATAAATTTACTAATAGCTGCCATTGACAGAACAGCTAAAGAAGGTGAACGCAACATTGCCATTATTGAAGTTCTTTACGGATGTGGCTTAAGGGTAAGCGAATTAATAAATTTAAAAATATCTGAAATATTTTGGGATGAAGGGTTTATTAGAGTTATTGGAAAAGGAAGCAAACAAAGATTGGTTCCTCTAGGTTCAATTGCTGTAAAACACCTGAAAATTTATTTAAATGAAATAAGAATTCACGCTAAGATTAAACCTGGCTCTGAAGACATTGTTTTTTTAAATAGAAGAGGAAATCATTTAACTAGAGTTATGATTTTCACAATTATTAAACAGCTGGCTATTAAAGCAGAAATTAAGAAAAACATCTCCCCCCATACACTTAGGCATTCTTTTGCCACACACCTAGTTGAAGGAGGTGCTGATTTAAGAGCAGTACAGGAAATGTTAGGACACGAGTCTATTACAACCACAGAAATATACACTCACTTAGACAGAAGCTACCTTAGGCAGGCAATTTTAGATCATCACCCTTTAGAAAAAAAGAAATAATCTTTTTTTGATTCAAATCATAAATTACCGCCAATAAAACAATAAAATATTCAATGAAAATTAAAATTGGTTCTTCCTCGACAACACCAATATTTTGATAAGCCATGTAACTTAAAAAAACTAATCCAGACCATGCTACTGGGAAAACATAGCCAGTAAATACACTAAAGCCAATTAAGTATACAATATACCAAGGATGAACTATAGAGGCAACAGCAAAATAGATTAGTAAGATCCAAGTCATCTTTCTCATTAAAGAACACCAGTTATCTGAAGATTTAGACTTAACCGTTAGAATCAGAATTGCAACTACAGTTATAAAAGGAGTTATACTTCCAATAATCTCAATTTGATTATTTCCAGTTACAAATTCACCTATCCATCTTAAAACATAATAGATGCTTGCATTAAACTCGAATGTATGAAAATACAGCTCAATACTTTCAAGAAAATTAGTTAGTAAATGAATATTAAAAAATGGTAAAAAAAATAAAGCGCAAGACAAGCATACGGTAAACAAAAATGGCAAGGCTTTTTTTATCCCAATTTTATAAACTATTAAAGGCAAGAACATTAAAGGAATTAGCTTTAAACCTATTGCTAGGGCAAATGCAACACCACTAAAAATGTATTTATTTACAAATAAAAAATAAAAACTAATCAATAAAAATGTAAATGTAATTCCCTCAAAATGAAGATTCCCAGAAAGCTCCAAAACTACCAAAGGGTTTAAAACATATAGCATTGAGTTAATGCTATCCACCTTAAAATGAGCTAAAATTTTAAGCATAAAAATCCACCCAATTATTTCAAAACACAAGAGAATAATTCTTAAAAACAACACATTATTAAATAAATTCTTCCCTCCTATAAATGAACAAAAAGTGAATATGCATTGTGTCAAAGGTGGATAAACAGAGAAATAATGCTTGGAATTCATTCCATCTTTAAAAGATGTTTCAGAGCTTGACAATAAATTATTCTGGGCAAAATCATTTATCTGATCTTCTGAAAAATTATAGCTAATGGGTTTATACTTATAGGGATTATTACCATCTAAAACAACATTTCCATCCCAAGAAAATCGAAAGAAATCGTCAGATAATGTTGGAAATGAAGTAAACATCACTAGCCTTATTAGCACTGCAAAAGCAAGTAAATAAGACAGTTTAAATGGTTTCTTTTTAATTAAAAACAAATACATTAAAACCAAGTAAGAAACAAAAGAAACCGCATAAAAAGTAATCAGCAAATTCTCCTGATCTCTTGTTATAAAACAAAAAAAACAACAAGAGCTAAATAAAAAGATCAACAAGAGTAAAACAGCCCTATTTTCCTTTATGAATTGCATGTTTAATTGAATTTAAACTTGAATAGCTAGAGCCTATAAAAATCATTATTAAAAAAACTAACATAAAATAACTTCCATTATAGAAAGAATAAAATAAACCAAAAAATGAATATAAAACTATCGAAAATTCAATAAAAAAAATTGGTTTCAACTTACTATTACCATAAACATTAATAGATGGTCTAAACTTATTTATCACATTAAATTTTGGTGTCCTTACAAACTCTGACTTAACACCAAGATAACCCTGAATTACTCCATA
>Ga0315322_10000355_pt1 | contig 33571 bp, 25 predicted proteins | sample M110021515metaG_FD_203461 | JGI IMG/M metagenome (GOLD analysis project Ga0315322, IMG submission 203461) | Ammonia-oxidizing marine archaeal communities from Monterey Bay, California, United States - M1 100m 21515 | ecosystem: Environmental > Aquatic > Marine > Intertidal zone | place: USA...
TGGGACATGATTACTGGCGCTATGCGGGGAACAAGGACCGGGCATTGTCCATCCCTCATTACAAGGCCTTGGCCAAGCGCTTTCCCAAGGATGCGACCCGTGCATCGAGTTGGTTGGAAGTTTCGCTATCTGGAACCGAGGCCGATCATGTGGAAGCCCTCCGTCATCTTCTTCAAGCGGATCTGATTAATGATCCGACGCGCTGGTACAACGCCCTTAACTCAGCAGTCAAATCCGATGACCTAGCTCTTTTGGCCCAAGCTTACCAGTACCTCGTCAAGGCAGAGGGGAAATTCGGCAAGAGCCTGAGCTACTTCAGTAACAACTATGTTTCCCTTGCCGATAACGGCAAAAAGGCGGAAGCCGACCAATACTTTGCCAGTCACAAGGATTTGGACGCAGGGAGTTCCGAATTGAGAAAGGTCATTCTGCTTCGTTTGGAAGAGCAGGACGAAAATGCCAAGGCCCGTGAGTTTGACAAATTGCGCAAGGGTGATCACCATCAACACGGAGCCTTCGCGGGCGACTATGCGGGGATTCTCTTCGCCAAGAAGGACTGGACGAATTTCATCCGCGTTCTGAAAGAGGCAAAGACCCGTCAGGACCAGCGCCCGACCCGGACCTTCTCCATCGATGCCGGAAAAGTCAGCTCATGGATCTCGACCGTACGCAAGGACGAGGAACTCTCCCCTCAGGACAAGAAAAGTCTCTTGGAAAGTTTGCGTGATCTTGACGTCTTCAATTATTCCGTCTTTGCCACCTTGGCTCTTCTGGACAAGGAAACGCTAAAGGAAATGTCCGAGATCGAAAGGCTCAAGGCCATGCGATCCGCCCTTCTGCGTGCGGACAATGGCTCTCACGGATGGAACGTTGCCCTTGGGTTTGCCCAAACCGCATTGTCCTCTGGTGATTATGCCGGAGCCGCCACCTTGCTGACCGGTGCCCAAGCTTATGCCGGAAACGTGCCCGGCAGCTACAAGCAGACTGGGCGCGGCTTGTTGGCCCAGGCCTACTCGAGAATCGGTGGAGTTGGAATGACCATCGACAAGGAAAGCCCTTTGGCTCCCTTGATGGAAATCCTTCTCCAGTTAAGGCTGGGAGACAACGAGAGGGCCCTGCAGGCATACCTCGAGCAAAAAAAGCTCTTCGACAAGCACCGGGACGAGATGCCTCTCGAGCTGATCCTTTTTGCCGCTGAATCCCACGTTGCGGCCGGAGGGGACGAGAACCATCAACGGGTGGAGGATCTTCTCTCCATCTGGCTGGTCAAGAATGACGAGTCCAAGAACTTTACCGATAAGGAAAAGGCAAGCGTCCGTCTGCTTTTGGCACGGAATTATTTCAAGTGGTTGCGCTACGACGCCGCCCGTAGCGAATACACCACGGTTAAGAATTCCTATCCGGATAGCGAAGATGCGGTTGAGGCGGAATTCGGAATAGGGGAATCCTTCATGGCTCAGAAAAACTATTCCAAGGCGGAGGAAATCTTCGAGGACTTGGCCAACAGCCGTGACTCGAAAGTGGTCATTCGGGCAGAATTCATGCGTGGATTGCTCGCCAGCAACCAAGGAGACCGTGACCAAGCCCGTGATATTTTCCGTTCTGTTTTGGAGCGCGTGCCAGACGTCAAACTCGCGAACGAGACCCTCTATAATTTGGCCGAAGTATACGGAGTCGAGCAACGATTCATGGATCAGCTCCAACTTTTGCGGGCGGTTGGCCGTTTGGGGCAAACCTCCAAGCGGTGGCACGAGCCCGGAGTTGCCCTGTCCATCGTCGTTCAGGATAGTGACCTGGGGATTAGCCGCGGGCACACCAGCATTCCCGTGAACATCCGTACCCAACCGGGAGGGGATGCCGAGCAGATCAACTTGATCAGTGGTGGGGCCGGAAAGGGTCTGTTCATGGCGGAGGTTCCGACCGCCCTGGGCAATGTCTCCAAGGACGATCGGGTTCTTCAGCTCAAGGGCGGAGACGTCATCACGGTCGACTATCCGGAGGAGTTCAAAAAGGAATTCAAGTTTCACATGATGGGGACCAATGAGATCAACGTGGCCTCGGATGCTCTTTTCGATGCCGCGAGCAGTCCGGTCCTCGAGGAGGGTGATGCCAACGAAACCTTTACTGATAAGCTTCTTTCCGAGGAAAAGGCCGAAGATGAGGAAGAGCTCTCTTCGGAAGGAAGGCCCTCTAATGAAATCAAACCAGGCAATTATGTCTACCTGCGGGTCAAGGATTTCGATCGCGACCTAAGCGACAAAGCGGACCGTGCTCTGGTAAAACTCGATGGGACGAGCGGGGATTCGGTAACCGTTGAGCTTGAGGAAACTGGTCCGAGTACCGGTATTTTCCTCGGACGTGCCCAGACCGGTGAATTGCCGGCCGGGGCCCTGGCGAGCGACGTCTCGATCGAGAGCAGTCCGCTCATGTCGATCGACAAGGATCCCGGATCGTCCTGGATAAGCGAACCGGACGGCGCCACTCCCAAGTGGCTCAAGGTCGACTTGAAGGACGTGTACGACGTCACGGAGGTAACCCTGCGGTCGCCCAACCAACCAAGCCCTTCCGCTCGCTGGACTTACCGGGATGCGAAGGGCGCCGATCGGGCCCTTTCCTTGAATGATGACGGAAGCTACGAGGCCAAGACCGGTGAGGAGGTTCAAAAAGGCAAATGGATATACGAGGGAGCCAAAGAAAGGTTCACGCTTTCGCAGAAGGACGGCAACTCAACTGTCTTTACTTTGTCTGAAAACGGTCGGTTTGAGGGAGAGAACAAAGGGGGCAACCCTCATCTTCGTGATGGCATTCTTGAAGTTGCCAACCAAGCCCCCGTGCGGATGAGGCTGAACGGAAGCCATGACGGTCGCTTTTGGTACGAATTGGGCCGCTGGCCCGCCGCTCCCGAGCGGGCAAGTCTTGAGTTGGGAAGTGATTCCATGACCCTGCGGACCTATTTGGCCAGGGGGAACCCGACCTTGGATGATTGGGAAAGGTTTGCCAAATGGATCAAGAGCAAGGAAGCCGAAAAAACCGAAAAGGTGGACGATCTCGAATGGGCCTTGTCCGAGGAAATCATCGAAGAGGGAGGAAAGGACTCCAAGACTGCCCGCATCGTTACCTGGTCGGGCAAGTACGCTCAGCCCAACGCTGGCGCATCTCGCTTTTTCGTCTCTGCGGAAAACGCAGCGATCCTGATCGATGGCAAGATGGTGCTTGAACCGGATACCGCGAGGGCAAGAAAGAGCAGGTCGGTCGACGTCTTTCTAGAATCCGGCATCCATGAATTGACCATTATCGCTTACGTCTCGAACCACAAGGCGGGTGCCAAAGTTACGCGGGCCCGGGAAAACCCGAACATCGAGCAAATCGTTTCCGGTCCATTCCGACCCTCCGATTTCGATGTTTCGGGCATTGATGCCAAGACGGATGACAAGGAAGAGCTTGAAGTCGCAGCATTGAAGAAGGGATCCAATTGGACGTTTTCCATTCCCAAGGCTCACCTTAGGCACATCGAGTTCATCTTTGAGGAATATGTCGGTCAATCCCTTGCGGTTAACCAAGTCGAGGTCAAGGCGGGTGAGAAATTGCTTGTCCCGACCGAAGCGGATATTCTCGCGATGTCCGAAAACGACGTTCTCGAAATCACAGCCGGGGACGAAGTGGTGGCCAGTTACGTTGACGAGTTCGGGCGGGGAGGGGCCAAGAACCGGTTGCTCACGAAGACTTTGACCGCTACCTATTACAATGCGACGATTCGTCCTGTCAGCTATGCTTTCGTCCGCACTGCATCCGGTCAGGTTCAGGAGATGGAAAAGGAATTGATGAGGATCGATCCGGGCGAACGGATCGTGATCGAGGTGACTGATTACGATATGGACCTGACACCCGAGGTCGACAAGTTGAAGGTCGAGGTCTTCCGCAACAACGATGATCCAATCGCCCTGGAGGCAATCGAAACCGAGGAGAACAGTGGAATCTTCCGTACCGAGGTCGATACCTCGTCCGAAAAGGAAGAAGGGAAACTTCAAGTTTCTTCCGGTGACCGGGTGAACCTGCGCTACGTCGATCCGCAAAACACTTTCCCCGGGCATTCCTTTCCCCGGGAGGGTTTGGTCTTTGTCCGCAAGCCCACCGATGGATTTGTCAGGATCGTGGAGACGCGCTTTGTGCGATCCGATTCGGGAGGCGCTTCCCCGACCTACTTGCCCCGCCCCGACGAGGCGCCCAAGGTCTCCGGTTTTGCCTATGAGATGCCGCTCACGGTTGAGGTGATCGATCCGGATGCGGCCAAGGACAGTCTGTCGACCACCACCGTCAAGGTCGTCATCGGTGAAGGAAACGCCACACGCGAGGCTGTTCTCGAGTGCGAACTTTCGTCGTCCTTCGGGGAATCGGAAACGGCTCCGATCGGGATCTCGAATTGGCCTCTCTACGAGGGACGGTTCGTCGGTCAAGCAGTCTTGCGCCTCGGAGGTGCTGGTAGCCCCACGGTCATTCCGGCCGGAGTGAATACGTCGAAGAATCTTCAGGGTGGCTTACTTGTGCCTGAAGAGGAGGATGCCGGGGATGAATCCGACCTGACCATCAGAGTGATCAACTTGTCCGGTTCGGACTTGGTGGTCGCCGGATACGAAGACGAGAACAGAACGGAAGGCAATGGCACGACCCTAACCTCCCAAGGCAAGATGATTGCGGACGGGGAATTGGCCATCACCGAACCTGATTACGACGAACCGGTCAGCACCCTCTACATGGGTGAGAAAATTTTCCTCAGGGTCGTTGATCCGGACCGTGATCTTTCCTCGGACCGTGACCGCGTTGAGGTCAAGATCGAGACCAAGCTTGGAGAGAAGGAAACCGTTTCCTTGGAAGAAACCTTCAGCCATAGCGGAGTCTTTACCGGTTCCTTCCAGTTGAATCCTGCCGAGAAACCCGTTGCGGATAACTTGGACGCTAACCTGACCATCGAATCCTTTTTCGGGGACTTGGTTTCCGCTACCTATCACGACCCCGCGGCCAATTCCGAGGAGGGCTTTGTCGATTACACCGCCGAGGCAATGGTCTCCATCGGGGCGGACGGATTGATTTCTTCCTTCAGCAAGATCTTTGCGGATGAGGAACTTGCCGTGCGCACGCAGTTTCACGTTGCCGAAAGCTACTTCGAATTGTTCAAGAGCCACCTTAAGCTCGGACGCGAGGAGGAAGCGGCGAAGGACTTGGAAAACGGCAGGCTCCACCTTAAGCAATTGGTCGAGGATTATCCTGATCCGAAGTACGCGCCGCGCGTGAATTACTTGCTCGGGCAGTTCTCCCAGGAACTCAAGGAATGGGACAAGGCAATCGAGGCATACGAGACCATCGTGAGGAATTTTCCCGAGCATTCGCTTGCCGCCGACGCCCAGTACAAGTTAGCCCAGGCCTATGAGGAGGCCAAGCGATTTGACGATGCCCTCGAGTCCTACGTTACACTGGCTTCGACCTATCCGAAGAGTCCCTTGATTGCCAATGCCATGATCCGCATCTCCGAATATTTCTACAAACGCGAGGTCTTTGATATCGCGGCCCAGGTAGGGATCAAATTCGTCGAGCGTTTTGATTCGCACAAGTGGTCACCCAAGATGGCATTCCGGGTCGGGCAGTGTCATTACAAAAACGAGAAATATACGGACGCCGCTCTGGCATTCGATGATTTCGTCAAGCGTTTCCCTGATGCCGAGCTTTGTTCGGAAGCCCTGTTCTGGGGGGGAGAAAGCTACCGTATGGGCAAGAAGGTTCCCTTGGCCTTCCAAAGGTACAACCGTTGCCGCTGGGATTTCCCGGAGAGCGATGCGGCCAAGTATTCCCGGGGGCGTCTCGCCTTGCCTGAGATGCTTACCCAATTCGAGAAGGAAGCGGCCCTGGACGATGAGTAGACAGACCTGTTCGAACAACCCAAAGCAATTATGGAACCCAAAGATCTAAATTCCAGCGAATCAAACGCTTCTCTTGAATCCAATGGAACCGAGGCCAATGGAGCGGGTCCGGAAACCCCGGTAGAGGAGGTTGTACCCGAGCCGACTTGGTTGGATGGAATCATGGAAGAGGGTGCCTTGGGTATGCTTATGGACGGGGGCGCTTTCATGTGGCCCATCCTCATCCTTGCAGTCGTTGGGTTGGCCGTGGTGATCGAGCGCTTTCGGAGCCTCAAGATGCTCGATGCGGACGATGATTCCCTGCGCCAAAAAGTCATCGACCTCTTGTCAGATGACAACCCGGAGGAAGCCTTGGAGATTTGCGAAAATTCACGCGGCCCCGTGGCTGCTGTCCTGGCCAACGGTTTGCGCAAATACCTCGTTCTTAAAAAATTGGGCCATGACCAAGGGCAAATCGAGGAACAAGTGGTCAAGAGCATGGAAAGTTATGGCGTGCACATTGTTTCCGCCCTTGAGAGGCACTTGCCCATTTTGGCTACCATCTCGAGCGTAGCTCCGATGCTTGGCTTTCTCGGAACGGTTGCCGGAATGATCAAGTCCTTCGAGGATATCGTGGCGAAGATGGGCGAGGTGAACATAGTCGAGGCCGCGGCTTCCGGAATTTCGGTTGCTCTTTATACGACCGCGTTCGGTTTGATCGTCGGTATTCCCGCCTACTTGTTCTTCAACTATTTCAGTAGTGTGATCAATAGTTTCGTACTTCAAGTCGAGTCGACCGCCGCGGAGTTGATCGAGGTAGTGACGGTTCGGCTTACCCTGGACCGGTCGGATGAATCCGATTCCGGGGAGAAGAAACCGAGGAGACGTCGGTCCGCGCCCAAGAATACGGAGGAATGAAGCTTAGGCGTAACAAGTTGCTTGCCGAGCCCCCCGCCGGGGCATCGAGTGACATTGCGTTCATTTTGATCGTATTTTTCCTCGTATGCGCGTCCGTTCAGCCTGAGCAAGGGCGTCCTCAGGAAATCCCCAAGACGGAGGAAGAGCCCGATAAAAAGGAAAAGAACAAGAACCCTGAAGTCAAACTTACCCGAACGGTCGTCATCCTCAATGGGGATGCCATGAAGGACAAGATGTTTGAGTCCCGTTTGAACCCCCTTTTGGCAGGCAAACAGAACCCTGGGGATCGGGTCGTGATGCTCAAGTCCGATAAGGACGTATCCTATGAACGGTGGATCCTGTTTACCGGCCTGATTGAGAAAGCCGGTGGGATCGTCACTCTTCAATTGGAAGAGGAGCAAGTGCAGGTCGTCAACTGAAGATGAAGATTCCCAAGCGCAGGTTCGAGGCATCCGTCCCATCCATGGCCATGGGGGACATAGCCTTTTTGCTGCTCATCTTCTTCGTCATACTGGCCAAGGCTCAAGACGACAGTCATATCATTTGGGAACCTGCTGCGGATGAGAAACTCGAACAAGCCAAAAATTACAAGGCCAGCGTAGTGATCGACGTAAAGAACAAGACCTACTTGAACGGTCGACCGATTGCCCAAGCCCAGTTGGAAGGCGCCCTGGGCGAGCTCCTGGGAGATGCCGAGCCGAGCAAGCGCACCGTTTTGCTGAAGGTTCACAAGGATGCCACGGTTCTTCAATTCGAACCCGTAATCGAGGCGGTTAGCAAATCGGGCGGGGAAATTCATCACGTGCTCGAGCAAGAGCGGAAATAATTTCAAAACCAAAACCAAACATGAGCGAAGAACCAATCGTCGAACCAATTGCCAGTCCCAAGGGGGACTTCAAAAAACTGGGACGGAACAGCCAAGCCGTCGTCGGGGAACTTAGGGAGTTTCTCGCCAACCTCAAGGGCAAGAGCCCCAAGGAAATGATGGGGGCGGTGGCGGAGAGCAGCCTTGCCCAAAGCTTGCTGATCTCAACTGTGATCATGTCGATCCTCGTCTTTGCTTTCTCCGCCATCCCCTACTTCCTCAAGGACCAACAAGCTTCCTTGCAGGCTGCCCAAGAGGGAACGACGGTGGAAGATAATCCGACAGAGCAACCAGCAACACCTTCTGGTTCAGGGGAAAGTTCTTCGGGCGACGCAGGCTCGGTTCAGGAAACCGAGACCTCGAAAACCCCCGAGCAAAAAACCGCCGACATCCTAGGCGTGGGGGAAGTGGCCGATCCGGATTCAAATCCATTGGATTCCGGTGGCGACGACCTTCTCGACGGACTGGATGACCTTTGATTAAAGGCATTCAATGACATCTTCCCGCAGTCTCCCTTTCGGTTTTACGATTGTGGTCGCGGTTGGCTGGGTTTACCTGTGGCTTGATTGGTTGACCTTCAATCAACTTTCCTCCGACCTGCTTTGGACCGGTTTCGGGGTTGGGCTTACGGTTGCAGTTTGCTGGGTTGCTTGGTCCTTTGGACAGGAAAAAGCCATCCGCGTGGTAATTTGTTCTCTTTGTTTCTTTCCCTTTTGGCAATATTCTTTGTTTGCCGTTGGGGAACTGGGGTCAGGAGAAGGATTTGAGGTCATGACGGTTTTATTGTATCGATCCGGTCTTTTCGTGGGTTTTTCACTCGGTTTGTTCGCCGTATTTTGGCTGACTGAGAAAAAATCAAGAGCTTGGCAGAAAAGAAGATTGAAGAACCGATCAGTCGAACGAACCGTTGGTCCTCTTCATGCGATGCACCTCTCCGTTGCCGGGCCGATTGAGGGACTCAGGGTGTGGAACCCCTTGGATATGGATGCCTGGTATTACGGCAAGCAACGCCAAAAGCTCAGGCAGTCTCTCACCGTTTTGGTCTCCTATTTCATTTTCTTTGCCTTGATGATTCTTTTGCTCCTTCAAATCTCGGGCTGCAAGGAACTCTACGAAATGCCCGCGGGGGGAGGGGAACAAAAACCGAACAAACCGGTGGTCAAGGTCCAGAAGGTGATCAAGAAGAAGATTATTTTTAACCCACTGAGCAAGGTGATCGCCAAGGTTCCCCCGATCGAGGAGATCAAGCTCCAGTTGATGGAGATCACCAAGCATGCCTATACCGTTGGTTACGGGAAGGGTGCCGGCGCGGGGTTTGCCGGAGGAACGAACCGGGGCAAGGTACGCTTTATCAGGCTCGAGTACAATGGTGGGGATTGGGACCAAGGAATTGATGCCGATCTGAACATGCTCGTGCAATACAACCTCCGGACCCAACACAAGATCGCGGAGCGCCCGGAAACCCGAAAGATCATACAGTTGCGCAATTTCCCCGTCGGGAAAAGCCCCCCGATCGTGTACATGACCGGTCAGAAAAACATCAGCCTGGGCAAGACCGAGACTGACGTGCTCAAGGAATACCTGACCGAAAAACACGGCATGCTCTTTGCCGACAACGGGGGAAGCGCCCATTGGGGCAATCAGTTCAAGTCACTCATGAACCGTGTTTTGCCTAACGTCTCTTACATCCGGGTTCCGCTCGATCATCCCATTCACCGCATTCCCGTTCCCATTCCTTTCCTTCCTTACGTCGCCCCGCATGGCGGGACGGATGCACTCGCCTGGGTGGTCAATGGCAGAATAGCCGCCTATTATCATCCCGGGGATATCGGGGATGCATGGGCTGATGATCATGCCGGCGTGCCCGCGCAGATATGGGAGGCTTGCTATCAACTGGGAACAAACGTCATATTCTATGGCCACACGGAGTACAGCAAATGGTTAGAAGCACGAAAAAATTCAGATTAATTTCATCCCTGGCGATTCTCATCGCCTTGTTTACCCCCGCTCGATCAGAGGCAGCCCGTTTGTCTTACCTCGAGCAAATGCCCCTCGAAGCCTTTGCCAAGTTGCGCGAGATCGAGAAACATCAGCTAAAGATCGCCGAGAAGTTTTACCTCAAGGGTGAACACAAGGCTGCCGCCGCCGAATACGACAAGTTTCTGACCCTCTACGAGCGAAGTTCCGGGGGACCGTATTCCCTGCTCATGTGGGCTCACTGCCAGGTCAAGATCAGGCTGGTCAATACGGCAGTCCGAGACGGTTTTCAGTCGGTCATTGATTATTGGCCGGAATCTCATGAAGCCGTGGTTTCCATGTTCATGATCGCCAAGTGTCACCTCCTCAATGGCGAACCGGGCAAAGGGGACAAAGCCTTCGCTCAATTAGCGGATGACTTCCCCAAGCATTCCCTGGCAACCCTTTCCCGGGTCGAGATGCTGGGCATTGCAACCACCCGGAGGGACCAGAAAAGACAAGTCGAGCTCTGGACGGATATCGCCTACAAAACCCCCAAGACCAAAGAGACTTCATCTTATCGTTCTTCTTCGGCCCGTAGTTTGGCGGCCCATTTTTTTCAGGAGAACGAATTTCAAAAAGGAATCGAAGCACTCGAGACCTATTATGACAAGGCTCGGCACGATTATGTTCATGCGGTTCACGACGTATGCAATTCGGTGGTCTCCCGTCTCTTCCGTTCTTCGGAGACAAAGGCTCGTGCCGAGAAGCTAGGGGACGGACTGATATCCTTTGTCGAGCAGGCTCTGCCCAACGACTCGCAGGATAAGAAAGACAAGGCCCGGACGCGCGATCTGCTTGAACGAATAACCAGTATTCAAAAGTCGCTTGACCGGGACAAGCAGGTCCTGGCGTCTTACGAACGGATGGGGAAGGTTCTGGGTATGGATGACGAAATTCTCGGAAGCATGGCGTCCTGGCACAAAGGGAAAAAAAGGATCGATCAAGCCCGTTCTATCTACGGGCGCTACAAGGACCAAGTGAACGGCAGGCGGGCCATTGCCGGATCCTACCGTGAGGAGAAGAACTACGAGGAAGCCGTTCGCCAATACCTTTCGCTCATTGGCTTGGATAAGGACCGGGAAGCAGATTGGCAAAGGGACGTCGTGGGTACTTGGCGGGATGCTTCCAAATGGGACAAGGCCATCACCACCTACCAAACCCTCCTCAAGGTCGACCCGGACAGGTTCTCGGAGTACAACTGGGGAATTGCCGAATGCCATGAGAAACTATCCAAATGGAAAGAAGCGATCCTTTCCTACCGTCAGACCGACAAGTTCCCCGAGGCTTATTTCCGGATGGCGGAGTGCCATCGGCACCTCAAGAAATGGAACGAGGGGCTCATTCTTCTTAACCAAGCCCGCTCGCATGATGAAGTGGCCGACCGGGCCCAGCACCGGATCGCCCAATTCTACGAGTTGTCAGGACAAAAGGAAAAAGCCATCAAGTCCTTTCAGGTTACCTGCAAGAAATACCCCAAGAGCAGGTATGCGAGTATTTCACACGCCCACCTGCAAACCAAGTACGGCATAAGCGTTACCTTGGGCGGAGCCAAGGACGAGTAACCCCGACCTCAGGGGAAAGTAGCCGCAGGCTAAGAAGAATTCGGTCTTCCGTACTTTAGAATTCTCTCGAAATACTCAAGCCGATCACACGAGGTGAACCGGCTACGCCCGGGGCATTGCCATTTCCGAAACCAAGGTTACTTACAAGTGAAGTGTAGTATTCTTCATCGGTTAGGTTGCTTCCGAAAACGGCAAGATTCCAATCATTAATTTCATAACCGATATTGGCGTCTATCAAGGTATGGGTCCCGATGTTGTCGTCCGAGTTTGCACCAGTGTTATCCCAGTAGTAGGACTTTCCGATCGTTTGCGAACCAATTTGATAGGACAAGCCGTTATCGAGATCATGGGACAAGAGCAAGGAAAGGGAATGGGACGGGACGAAGCTTAGTTGCTTCCCGTTTAGTGCAGAAAGGGCGGAAACCTTGTCGAATTCGCTTTCCATCAAACCGTAGCTAGCGCTGAAGGCCCAGCCTCCCTCCAAAAGCCAAGTCGAGTCAACTTCAACTCCGTAAACGGAAGCTTCATCGGCGTTTTCCAAGTAGTAATCCATTCCGGCTCCGTTGAGTTCGAATTGATAATCATCTATGTCATTAAAGAAGGCAGTAAAGTTGACCTGCCAAGTTTCGGATGGAGAAAGATCAAGAGAAGCCTCATAGGAGGTGATTTTCTCTTCGGAGAATTCCTCTTGACCTGCAGTGCTTGTGAAAGCCGAGTATCCTCCGGGTTTCTCTGCATACCCGATTCTTAGGTTCAAGGAGGTCGAGTCCGAAATCTCGCGTTGCCAATTTGCAGAACCGGAAATTCCGGAGAAATCTTTTGATTTTTTGCTCGGTAATGACAAGGTATTCGTTCGGGACAGCCCTTTGTCAAAACGATCATACCTTGCGGACAAACCAAAGGTATCCGAGTCCGATAATGGTTTTGCAAAGGATGCGAATCCAGCCAGGTTCTCACTGTCCAAAACATACTGTGTTACAATATTCATGCCTACAAAACGCGATGCCGTACCCTTGGTCTCATCATCCGAATAAAAAAGACCAGTCACCCAATCGATTTCGTCTTCATCTTGAGATTCCAGCCTGAACTCCTGCGACAAAGAGACCTGTTCCTGTTGGATCGTTGACGTGAAGACTCCAAAATTGAAGTCAATATCGAGCAGGTTTGGATTCATATCCCAATCATTCCTGCTGGTGATGGAAGTGAGCTGTCCAAGATCGGTATCATGTTGGACTTTCAAAAACTGCTGATTTTGATCAATATCCGATTTTTCATCCAAAGTGTTTGCGTTTCGGGCGTAGAAATCGGTTTGGTTCCTTAAGACCAAGGGTTGAGCGCCGAGTTCGTGCGTAGCGAAGGAGAGACCCAGTGTTGCCCGGGTCCCGGCTCCCCCGTCCCAATGCAGCTTAAGGCTGCCGTTCCAGCTTTCGGAGTCATTGTCCCGGCCTGCTGAGTTGTTGAGGAAACCATCGCTTGACGAATGTTGAACGGCTAGGGAATAGGACAGGTCGCCATCCATGGGACCCGAGCTAGCGAGGTCGTATTTCTGGGTGTTGAAAGTGGCGTAGGATGCGGAAACCCGGTTGACCTGCTTATCTCCAGGTTTCCGGGTGATCAAGTTGATTGCGCCTCCCGGAGCAAGCTTCCCAAAACGACTGAGTTGAGGACCTTTGAGCACTTCGACCCCTTCCAAGTCATAGAGGTTGGATCCGTACGAAAAGACATTTCCCTGAGGAATTCCGTCGATGTACATTTGTACGCCGGGGGATCCGAAGAACTGGGTGTTGCCGATTCCCCGGATGATGAGGATGTCGCCGAACGACTTGATTCCGTTCTCGCTTAAGTAAAGATTGGGGGCCAATCCGGACAGATCACCGAGCGTCTGGGTTTTTCTTGCTTCCAGTTCACCTGAACCAAGAATCGTAGCCCGAGATAGATCAAGTCCTTCGAGTTGTGTGCCTTGGACGGCAATTACTTCGAGTGTTTGACGACTGGCGTTGGAATCGGTTCCTTGCCCCAAAAGGCTTGAGCAGAGGAAAAGCGAAAGAATGAATGATGTTGTGTTTTTCATTAAATGTAGCGAGTCAGCATGTCAGTATGTTGCTATGAGGCAAATGTAATTCCTTAGTGGATTCGTGTTTTATACGACAACTAGGATCCTGAGGTTACGTCTTTTGCTCAAAAATCCGACCAGTCGACGGATAATAAAAGGGGAGCCTCCCTAAACTTAATCGAGAGGGCGCTTTTCGTAATCATTTGAATTTACCCATCCGGTACGGGGTGTTTTTTTTCCGCTGATGTATCTCTCGTAGAAGTTATTCCAGTCCCCGACGAAGGGATACTTGTCGAAGATGAAGCCCCGGTCGAGAACCCTTGGGTCTCTTTGCTCCTTGAGTTCCGTAAAAAGTTGGTTACGAAGGCGTCTCTCGACTTCCTGATACTTTTCCATTCCAGCCAAGTTCGTAAGGCACTCAGGGTCGTTTCTCAGGTCGTACATTTCGTTGACGGGCCGTTTCCCGAAGTTCATTCGCCAGTATTCGTCTTCCCCTTTCCTGCGTTGGTTGAGAATGAGGGTCTTGATCGGGCTTTCATCGCAGTTGAGGTATCCGGTCTCCGGGTTTCCGGTGGGCCATCGCTCATTCTCGAAATTACGCAAGTAAAGGATTTCCCTCTTGATGATTCCCCGTATCGGATAGCCGCGATTGTAAGGGCGTCCGACATCATGCCTTTCCTTGCCGACGAGTTGAAAGTCGCGCTCGGGGTTGACTTGGCCGGACCTGGGTGATTTGAACAGATCGAAGAGGCTTCTCCCGGCAAAGGGTTGCATACGCGTTTTCCTCCGATCCACCCGGGCCGCTTCGAGAAAGGTAGGAGCGAAATCGGCGAAACTGACGTAGTCGTCGACTTGCCTTCGGCTCCCCTTGATACCGGCAGGCCAGCGGATGGCTAGGGGTACGTGGTTGGAGTAATCGTAGGCTTGCCCTTTGCAGCGGGGGAAAGGCATGCCATGATCGGAAGTGGCTACCACGATCGTGTTTTCCGCCAAACCGGATTTGTCCAAGGCATCGAGAATTCTTCCGAGGTGGCTGTCGTAATGCTCTACTTCAATCGCGTAATCGAGCATATCGTTGCGGACCGTTTCGTTGTCCGGCCAGAAAGGGGGAACCTTGTCGATGTCCGACAACTCCTTTCCCGCCTTCACTCCACTTCCGTATTCGTATCCGCGATGTGGTTCGGTCGTTCCGAACCAAAAGGACCAGGGCCTGTTTCTGGGAGCCTGCTTGAGGAACTCGATGAAGTTGGTTGCGTAGTCGTTGTTGGAAATGGCCTTTGCCGGGGGAGTCGCTTTGTTTTTTGAGAACGCACTACCCGTGAGTTGGCGAAAGTTGCCTTTCTCGTCCCGGGCGATTCCCGGTCCCCATCCTTTTCCCGTATAGCCTACCTCATATCCGCTTTCGGCCAACGTTTCGACCCAACCCCGGTACTTGGTCGGGAAATAATTCATGTGGTTGGCCGCTTCCTCCAGTTGCCAGGAATTGCGCCCGGTCAGGATGATGGCCCGCGAGGGAGCGCACTTTGCATTCGGGGTGTAGGCGCGATGAAAAAGAATGCCTTCCCGGGCGACCCGGTCGAAGGCAGGGGTTTTCACCCACTTGCAATCATAGGCTCCGGCGTGACCGAAACTCCAGTCGTCGGCAATGGCGAAGAGAATATTGGGTCGGGTATCCCGCTTTTGTGACCAAAGGCAGGCGGTCGAAAGGACAAAGAGAATGGAAAGAATCTTCATAAGAGCCATCCTTGCAAACCGACCTAGGACAAGCCAAGATCGAAAATGAAAAAGCCCGCAGATTAAAAGCGTTCGGCAAGCTTGCTTGCGATGGTCTCGCCGATGTTCAGCGATGCCGTGGCGGCGGGGGAGGGGGCGTTGCAAACGTTGACCACACGCTTGCTTTCTTGAATGAGAAAGTCGTCGACCATGCTCCCGTCACGGGTCACCGCTTGAGCCCGTATTCCGGCAGGGGCGCGTTCGAGGTGCTTGGCCTCGATTTCGGGGATCAACCGTTGCAGGGCCCGCACGAAAGCCCCCTTGTTGTATGATCTCCACATCTCGCCCATGCCCATCTTCCAGTGTTTGAGAGCCATTTTCCCAAAACCGGGGTAACCGAGCGATTCAATGAGGTCCCTGAGGTTGAAGTCGAGTTTGCCATAGGCTTCCCTTCCGAAGGCGAGCACGGCATTGGGTCCGCACTCCACGGATCCGTCGATCATCCGCGTGAAGTGAACCCCGAGGAAGGGAAACTGTGGATCGGGAACCGGGTAGATCAGGTGTTTGCAAAGACGCTTGGCATCTTTGGTTAATTCGTAGTACTCCCCTTTGAAAGGAATGATTTTGGCGGGGACGGGTTGACCAGACAAACGAGTCACACGGTCGGAATGAAGGCCTGCACAGTTGACCAAAAATTCGGATTCGATCTCTTCCTGATTGGTTTGAATAACAAGGCGTCCACCCCGTTCGTTTATTTCCAGAGCTTTGCGGCCAAGCAGGATCTCGTTTTCGCCGGTTTTGCCGATCCATTCCCCCATGCGTTCACAAACCTGACGATAGTTTACGATTCCGCATTCCGGGACGTGGATGGCCTCAATTCCAGCTGCATGGGGTTCGATTTCCCGCATTTTTTCACGGGAAATGATCTCGCACTTTACGCCGTTATCCTGTCCCCGCTGGTAAATATTTTTCATCCTCGGTATTTCTTCCTCATTGAGGGCGACGATGATTTTCCCGCAAAGTTCGTGTTCGATGCCGTGTTCCTTGCAAAAATCCTCCATCGCCAATTTGCCTTTCCGGCAATTGATCGCCTTGAGGGAACCGGGCTTGTAGTAAATGCCGGAATGCAACACTCCCGAATTGTGTCCGGTCTGGTGCTTGGCCAAAGACGACTCCTTTTCCAGGATGACGACCCTTTTGTCCGGGTGTCGCTTGATGAGTTGGTACGCCGTGGCCAACCCGACGATTCCACCCCCGATGATACAAACGTCGGTTTTCAAAATTACCTGGTCTAATCGACCTTGATTTTCCCATACGCCCGGTCGAAATGGACATAACCGCCATCCGGGTAAAAAATCTGACCGGAAGTATGGGATGATCGGGCGGAAGCAAGAAAGACGACCGAATCGGCAATCTCGGCATCGGTGGTCATGCGCTTGCCCAAGGGTATGTTTTCCTCGATCGACCGAAGGGTTGCTTCGGGATCCTCGAGCGAGTCGAGCCACCGGCGGTACATGGGGGTCATGACTTCCGCAGGTATGACCGAGTTTACTCGGACTCCCCGATCCGCGAGGTCGAGAGCCCATTCCCGGGTCAATGCATTCATGGCACCCTTGGAGGCGGCGTACCCCGAGGTCCCGCCTTGCCCGGTAACCGCTACCTTCGAGCCTACATTGATTATGTTTCCCTTGGACTCGACGAGTTTATCCAAGGCGAAGTGGGTGAGGGCGAAAACATGGAATAGGTTTTTGTGCAAGCTCTCGAGAAACTCGGTCGGAGAGGATTCCAACCCGATCCCATCGTTTGTCCCGGCGTTATGGACGAGGACGTCCAGTCCACCGCCTGTCTCGATGGTTTTTTCAACTGCATTGCGGCAAGCCTGTTCGTCGGTCAACTCGGTTGGGATGCAAAAGGCTTGTCCATTGTCTCCCTCGATTTGCTCAACAAGGCCACTGGCCACATCGGGGTTGCGGTCCACGATTGATACCACCGCTCCTTCCTTTGCGAAAGAACGCGCGATGGCGGCCCCGATTCCCTTGGCCCCTCCGGTTACCAGGACAACCTTCCCTTCGAGCCCAAGGTTCATGCAGGTCCGAGGACTTTTTGGGCGGAGGACCCGAGTTGATCGATTCCAAGCTCGACCAAGTCTCCTTCTTGCAAATAAGTTTCCGGATCCATTCCCATTCCCACACCTGGGGGAGTCCCCGTTGAAATGACATCCCCAGGAAGCAAGGTCATGAACTGACTGACGTAGCTTAGAAGGAAGGGGATTTTGAAGTGAAGGTTGGAGGAGTTGCTCGATTGCCTGGTTTCTCCGTTAACCTTGAGCCACATACCCAAGTTGTTTGGATCTTCGATTTCGTCCGGAGTGGCGAGGAAGGGGCCGAAAGGTGCGAAAGTATCGCAGCTTTTCCCCTTAACCCACTGCCCGCAATGCTCGAGTTGGAAGGCCCGTTCGCTGTAGTCGTTGTGCAGGGCGTAACCAGCTAGATGGTCAAGGGCGTTAGCTTCGTCGACATAACTGGCCCTCTGCCCGATTACGAAGGCGAGCTCTACTTCCCAGTCCGTCTTGTTCCCGTTGCGTGGCAGAACCAAGTCGTCATTGGGACCGCAAAAAGCAGAAGATGCCTTGAAGAAAATGACCGGTTCCTCCGGAATTTCCATACCCGACTCCTCGGCGTGGTCTTTGTAGTTCAGTCCGATGCAGACGATCTTGCTGGGCCGGGCAATGGGCGATCCATAGCGTTCGCTTTCCGGGAAAGAGGGTAATTCCGAGACATTTTCATCCGCCCATGCCTTGAGCCGCTCGAGACCGTCGGTTTCGAAGAATACTTCGTCGTAGTCTTCGCCGAAGGAGGAGGTGTCAACTTCCCGTCCGTCGGGAAGGATCAAGCCGGGTGATTCTTCGAGGGGTTCGCCCTTTCGAATGAGTTTCATTTTTCGCCTTTGATTTTATCTGAGGTTCATTGTGCCGCCGTCGACGTCGTAGACGCCGCCGGTAATAAAGGATGCTTCGTCGCTGCAAAGAAAAGTCGCCAAATTCGCCACTTCTTCGGGCTTGCCCATCCGCCCGATCGGTTGGTACTCGGAAAGTTCCTTGAACTTGTCCGTCCTTTCTTGCTCCCCGGGATAATATTCCTTGAGGAAACCATCGACGAAGGGAGTTTGCACCCGGCCCGGGCAGACGCAATTGCACCGTATGCCTTGCTCTATGAAATCCTTGGCCACGCTCAAGGTCATGGCGAGGATCGCCCCCTTGCTTGCCGAGTAGACGAACCTCTCGGATATTCCGAGCTTGGATGCGATGGAAGCGAGGTTGAGGACCGAACCGCCTCCGTTTTCGACCATGGTCGGCAAGACGGCCCGCAGGCAAAGGAAGGCTCCTTTGGCATTGACCTTCATGATGCGGTCGAAATCTTCCTCGCTGGTGTTCGTAGCCGTTCCAACATGGGCGATCCCGGCGTTATTGACGAGAATTGCCGGTAAGGAAAATGCTTCCGTAGTGGCGGCGAGAGCTGCCTCGATGCTTTGAGGATCGGTTACGTCGCAGGCAATGGGCAAGGCCGACCCTCCCGAGTTTTTAATTTCACCAACCGTTGCCTCTGCTGACTTTATGTCTTGTTCCCAGATTGCAACTTTGGCTCCTTCCAACGCGAATCTCCGGGATATGGCTTGGCCTATTCCTTTTCCTCCCCCCGTGACGATCGCAGTTTTTTTACTTAGTTTGCTCATCGATATTGGTGCTTGAAACTTACAATGACATGCCGCGTTTCCATGGCAAGAAATCATCTCGACCCTGAACGACGGCTTGTGTTTTTTGTCTGCCCGAGGCGTAGGCGATTACCTGCTCGAGCAAAGATTCGCCCAAAGATTCGACCGTTTCGGTTCCATCGACGATGGGCCCGGTGTCGAAATCGACGTATTCGGAAAATGAATTCGCCAACTTGCTGCTGCTGGAAATCTTGATCACCGGACTGACGGGGTTGCCCGTGGGAGTGCCCAACCCCGTGGAAAAGAGAATCAGGTTCGCTCCGGCACCCGCCATTGCCGTAGTTGATTCGACGTCGTTTCCCGCAGTGCAAAGTAAGCTGAGCCCGTCTTTGGTGACCCATCCGGGGTAATCCAATACATCCATGATCGGAGAGGTTCCTCCCTTGCGGGCCGCTCCGGCCGATTTGATGGCATCAGTAATGAGTCCGTCCTTCACGTTTCCCGGGGACGGGTTCATGTGAAAACCCGATCCCGCCTCCTGTACCCGGGCTTCGTAGTTGCGCATGATTTTGATGAAGCGTTTGCTTGTATCCAGAGTGGCACAGCGGTTGACGATTTCTTGCTCCACCCCACAAAGTTCAGGGAATTCGGAAAGGATGACCCTTCCTCCGAGACCGACCAGCAAGTCGGCGACCCGGCCCATCGTCGGGTTGGCAGAAATTCCCGAGAATCCATCCGAAGCTCCGCATTCCATCCCCAAGCACAACTTAGACAAAGGGGCAGGGGACCTTTCCAAACGGTTGATCTCGGCCAACCCAGCGAAGGTTTGGCGAATTGCCTGCTCCATCATTTCGCGCTCCGAAGCGTATTTCTGTTGTTCGAAGACGAGCAGAGGTTTGTCGAATCCGGGACAGCGCTTGGCAATCTCATTCTCCATGATGGAAACTTGGGCATGTTGACATCCCAAGCTAAGGATCGTGATGCCCCCGACGTTCGGGTTGCAGGCATAGCCCGCCAAAAGCCCGCACAATTCCTCGGAAACGCCTCTTGTTTCTCCGCATCCCAATCCGTGACTAAGGAATTTTATTCCATCGACATTCGAAAAAATAGGCGAGGGCGAATGGTCTTGTTCTGCTTGAAGCGTAACATTTTCCGGATCAACCCCCGTCTTGTAGACTTCGGCCAGTTCGTGGGCAAAACGTTGGTATTGGTTCCTGCGTTCGAAACCCAAGGCTTCGAGCATCGAGTTCTTCAACGTCTCGACATTTCCGTTTTCGCAGAAAACCATGGGCAGAACGAGCCAATGGTTTGCCGTTCCCACCGAACCGTCTTTCCTGTGAAACCCCTGAAAAGTCCCGTCTTTCCATCGTTCGGTCGAGGGAGGAGCCCAAGCATCCGCCGATTGCGACAGTTGGTATTCGGATGATCGATGGACGAGGTTTTGGGTACTGACTCTCTTGCCCCGCGAGATCGGTTTTGTGGCCTCTCCAACCAGAACCCCATACATGTAAACTGGATCTCCCATCGATAGATCGGAGATTGTGAGTTTGTGCTTGGCGGGAATCTCCTCGGCAACGGTCAGAGCGTCCTTGCCCCATTCCACTTGCTCCCCTTCCCCGAGATCTCTCAAGGCAACGAGCAAGTTGTCTTCGGGAGAAACTTGAAGAACGGATTTTCTATCGTGGTTGTCTGACATGCAGGAATTAAAAAGCCTCTCTGCTTGCCACGGAGAGGTTGATGAAGTTTGAAATCAGGTCAGGAGGATTTTTTGACCCAAGCCTTGAGGGCGCCATTGGCGTTCGAGGAAACGTCTCTCTGACCGTTCTTAGTGATGGTTTTGCCTCTTGGAGAAAGAATGACGAGGGCTGGGATTCCGTGTATTTCGAATTTACTTGCAAGCGAGATTGCCAGACTCGAATCGTGCTCCAAAGTGTACCATTTCATCCCGGTTTTCTTCATGTAAGCCAATTGATCCTTGGCAGAGTTGTCCGAACTTATGAAAACCACTTCGAAATCCTTTAGGTTATCATTGCGGAATTTGACTAGTTTGGGAGTGAAAGTCCGGCAGGGAGGGCACCAGTGGGCCGAAAAGTAGAGGCCCACTGTCTTGGATTCAAGAACTTTGCTTGATACTTTCTTGCCGTCTGAGTCAAGAAGGGAGTTTGCGAAAAACTGGTCGGCGGACTTGCCTAGATGGTTTTCTCCGGAAATTGGATGTTGATTGAGGTTTTTCGAAAAGAATGAATCTTCGGGAGATTCGCCACATCCTGCTAGCAGGAGAGACAAAACAATAGGAAAGGATCGAGTCGTCATTAGTTTTTCAATCATCAATGGAAGGCTGTCGATAGTGTTATGCCTCGAATAAAAACGCGAGAAATAAAATCGGATCCTCTTTTTTCTTGCTCCTTTAGGACGATTCATAAAACTTATCGCTTTTCCCTTTTTAACAACATCAATCCTTACTTCCATGAGCCTCTCATCCCTTAAACTTCACAACGCAATGTGGCCCGGTCTCGTCGGCAAAGGCACCGACGAAGGGCAGGAACCCCCCATCAGTCTCGAGGACATGCTCGACTTTTCCGCTGCGGCCGAAGTGGGCGGCAGAAAGTTCGATGGTATCGACTACTTTCTTTTTCTCCCCCACACCAACCCCGAGGCCAGCGACGACGAGCTCAAGGGCATAGCCGATCTCATCCAAAGCAAGGGCTTTGACATCGGTTCTTTGGTCGCTCCGGTTTGGCCTGGTACGGTTGGGGATTCCGCGATGGGAACGGACGAACAACAGGAGAAGTTTTTGGATGCGGTCAAGATGGCCTGCCGTATTGGCAAAGTCTTTAACGAGCATGGGGCCCGCAAGGGTGGGGTAATCCGAATCGACTCCGCTGAGTTCGGCGTGGAGAAATGGAAGGAAAACCCAGGGGAAGGCACGGCTCGGATTGTCGACACTTTCAAAAAAGCCGCTCAAATTGCAGCCGATCATGGCGAGCGGCTTGCCGCAGAAGGAGAAATTTGCTGGGCGGGCATGCACAGTTGGAAGGATATGCTCGATCTCTTGGAGGGCGTAGGAATGCCGGAAACACTCGGTTTTCAGGCCGATCTTGCCCATACCTATCTTTACCTCATGGGATACAATGCTTCCGAGCACGCTCTATTGCAGGATGGTTATGCCGATGAAGAGTTTTGGCCCGCTTACGAACAGATGACGGACAAGCTTCGTCCTTGGACGATTGATTTTCACGTGGCGCAGAACGATGGTGAAGTTCACGGAGCAGGCGATCATGACAAAACGGGCAAGCATTGCCCGGCGGACGACCCGAACGGCAAGCTCGACATTACCCGTTGCTCGAGTTATTGGCTCAAGGATTTCCAAGATCGTGGCATCAAGCACATTTGCTGGGACGGTTGCATGTTCCCCAATGCAACCCTCGAAAACCCCGATACTTGGAACGCCATCCTCAAAGCGATGATCGGTGTTGTCGAAGGCTGAGCCTTTTTGATCGAAAAAGCTTGTTTGTTTTGCTCTTTTGCCCTCTTGTGAGCCTGTTTTTGCGTTAAACCTTAGCTTTTCATAGGTTAAAATACTTCATTTTGAGTAGATTCTTGCAGGTTGCTTTAGTTTTCTTACTCGCTTTTCTAGGGAAAGCGAATGGTCAACTTGTTGGTGATCAAAATGCATCAAGTGGTCTGAGTCCGTTCGAAAAAGCCGAGTTAAGAAGATTGCTCGATCTTGATCTGCGGGATCTGTCCCGCACCCCTATCCGTGGTGTTCTCGGTTACGATCAGGAGTATTGGCGAAACCCGGCTTCGGTGCACGTTATTCGCCCCGACGACGTTAGCCTGAACGGTCATGTCCTTATGGTCGATTCCTTCCGCAACGTTGCAGGCATGTATGTGACGCGTGGTGTGGGTTACGATGATTTCGTCACCATGCGCAACTTCAGTGGTTCGGCCACCGAGAAGTTCCTTACCATGGTGGATGGTCGTGAAGTTCTCCAGTTGATGGGCGGAACGATCAACTGGACGACCGAAGACGTTCCTCTTGAGATCCTTGACCGCGTTGAGATTATCCGTGGTCCGGGTGCATCGATTTGGGGAACCAACGCGGTAAGCGGGGTGATCAACGTCGTTACCAAGCACGCTGCATCAACTCAGGGAAATAGCGTTCGTCTCATTATCGAGGATGATGGAACTTTTCTCGGTGAATATGTTCATGGTGGGAAGATAGACGAGGATTCCTTCTACCGCGTTTGGGTCAGGGATCAGGAATATTCTGAAGGAGAGCTTATGTCCGGACTTTCCGCCCGGGACGCCGGGTATGCCCGCAAGGCAGGATTCCGTTTCGACAAGCAACTTGGCATGGATCTTGACCTTACGATCGCCGGTGGTTTTGCAACCAGGCGGGTCGATCACATATTAGATCTGACCGCCCGTTTATTCTACTACAATGCAGCTGACCCTTCTAGTCCGGTGCCTATTCACCTTGCTGGAGCCTTAAGCCTTCCTAACCTCCCGTCACCTCTAATTCCTACTTCTTGGCAGAGTTCGGCAGTTCCCGGGCAGACGGTTTCGGCACTCGGTCTGCCTCGTTACCAAAATTACGAGGAGATGCCTCAAGACGCATCTCATCTCAGGGCCAAGTTGTCAGGCATTACGGATAACGACCTGGAATGGTCCCTGTCCGGTTACGCCGAGCTTTACGATACCTCCTTGGGGCACATCGGTCACAGTTGGGAGCACGAAGAATTCGATATAGACTTTAAAGCCAACAAACCGATCGGTGACCGGAATCATTTGGCATTCGGTTTTTCTGCCCGCCACATGTCTCTTGATGTTGATGAAGTTGCGACGGCACCGTGGCGATTCCCGGTATTTGATCCTTCGACGGGGACATTAAGGAGTGACATTCCGATTTTGGATTATGGAACCAGTACCACGAGTTTTGATCGTTTCGCGGGTTTTGTTCAGGATTCCATAGATCTGAGCGACCGATCCGTATTGTCTTTGGGGGCGAAATTCGAAGACAGCGACTTGACTGGTTCGAGCGTCCAACCCGGGGCTCGTTTGTCCTATACATTGAATGAGCAAAACATTCTGTGGGGGGCTTATTCAAGAGCTTACAGGCAAGCGTCCTTGGTAGAGAAATTCACCAAAGTCTCTTACGGGCGTATTTGGAATCACCCCCTGCTTCCAAATCAATGGCTTCCAATGGATTTTGAGGCGGATCCGACCCTCGATGACGAGAACATGGATGCCTTCGAACTCGGATGGCGTACCCGTCCGAAGGATAACTTGCTGTTTGAACTTTCGCTCTATCATTACGACACGAAGAACGCTGTTTTTTCGGGACCTCCAATCTACTCGACGAGCGATGTCAAGACATCGGGTGGCGAGTTGACGTTCGATTACAACCCTTCCAACCTTTGGCATATTAAGGGAGGATATTCCTACTCACGGGGAAAGAAAGACGGTGCCCCACAGGAAGATTTTCCCGAATCCATGGCCAACCTCTCCTCCCATCTCAAGGTTCGTGATGATTTGATCTTCACACAGAGTATTTATTATACTGGCGAACGGACGATCCCCTCGGCCTACAATCCGATCCCCATCGACGATTACCTCCGTTTGGATCTCGGTTTGGTCTGGCGCCCGGACGAAAGCCTTGAAATCGGCTTGTTCGGTCGCGATCTACTCGATCCGGATCATGTCGAGAACATGTACAATGATCTCGATGTCGAACCCGGCAAGGTCAAGCGCACTTTCCTTATCAGCATTACCAAAAAGTTCTAAACTAAGTGTCCTTCATCACATCCAGATTCAAACAAAAGCTACGGGCAAGACGATCCTTCGTCTTACTCGGTGGCTTGGCTTTGCTTCTTGGCTTTGGGCTGAATGGGCTTTATGGGCAGGCCGCCAAAGCTTCCGAGGAAGAAAGGCGAACCGCTCGCGTACAAGCAACGTATCTATCTCATCTTGTAAACTTCACCCGTTGGGAAAAAAGGCACCTTCCCGCGGAAAACGAGGCTCCGAAAATTATTGTCGTTGGAAACGAGAGCAGAGGCTTTGTTGATTCCCTCGCATTCCTGATCCGTCAAAATGCGCTCAGGATCGAAGGGGAACTCGTGGAATTTAAATATTTCGAAAATTCCCGAAAGGCTCAAGCTCGGGAAACATTGAAAAAGGGATGCCAAATGGTATTCCTTCTTCCTAATTCATCTTTTACGCCGGAAGAAATCAATAATCTGGCGGAAAGTGCGGTTGTATTTGGAGAGGGCAGGGAATTTGTCACGGACAAGGGGGGGGATGTTTCGTTCGTTACCGTTCGGAATCGCGTGAAATTGGTGGTAAGCGAGAAATATTTCAGGAGAACTTCGCCCAAGCTCAGTTCCAAGCTCGTCAACCTCAAGAGCGTGGTTGAAATCATCCCGTCGAACGGACCGCAAGGTTCTATTGGACGCAGGGGACCGAATTTCCCTTCGGTTGATTCCCCCCAGTTCAAGTAACACCACATGAAACAGTTGTTTATCACTTCATGGGGTTTTCTCAACCATCGAATTGCCTGTTTCGTTTATATTGTTAAGTTATGTGTTTTGCTGTGCTTTACATTACTTCACATTACGCCAATTGCCTCTCATGCCCAGACTAAGGAAGAAAGTAACTATACAAGCGGTCTTTCCGCTTTCGAGCAGGCTGAACTTCTGAGGTTGATCGATCTCGATATCCGCAATTTGTCGAAAATTCCGATCCAAGGTGTTTTGGGATACGATCAGGAGTATTGGAGGAACCCCGCCTCTGTTCACGTAATCCGGCCCGAAGACATTACGCTGAATGGTTATATTAACTCGGTGGAAGCTTTGCGAGGCGTTCCCGGAATGCATGTCACCCGTGGTCTGTCCTACGACAATTTCGCTTCCATGAGAAATTTCAGCGGTTTCTCCACGCAGAAATTTCTCGGCAAGATCGGAGGTAGGGAGGTCTCCCAACTCATGTTGGGCAGTGCCAATTACTCGGTTGACGATTACCCGATCGCGGTGATCGACCGGATCGAGGTCATTCGAGGCCCGGGTGCTTCGATATGGGGGACCAACGCGGTCAACGGCGTGATCAACCTGGTAACCAAGCACTCGGGGGATACTCAAGGCGATTCCTTTCGGGTGGTCATGCAAGACAACGGAACTTTCCTGGGGGATTATGTACACGGCGGGCAAGTCAGCAAGGATAGCTTTTATCGGGTTTGGGCCAGAAGCCAAGAGTATGCCGAGGGAACCTTGGATTCTGGTTTATCCGCACGGGACGATGGCTATCTGCGCAAGGCCGGATTCCGAATCGACAAGGAACTCGAACCGGACCTCAACTTTTACATTGCCGGCGGCTTTGCTACGAGACGACTTGAGCATGTCCTTGATTTGTCCAATCGATTGTTGGTGAATAACGGGCAACCAGTTATCGTTTCAGGACAACTTGGTTTGCTTCCTCTTCAAACCGCCAAAGGGATTAACGATTTTCTTTTTGCTTCCCCCGTTTTACCGGACGGCTCTCCCAATTTTTTTCAGGGTACAAATCCTTTTAATTTGCCGACTCCATTGATTCCACCAACTTGGCTGAATTCGGCGGTGCCCGGTCAGACTGTTTCGGTTCTGAGTTTACCGCGATACGAAAGATATGGAGTGATGTGCAATGATTCCGCTCATCTTATTACCAAGTTCGAGGGAATTACGGATTCCGAACTCGAATGGTCTTTGACCGGTTTTCTAGATCATACCGATATCAATATGGGACATTTGGGTTTCGAGTGGGAGCAAAACCAATTCAATTTGTCTTTTGACGCGAATCGTCCGTTCGGCGATTTTCACCGCCTTTCATTCGGAGCCTCTGCCCTGCGAACCGATTTGGATGTAGTGACCCAAGTAATTGACCCTTTTCAGTTCGGCATCAATCAAGTTCCTATATTGGATTATGACCAAGCGTATACAAGTTTCGACCGGATCAATGCTTATTTGCAGGACTCGATCACGCTTAGCGAGGAATTACTTTTATCTATAGGGGCGAAATTCGAGGAAAACGATTTGGCGGGTTTTGGCATTCAACCGGGAACTCGCCTTTCATGGATGGCCAACGAAAACAATGTTTTGTGGGCAGGTTACTCGAAAGCTCATCGACAACCATCCCTTCGTGAACGTTACACTGCTCTGACCCCCTATAAAGTTTGGGACCCAACCTTGGGAGTTTGGGCCAATCGGTCATACCCTGGTGACGAAACACTCGACCGCGAGGAAATGGATGCCTATGAACTGGGGTGGCGCCTCCGTCCGAACCAAGATCTTCTATTCGAGCTTTCCACTTATCATTATGATACCAAGAATGCGGTTCGGGCTGCCAGCTCCAGTTCGGTCAATGCCTATGAAGCAAAAAACGCCGAAGCTTACGGAGGCGAACTTTCTTTTGATTGGCGAGTTTCCGGCTTCTGGCGCCTCCGCGGTGGATACTCTCAGGCAAAGGGCAAAGTCGAGGGTGTTCGGGTTTTCGATTTTCCGGAAAACACAGCTAGCCTGTCGTCTCATTTCCAATATTCGGATCAAATAACGCTTGTCCAAAACCTATTCTATTCCGGAAGGACGGATATTCCGTCCGATTATAACCCGATCACCATCCCTTCCCACCTCAGGCTTGACCTAGGGGTTGTCTGGGAACCAAAGGAAGGTTGGGAGATCGGAGTTTTTGGGCGTGACCTTCTCGAACGCTATCACCTCGAAACGATGTATCCGGGAGTCGACATCGAACCTGCCCGCGTCGAGCGGACTTTCCTCATCAGCGTAACCAAGGATTTCTGAGATGATGAGGAAATTACAGCTTGGTTTGTGGGGTGGACTGATTCTATTTTTTTTGGTTTTCTTTTCGAGCGTATCCGTATCATCGTCCGGGAAGGAAGGTCTGATGATGCCCTTGGATAGATCGAAATCCAATTTGGTAAATCTTGAAGTAACGCACCTCTATCACGTACTCAAGTGGGTCAAATGGAGGGAAGACGATCTTCCCCCTGCAGGCAAACCCGTGAAATGTCTGATCGTTGGAAAAGATGATTACCGCTTCAGCAAACGCCTGTCTTTCCTGATTGCCGAGTCTGAAACTCTTGTTGCCGGTCATGGAGTTCAGTTTTTGAATTTTGAAAAACTGGATGATGCTCTTTGGTTTACCCAAAAAGATTCTTCTGTCTTGGTTCTTGTTTGTTTGGACTCCATCGCAGGGGATTGGAATCACGGTTTGTTTCCTAAGCGACGGGGCATGATCGTTTATGGTCAGAGCGATAAATTTCGCAAGCAGGGTATTACTTTTTTCTCCTTCTCGAAGGGTAATCGTATCAGATTAATGGCAAACGTGAGGCGGGCCAATTCCTCTGGGGTTACACTCAGTACAGCACTACTTAAGCATAAAAGGTTTTTCCACATTGAGAATGAAAATGCTTCCAAACCCGAGGGAAAGTAATTTGTTTGGCTAGTCCAAGGATGCCGTTGGAAAGGACACCTCCCTTTCATTCTCTCCGTTCGCGGATGAAACCTTTAACTTGAGAAGAGATCCCGGCTTCTTCTTTCTGAGCATAGTGAGAAAGGGTTCGATCCTGACATAAGTCTTTCCGCTGGCTTCCAGAATCAAGTCTTCGTCTCTCAAGCCAGCCTTGAAAGCCACGCCATTTCTGGCGACCTGACGGAGGAGAAGCCCTTTCGTTCCCGGTTTGAACTTCCCTATGAGTTGAGGTGATTGGCCCCAGAGTTCTTCGACTGCAGTTTGCATGCATGCCACGGAGACATTTTTCTTTATTGCAAGGAAACTGCGGATGGAATGCAGAGGAACGGCCGAACTTACTCCCTGGTGTCCTTTGTCGGTAGTAACGCTTGCAACCTGAACGCCGATTACTTCTCCCTTGGTATTTACCCATGGACCTCCCGATGATCCCGGAGCCCCGATACCGCTAATCGGTATGGTGTTTGTGAATCCACCGTCATACCAGGAAAAGGATTCGCTCCTTCTTGCTATGGTTCCGCTCAAGAGAAGGTGATGCCTGAAAATGGGCGAACCAAGCAGAAATACCGGTCTTCCTTCGGCGGGGATGGATTTGGCCAAGGGCAAGGCGGGGTAGGGGGCATCGCTCTTGGGAAGTCGGAGGAGAGCCAAGTCACTTCCCCGGTAGGTGGCTAGCAGACTCAGATGTTTTCTTCCCAGTTGAGGGGATAGCGCTTCGTACTTCTTGCTTTGTTTTCGTATGACATGACAGGCAGTGAGAACCAACCCGCTTGGGCAGACGATTGCTCCGGACCCGTCCAGTCGCCCTCCGACGAGAATTTCGACGCATGCCGGGCTGATCTTCTTGTAAAGCCCTTGTTCCGCGTAACCGGGCAGAGCCAAAAGCAAGCTTGTGAGGATGAAGAGAGAGGAACTGAATTTTGACATGGAGAGAATCCTTGAAGATTTGGAGCGAACTGTAAACGATGGATTCTCATGCCTTGTAGGTCTGCTCCTTCTCCTTGTGGCCGTCTCCGCCGAGAAAACTTATTCACGTCTGTCTCTTTTTAATGGAGTCAATCGTCAGGATTGCCTATCCATAATGAACGGGGCTCGGTTTGAAAAATCCGAGAAGATTACTATCAATTCGAACGATTAAGGAAAAAAGGGGTCTATAACATTATGAGTATTACCTACAGAGATGCGAAGAGAATTCTCGCGAAGCAGGAAGAGGCGCGTGAAGTGATTAACAGTTACAGGGGGATGGAGACTTTGGGGAAGCGTCTTCAATTGAAAAACAACAAGGAGTTGATCCTCAAGCTCTTTGAGATTGAGGAAGACGGTTCCATTGTTGAAGTCTTCACTCACTTGAAGGCTCTTTACGAGGAACAGTGGGGTGATGCCGAAGCCACCGCTCCGCCAGAGGTTCCTGGTTGCGTGGAAGCCGATCCGATGGAGGATGACTCGAAAAAAGCCAAGTCCAAGGTTGCCGAGGAAGTTTCCGACGAAGCATCCGTCGTTTCGGGATAATTTTTGTCCGCCTTGTTTTTTTCGTATCCCTTTTGACAGACTGAAGGGTTGATTTTGTCAGGTTCTTCTTGCTTTTTGACGGAATCCATTGAGTCTCTGAATTAGATTCGTTGTTTTGAACCTTACTCAAAGATATAAATCTCCCCCATGTCTTTCCGGCAGTATTCTGCTTTCCCACCCCAGTTTAAGGGATCCCAATTTCCTTAAAACGGTCGTTTTTCTTTCGTCTCATTCCGAAGATCATGGCACCTTGGGCGTTATCCTGAACCGTCCTACGGGAAAAATGCTCGGTGATTTGGACAAGCAGTTCCAGGTTGTTGAGTTTGCGGATGTCCCTGTTTTCGAAGGGGGGCCCGTCGAAAAAGAGAAGTTGATCGTTGCTGGCTGGGAATGGTTGGACAGCCCCTCATCCTTCAAGTTGTATTTCGGGATCGATTTGGAAAAGGCGAAGTTTCTCCGGGATGAAAACCCAAATATCAAACTAGCCTGCTTCCTCGGTCATTCCGGATGGTCACCCGGTCAACTCGAGAGCGAGTTGGATGAAGATGCTTGGCTTACGCATAGTCTCGATTACGATCTTTTTACCAAGATGGACAAGGAGAACCATATTTGGAAGAAAATAGTCGGTTCCATGAGCGACGAGCTTCGCCTTCTTGCGGATGCCCCGGAGAATCCCTCGGAAAATTGAGAACAATTCAAACACTCTTTGCCGGAGAGTGTAAAATTTTACTCAATTTTGTTCGTGCATAATCCTTTGGCATCGGTTTTGCTCTTTACCTCTTATCTTATCCCTTCCGAGTAGACATCCGTCAACTCCCGGGACACGAACCCAATGTTATCCAACCACCCATGAGTAAGCATAAGTTAGAATACATCTGGCTCGACGGCTATAAGCCAACCCAGAGCCTTCGCGGTAAAACGATGATTGTTGAGGACTTCAGCGGCAAGCTGGAGGACGCCAAGCAATGGTCCTTCGACGGTTCCTCCACGGAACAAGCCTCCGGAGACGACTCCGATTGCCTGCTTCAGCCGGTCCACGTCATACCTGACCCCGATCGTTTTGGAGGCGATGGCTGGTTGGTCATGTGCGAGGTACTTAACGCAGATGGCACGCCTCACGAATCGAACGGACGCGCCACCATCGACGAAGACGATGACGATTTCTGGTTCGGTTTCGAGCAGGAATACACCCTCATCGATCTGGAGACTAACCTTCCCCTTGGTTTTCCCAAGGATGGATTCCCCGGTCCCCAAGGTCCTTACTACACTTCAGTCGGAGCCCGTAACACAAAAGGTCGCGAGCTAGTCGACGAACACTTGCATCTTTGCCTCGAAGCCGGTTTGAATGTCGAAGGTATCAATGCCGAGGTCATGATGGGCCAGTGGGAGTATCAAATCTTCGCCAAGGGTGCCGCCAATGCCGGTGACCAAATTTGGCTTGCCCGTTATCTTCTCGAGCGTACGGCCGAGAGCTACGACATCGCCATTGATCTTCACCCGAAACCCATCAAGGGGGACTGGAACGGATCGGGCATGCACGCGAACTTTTCCAATGGCGCCATGCGCGACGGGGGAGGAGAGGAACTCTTCACGAAAATCTGCGAGGAGTTCGGCAAGAACATCAACCGCCACATCAGCGTTTACGGTGCCGATAACGATCAAAGGCTGACCGGAGCGCATGAGACGCAGTCCATTGACAAGTTCAGTTACGGCGTTTCCGACCGCGGGGCTTCCATTCGTATTCCCGTCGGTACTATCCAAGACGGCTGGAAGGGTCGACTGGAAGACCGTCGTCCATCTTCCAATGGTGATCCCTACCGGATTGCCGCGGTAATAATCAAGACTACCAAGGAAGCCTTGTCTTCCTGAGGAATTCTTTGTTTTTCCTTTTTTGAAGGGGCGATGGAGCGATCCATCGCCCTTTTTTATTTGCGCTTGCGCATCACGATCACGAACTCGTCCCCGTCTTCACAAAAGAAACGCAACGCCGCGTAGTAATGCGTCGATTGAGAATAAATCTTGGTTTTGCGCTTTCCGCGCTCGATCCAGGATACTCCGATCGACTGGGCCTTTTCACTCGCCAGCTTGCCTTGCCTGACGAATTCTTTCTCCACCCCATGGGTCTTGACCTTTGACCAACCGTCTTCCTCCCAGTCGGCAACGATCTCAGCAGGTTCTTGCGAGCAAGAGTAACCCAAACCGATTGCCAGGCAGAGGAGTAATAGCCTGAAAGATCTTCTCAGTTTTCCATGCATCTTCTTTTCTAGATCTTTCCTGCCGACCTCTTGGTCTTGCCCAAATCCTTATTGAAGGCCTGTCCGAGCGCGGATAGGCGCTTAACGACCTCGGGATGGCTCTTGCTCAGGTCTTTCGATTCCCCGACGTCCTTTTCCAAATCAAACAAGGCAAGCCCGATCTTGGCTTGCGAATAGCGTGTCGGGATTCCACCCGTCCCGCCGGGTTTCCCTGCCATCGTGCGGTAGCCATGGGGGAAATGAAGCTTCCACTTCCCCTGCCTTACCGCCTTCAACTGGTTCCCGTAATACAGGTAATAGGCTTCCTGAGGGGACTTCGCCTTGTCATCCGTGAACAAGGGCCAGACGTTCTTCCCGTCGATTCGATGGTCGGGCAACTTCGCCCCGATCAATCCTGCGATGGTTGGCAGGAGATCGATCGTCATTGCCGGTTCCCTGCATACGGAATTGGCCGGAATGGTGCCGGGCCACCAGGCCAAGGTCGGTTCCTTGCAACCTCCGTCGAACATGGTTCCCTTGCCTTCGCGTAAGGGAGCGGCGGAACCGGCATGGTCTCCATAATTGAGCCAGGGGCCGTTGTCGGAGGTGAATACGAACAAGGTGTCCTTTTCCAAATCGTGCTTGCGCAAGGCATTCATGATTTGCCCGACCGACCAATCGACTTCCATCATGACGTCCCCGAACAAACCGGCTCCGCTCTTGCCCTTGAACTTGTCAGAAACGTAAAGCGGGACATGAACCATGCTGTGCGGAACGTAAACGAAAAAGGGCTTGCCCTTGTTTTTCTCGATGAAGGAAACCGCACGGTCGGTATACTGGGTTGTGAGCTTTTCTTGGTCTTTTCCCGTGACCGCAGGGTTGATCACCTTGTTTCCGTCAATCAAAGGGAGGTTAGGCCAGCGCTTGAGCCGTTCCTTCATGGGCAAGTGCAGGACCCCTGGGTGGTAGGGCCACATGTCGTTCGAGTAGGGCAACCCGAAGTAATCGTCGAAGCCATGCTGCATGGGGAGGAATTCCTTGTGGTGACCCAGGTGCCACTTTCCGTAGCAGGCGGTTGCGTAGCCCTTCTGCTTGCAAATCTCGGCAATCGTTACTTCGGCCGGGTTGATACCGATATTCGATTTCGGTCCAAGGGCCCCCATGATTCCGACCCGCACGTTGTAGCAGCCGGTCAATAACCCGGCCCGGGAGGCCGAGCAAACCGCTTGGGTTACATAAAAGTCGGTGAATTTCCTGCCCTCCTTGGCCATCCGGTCTAGGTTTGGGGTAGGGTAGTCCTTCGCCCCGAACGGACCGATATCGGCATAGCCCATGTCGTCCATGAACATGATCACGACGTTGGGCTGTTTTTTCGCCCAAAGGCTTCCGAGCGTGAAAAAAAACAAAAGAAAATTTGCAAGATAGGAATTCATGGAGTCTGTTGATTTTGTGGGTTTGAGAGATGCTACGCCATCTTTCGGGAAAAACGCAATGGCTGAGCACCGGTTGGCCTACCTTTTTTGCAACGTTTTCAAAAGCTCCGGACGCATTGCGGAGTTTTACGGTTCGCCTTTTTAATA
>Ga0315322_10000356_pt1 | contig 33538 bp, 25 predicted proteins | sample M110021515metaG_FD_203461 | JGI IMG/M metagenome (GOLD analysis project Ga0315322, IMG submission 203461) | Ammonia-oxidizing marine archaeal communities from Monterey Bay, California, United States - M1 100m 21515 | ecosystem: Environmental > Aquatic > Marine > Intertidal zone | place: USA...
ACCCTCCGCCACCGGTATGGATCGGGATGCCATCTGCGTTTGCTACTAAGGTTCCATCTGGGGTCGTGACGAAACAGCTGAAGTCGTGGCTTTGGCTGAAGATGGTGCTTCGAGCAGTCCTAGTCATGACCCAACCCATGTGTTTGGTGATCTGATCTAAGCGATTCTGCATAAGAGCTAGAGTCACTGGGTCAACAGTATCTTCGGCTGTTTGAGAACCTTGAGTCGTGTTCTCTTCAGCCGCTACGTCTATAAAAAAATCGCCATTCGTGTCTACCCATAAACTATCACCAGGCCTAGCAATGACTGTAGTTGTTGTCTCTTCGACTAGGGCAGGTCCATCAATGCGGGCTCCGGCGTAGACCTCCTTGCCATCAAAAATAGGAGTTTCAACCCATCCGTCTGTGGGGTACCAGACCATTCGTTGAGCTATTGGTTGAGGATTTCGTTGTGAGTGCTCTTGCATATGTGAAGCTAATTTTTCGGTTGCTCCACGAGCTATCAATCGTAATGACGACACCATGATCGTTCCTTGGTCTTGCACATGCCCATACAAGCGAAGATATTCAGTCTCAAAGGCGTCTCGTATCGCTGTCTTATCGAAGTCGGCGTTAGGCACTGGGACGCGAATTGCCCAAAGCTGACCAGGGTGATGTAACTCGAGCTCAAAGGAAAGACTAATTTGTTCCGATGTAAATCCTTCTTTATCCATGACCTTAAGAGCTTTTTCGCGGAGTGAGCCAAAGCCTTTTTCAATGTCTTGTCTTGGAAGAGTTTCTATCGAACCCATCAAAAATTGAGTAAAATCCTGTCGTACATCTGCATGGAGCATTCCAATTGCGCAGAGTGCACCGGCATCTCGCGGAATGTATACACGTTCGCAGCCAAGGCCTGCAGCGACGCTAGCGCCATGCATCGGACCTGCACCGCCACCTGCTACGAGAGTAAAACGTTTTGGTGAGTGTCCACGTTCAATCGAGATATGTTCGACGGCGCTTAAAAGATGTTGTTCTACGAGCTCAATTATTCCTGCTGCCGCTTGCTCAACTGTCATTCCTAGTGGTTCTGCCACATGAGCTCTAATTGCTTTTTGGGCTAGAAGAAAATCTAGGTCTAACGTCCCTCCTGCAGATTTTCCAGAGCGAAGCCTGCCGAGGACCAGGTGAGCATCGGTGACTGTTGGTTGAGTGCCACCCTTGTTGTAGCAAGCAGGGCCTGGCAGCGCACCTGCTCCTTCTGGTCCAACATATAGAAGACCAGCATCATCAACTCCTGCGATTGTTCCGCCTCCGGCACCTACAGTATGAATATCGATGGCTGGTGTGGACACGTGATAACCAGCGATAGTCACGTCATCTCTTGTTGCAACTTCCCCCTGCGACATTAAGAGAACGTCGCATGAGGTCCCGCCTATCTCCATAGAAAGAATGTTTCCGTGGTCTTCTTCCTGGGGGTTGGCTTTGTCGATAGAGCGGCGATATAAATTCAATGCTCCAACTACTGCCGCTGGTCCGCTGAGTAAAAGATTTACTGGTCGGGCAGATAACTGATCAACTGATGAAGCTCCGCCATTTGACTGGACAAGTAGAACTGGTCGGGTAAGTCCTAATGAGGCAAGTTCAGAATCCAGATTCCTCAAGTAACTGACTATGCGAGGTGATAGCGCCGAGTTGATTACTGCAGTAGAGCTTCGCTCATATTCACCCATTAACGGTGATACAGAACTTGATGTGGTGACCCACTTTCCGTCCCAGGTTTCGCGAATTGCTTCAGCTAGTTGTTGCTCATGGGTATCATTTACGAAGCTGTTCATTAGGGCAATGGATATTGCTTCTACGTCCTCGTCTTTAAAAGATTTCAGGATCTGTGGAAGCCCTGACAAATCTAAAGGTTTGTGTTCGCTGCCATCAGCATCAATCCGCCCAGGAATTGAATGTCGTAAATATCGAGGAACTAAAACTGGGGCATAGGGAGCGCGATGATTCCATTGATCCTCGCGAAGACCGCGGCGAATTTCGATGGTATCTCTGAAACCCTCGGTTGTAATTAAACCAACAACCGCTCCTTTGCCTTCCAACATAGTGTTAGTTGCGACCGTGGAGCCGTGGACAAATAGCGCGCATTCTTCAAGAATGTCAGAAACTGTTAACCCGAAATCAGCTGCGATTTGCTCAACTGCTCGCATTACTCCTTGGCTTGGGTCGGAGGGAGAAGACGGTACTTTCGCCACCCAAGTCGACCCATCTGAATCCGCTAAAACCAAGTCAGTGAACGTTCCGCCAACGTCTACGCCGATACGCCATGGGGCTAACGGTCCTTCGCTGATGTTGATGGCCATGTGAACCTCCAGAGCTGAATTTGTTAATAGTTTTACTAATCTTTGCGCGTCAATGCATGCAAGACTATTGAAATGTCAGGAAGCTATCCGGAATCATCGTCTAAGTCCGCTGAGCTATATGAGCGGGCGAGACGTGTTATCCCAGACGGAGCATCTAGATCAACTGTTTTGATAAAACCCCACCCGGTGTATGTCGCTGAAGGAGAAGGGGCATGGGTGATGGACGTAGACGGCAACCGGTATTTAGATTGCAACAATAATTTTACTTCAATAATTTTAGGCCATGCTGATCCTCAAGTAGAACGTGCTGTGCAAGCTCAGATGAAAAAAGGAACCGCTTTTTCATTTGCGACAGAGCTAGAAATTGAATTGGCTGAACTTCTGTGCGCTCGAACGCCATCGTTTGAGAAGATTCGGTTTTGTAATTCAGGCACTGAAGCTGTTATGGGCATGATTAAGGCCGCCCGAGCGTTTACTAGCCGTGCCAAGATTATAAAAGTTGAAGGTAGCTATCACGGAACATACGATCACGCTGAAGCCAGCCTAGGTTCCGATCCGTCGAATTGGGGGAGTGTGGCGAGACCGGAAACTGTTCCTTATGCGCTTGGGGCTCCTAAGTCACTTACTGAGGAAGTTAGAGTCATCTCGTTTAATGATGTCGAAGGAGCTAGAAAGGCTATCGCTGAGGTGGGAGATGAGCTCGCAGCCGTTCTAGTTGATCCGATGCCTAGTCGAGTTGGTATGCCCCAGGTAGAGCAAGAATTTATTTTTGCTCTACGAGAAGCAACTCGTTCTGTCGGCGCACTGTTGATCTTAGATGAAGTGATTACCTACAGACTGGCAAGCGGCGGAGCGCAGACTATTTATCCGTTCGATCCAGATTTGACGGCGCTAGCAAAAATTATTGGTGGCGGTTTCCCAGTTGGTGCTATTGCGGGTCGAGAAGAAGTGATGAATGTGTTTACTGCGATGCAGGGAGATCGAGCTGCTGTTCCTTCTGGCGGTACCTACACAGCGAACCCGATAACAATGGCGGCTGGCTTAGCTTGTATGAAAGAGCTACAAAAAGGCGCGTTCAGTCGATTAGAAATTGTTGGCCAAATGATCAGGTCTGGCTTAAGAGAGCTGTTTGATTCGTCCGGGCTTGATTGGCAAGTAACTGGAGCAGGGTCACTGTTTCGTATCCACCCGCATAGCAGGCCGATTAGAAGTTACCGAGATGCGATGCACTCAAGCGACGAGTCACAGTTGATGCTCGATTTTCAGCAGCTTCTTCTGGAGCGGGAAGTTTATTTCAGTGGTTATGGAATGGGGTGCTTAAACTTGGCTACTTCAGATTTAGATGTGAAACACTTTCTTACTTCAGTAAATGGCACTTTTAAAGCGATGGTTGATAGATGAATATTTTGTCTTTACTGGTTAACGTGGGTCTTGTTTGGGGTAGTCGGTGAAGTAGCGATTACGGAGGATTTCTGGTCTAGTATTGCCCTGTGACGACTGAGAACCAAGAGCTTAAATCTGTAACTGAATTAGCAAAAATGATTAAGAGCGGCGAAGTCTCAGCTTCGTTGTTGTTGCAAAAATCTTTGTCGCGATACGAAGCTTTCAATGAGAGCGTGAATGCAGTCGTGGTTACCAGAATAGAGGAAGCTGTAAAGCGGGCTGCGGAGGCTGATGCTGCTGCGGCCCGCGGCGAGTATTGGGGGCCGCTCCACGGTATTCCAATGACGATTAAAGAAGCTTATGATTGGGCCGATACTGCTTCGACTTGGGGAAATCCGGAATGGATCGGAAATGTTCCGCGTGAAAATGCCGTAGCAGTGCGAAGATTGCTGGATGCAGGCGCCATCATTTGGGGTAAAACAAACGTCCCGTATATGCTCGCAGACTGGCAATCTTATAACGAGATATATGGTTGCACGAATAACCCATGGGATTTGGATCGTACGCCCGGCGGTTCTTCTGGAGGTTCTGCAGTAGCTTTGGCTACTGGTATGTCGGCGCTAGAGTTGGGGAGCGATATCGGGGCGTCGATAAGGAACCCGGCACATTATGTTGGAGTGTTCGGGCATAAGCCCACTTATGGTTTAGTGCCTCAAGATGGCATTCTCCCTCCAGGTTGTGAAACTGCCGGCGATATTGCTGTTTGTGGGCCATTGGCGCGAAGCGCTCGCGACTTGGACTTGGGGCTAAGCGTTCTGGCCGGCCCTGCTGGCTATGACCAGGTTGGTTACCGAGTTGAACTTCCGCCAGCAACGCAAAACCGGCTGTCCGACTTTCGGGTCGGCGTACTTTTGGAATCTCCAGCATGTGAAACTGACTTGAAGCTTGTGAATCAACTGCAGAACACTATTGACCACTTGGCTAAAGCTGGGCTGTCAGTAGTGGACTCAGCGCCTGATTTCGATCAGAAAGAATTTTTTGAGAACTATTTGATGCTGCTTCGAGCAGCTAACGGAGCTGCAGCTTCTGATGATGTTTATGTCGGAGCCGAACAAGGAGCTCGCGCTTGGGAACGAGGAGATCGCTCCTACCGGAACCTAGTTGATCACGCTATGAGAATGAGTCATCGCGAATGGAGTATTCACGATGAGCAGCGAGCTAAATATCGAATAGCCTGGGCTAACTATTTCGAAGAGTACGACCTTTTGCTGTGTCCGACGGCGGCGTCTACAGCATTTGTGCATGACCATGAAGGTGATCGACCAGAGCGAACTATTGAGGTTAATGGTTCTCAAGAACCGGTTGTAGATCAACTCTTTTGGGCTGGTTTGAGCTGTAACGTTTATCTGCCAAGCACAGTTGCACCTGCCGGCTTAATCGACGGGTTACCAGCTGGTCTTCAAATTGTTGCTCCGCACTTGCATGACCGGCGTTCGATTCGATTCGCTGAATTAATGGAAAATGAGATTGGCGGTTTTATCTCGCCGCCTGGGTACGAGACAATTTGAATAGAACTACCGAGTAATCTTACTTATTGTGTCAACACCTAAACCTGAATCTGACCGAACTCCAATAGATAGAGCGTTCCTTACTGACGATCTTGCGAGAACCGAAATCGTATTAGTGCGGCATGGGCAGCAAAACTTCCCAGGACCAGATGCACCGATAGCGGCTTGGCGTGATCCGCCTTTAACCGACTTAGGGCATAGTCAAGCGCTGGCAGCGGGACGAGCTCTCGCCGCAGAGGACTTTAGTGCCGTTTATTCTTCGCAGCTTCAAAGAGCTCACGACACTGGCTTAGCCGTAGCTCAGTTTCACTCGCTGGAAGTCACGGTGCTGGAATCCCTTGAAGAGATCCATATGTTTGGCGATCTGGAACCGACTCAACATCCATCAGATGTTATCGACGAGATTGAGATGGAAGGAGCCAGAAGACGTTTCAGTCGTGAGCTGCGATGGGATACATATCCTTACACCGAGTCAGGTTTTGAACTTCGACGCCGAGTGTCGAACACGATAGAGGGGCTTATAAGTAAGCACCCGGGAGAGCGAATTGTAGTTGCCTGCCACGGCGGAGTGATCAATGCGTACATCGCAGAGTTTCTCGGCATCAATATGGATATGTTCTTTCGCCCAGCTCATGCGTCTATCCATCGTGTCTTGGCTAGAAATGACAGGCGTGTTGTCTCCACGCTTAACGAACTTCATCATCTGATGACGCCAGAAGACATTCTTAGCTATTAGAGATAGCAATGAGTGATGAACTCTGCCAATCTGTCATATTGTGGATGATGCATTAAGTAATTTGCTGAGTATTATCGCCTTAAAAAAATCGGGCGATAGGTCGTTCTTGGGTCAGAGTTCCGGACATGATGAATTCGGCTTATTTGGAGGTCATCAACTAGCGCAAGGCATTGCGGCTGCTTACCAGATGGTGTCAAAAGACCGAATTATGAACTCGATTCACGCGCTTTTTCTTCGGCCAGGAAACGGAAGCCAAGCGATTGACTATGAAGTTGAGTCAATTCGAGATGGGCGGTCATTCGCCCAACGCCGAGTGCGAGCAATGCAAGAAGATCGAAACATATTCGAATTGACAGCATCTTTCCAGTCCTTAGAAAGTAGCGAACTGATAATTTCTCCCGATTTTCCTGAAGGAGTGGAAGCTCCAGAGTTGTTGCCGACTTTCGCAGAATGTATTGAGCGCGTAGGTCCAATATTCGGTGAGGAGTGGTCAACGAGTGAACGCCCAGTGGAATACAGAATTGCTCATGCTCCGTGGGCGCCGACTGGACCTTCGGGTAAAGGCGGAATTGATTTTTGGTTTAAGGCGAAGCGGAGACTAGACGATGATGCTGCGGTTCATGCAGCGGTTATCGCGTACATGAGTGACGATTGCGTATCTGATACTCTTCTTATTCCATTTAACAGAACCTGGGGAACAGAAGGGACAATGTGCGTTAGTCTGGATCACTCGATGTGGTTCCATCGACCAGCTCGAGCAGATGAGTGGATATATGTAGAGCAGTGGCCTTCGACTGCACATGGATCAAGAGGCTTAGCTCACGCTCGCATGTGGCAAGATGGCCAGCTAATCGCTTCGGTCGCTCAGGAAGCTCTTTTGCGGTTTTAATTTTTAGTTGGAGAGGAACCAGTCCTTAATCGATTGCGCTGATTTTTCTAATGGACCGAAGCAGCCGAAATGCTTGCTTCCTTCAAAAGGATTAATTTCCCCTCTAGGAAGTCGAACAGCGATAGCTTCGCAGGCTGACTGGAGAGGCTGTTGATCAGACTCAGTTCCAAAAGCTACTCGTGTAGGAACAGTAATCATTGGTAGTTTCTCCCAGCCATCTTGTAAATATTGTTCAAAAGCACGTGCTTCGAGAATTGGGTCGCAGCGGAGTTTGATCTCGGCGTTGGGTTGTTGTTCAAATCCGTGCTGAACGTATGCTGCTAAACAGGTTGGGTGTAGTTCATTTAATGGTGAACGACTGCCGTATCTTCTAATTACTTCGTTCCGTGAAGGAAATACTGAACGACGACCTTTTGCGGCTTCTATGAAATCAAAAGAGCCGGCTGGGCGTTCAACTTCGCGTTCGAAGATAATAGGTTCGTACACCCACGCTTTCTCAAATGCGTGAGGGCGTTCCAAGGTAGCGAGCAGACTCGTCGCTGCTCCCATTGAATGGCCGACAACCCAGGCTTCAGATAAGTCTAACGCATCAATTGCGGCTACTAAATCAGCAACCATGCAATGGTCGTAAAATTGCGCTTCAGGTGAGGAGCGAGCGGATCCATGGCAGCGAAGGTCAACCCCGATTGGTCGAAAGCTGCTGCCGAGAAGTTCCATTACTGGCTCCCACATTCTCGAAACTAGACCAGTTCCGTGAACAAAAACAGTTGGATGACCCGGTCCGCCGTAATCATGTATGGCAACTTCAATACCATCGGTGCTAAAAATTTTGTCGGTTGATGGTTCGCGCATTCCTGGATCCTTATGCAACTATTTTTGCTGTTCGAAAGTCCAGTATTTCAGTTGCGCTAAACCCGAGCTCCGTCAAAATTTCATCGGTGTGCTCACCTTTACCGGGTGCATGTCGCTCGATGCTGGTAGGAGTAACGCTGTATCTGGCTGGAGGACGAGCGGTTCGAGTCCTGCCGGCCGTTGGGTGAGTCATTTCGAGTATCGTTTCGTTATGGAGAACCTGCGGATCATAAAAAATCTGCTCTCTTGATATGACCGGTGCGCATGGAACATCTGCTGACTGAAGAGCAGCAAGAGCTTCTTCAGTGCTCATTGACTGCAGTATTGAAGCAAATTCCTTTCTCTGGGCGGCCGAGTTTTTGAGCCGTGCGTCTCGAGTAGCAAACCGGGGGTCATCTGCAAGTTCAGGTTTGCCAAGGACTCGGCACGCGCCTTTGTATTGCTCGTAATTCACCCAGTTAACTGCGATCTGACCGTCGGAAGTACTCCAAGGCTCGTACCAGTCACTGTATGTTGGAGTGGGTTCAGCGTCGGGGACCGCTTCATTCCAGAAGACTTCGAGCCACATCCAGTGGAGCATGCAATCCATTAAATTTATTTGAACATGTTGACCTCCCACTCCATTCGATCGTGCCCAAAGGGCCGATAAAACGGCGTTAACTCCTGTCATGGCAGTGGTCTTGTCCGCTACGACAGCTTTAACGTATGTTCCGTTTTGAGCTTCGGTCATCCCGGACATTGCTTGAATGATTGGGTCGTAAACTGGTCTCCCGGAGTATGGTCCGTCGGGACCGAAGCCAGAGACAGACAGATAGATCAGTTCCGGATTAATTAGCTTTAAATCTTCGTAGCCGATTGATAGGCGCTCCGCCACCCCAGGCCTAAAATTTTGAATAAAGACATCGGCGGTTGAGACAAGCTGCTTCAAAATACTGCGACCTGTGTCTGTTCGAATATCAAGGTCGAGACCTCTTTTGTTTCGGTGCATCTGAACCCAGCTGCCCGACTGATCACCGACTAACGCCCCAGTGATCCTCATAACATCAGGGACTCCAACTTTTTCGATGAGGATTACGTCTGCGCCTTGTTCAGCTAAGTGAGAGCTAACCCACGGCCCAGCGACGGCTCCAGATATGTCGATTACTTTGAGCCCGCTAAGCGGTCCTACTCCCATGGATACTCCTGGTTAAGAAAGTTAAATTGATTTCGTTTCGTGCTGGCGAATGAACATAGTTGCAGCAGCGTTCCAACCCTCAGGGTCGTGTGCGTTGACTGCATGAGATGCGGGTAAATCTACAATTTCTAGGTTCGGAATGAGCCTAGCTCTTGGCAAGTGCTCTTGGAATCGTTCCTCGTGGACACCATTTGTGAGCAGCGTTGGTTGATTGATTGTCGTCAGAAGGTCTCCGAGCGGTAGCGAATAATTTGTGATTCGGAAAGAGCCGACGATGCCGGCCCGCGTGTGTTCTGAAAACTCTCGATCAAGGCAAGCAAGAGTCCCTGGAAGAATACGTTTAGATCTGCCCGGGTTGATCCAGCTATCACGCAGAGATTCGACACCTTCGTTCTCTACCTGGTCGGCAACTTTTGCGATCATCGAACGGTTGCGTTTTTGCCAAACTAGAGGATCCGCGAACGCCGAAGCTGAATTCGTTATCACCAAGCCACCAACGCGCTCTGGGTGTTTAGATGCGTAATGTAAAGCCAACGCAGCTCCCATGGATTGGCCGATAAGCCAAACTTTCTCGGAAGAATTTTGTAGACGGATACGTTCAAACTCTTCAATGTACCCACTTGGCTCAAACCGACTGGAATCGGAAGGACTCGGAGAATTTCCGTGACCCCAAAGCTCAGTTACGGCTGGCCGACAAACTGTTTGAAGAGCTTTGATATTGTCATTCCAATACGAACGGCTGCCTAGTGCGCCATGGATGACTAAGGCTAAGGGGCCTTCGCCTTCGTGGATGACGACGTTTAGATGTTCAGTCACAAGAGCATTGTGGCACCTAGCAGGTACCCAATGCTTATTATTTTGCTCGCTCTGCGATTAGCTCGGGTCGCAGACGAACTTATGATTGGTCCGGACAGGCACAAAAGCATTGGCAGCGATGTTCAAAGAAGCCAGCGAGTCACTTCTGTGATCGCAACGAAGTTCTGGGTATGGGCCCCTGAAACAGTTAAGAGATCCTGCAATATTCGAAAATGGCGGTTTGATATATCTTTTTTATGCTGCGGTAGGAGAATCAGGAACCGGAGTCGTTCAGATCGATTGGTGATACTTGGGCTGTTCCGAGACTTTTGTTGAGAGCTAACGGCCGAAAAGTGCGTAATGGAATAAAAGCATGGAGGAATAAAGTCAGGATGACTATAGAGCCACCGACCAAACTCTGAAGCGGAATTGGCTCTTTTACGACAATCGCCGCGAGCACAGGGCTCAAAGCGGTCTCCCCTAAAAGAAGTAACGCAGTTTCTGGGCTTGGAAGATAACGCCCTCCCATAGTCAGTAACGCCATGGCAGAAGGGAGGAGAATTACTCCGAGGATAAGAGTTGGGGTGAGGTCGCCAGGAAGAAGCTTTGAACTGGTGCCAGCGAGAGACAACACAACAAATCCTAAAACCCCTCCGAGAGCGACGGCTGGGACCATATCTATGCGCTTGTTCGCCCTGATAAGAGTCAGATTTGACGCCAGCACGAAGGAGCAGAATAGAGCAAGAAGATTACCAACATTATTAAGGTTCTCGATAGATCCTGAGAGAGCGATAGAGACGCCTAGGAACGCAAATGGGACTGCTACGAGGGTGTGTGTTTTAACTGGAACTCCTGTTACGAACCGGGTAAGAACTGCTGCCCATATAGGAGAAAGCGCCAAGATCAAAAGAACGTTCGCTACTGACGTTCGATCAATAGCTCCAACAAATAGGATTGTGCCTAGACCTGAAAAAAAGCTTGAGGTAGCTCCCCATCGACCCAACTGCTTGAGGACGCTAAACAGCCGAAATCGATACTTCAGGACGAGGAAAAAAGTTAACGACAGAGCTAATAAACCGCTCCGCCATAACGCGTTAGTCAAACTTGGGGCATCGATTAAACGAACAAAAGTTGCATCCGGTATTATTAGACAGACACCGAGAGTTGTTAAAAGTAGACCTTTTCGGTGTTCAGTCATTGATAGAAGCCTCGTGCGTTCCCCACAGCTGTACTTTCCCCAACGACATCATAGGAAATAACGAACACTACAGACGATTTGCTGTCTCCAGTGCACGAGATCGTGGAATCATCGAAAATCTATTTGTCTAGTTACGGACTCGTTCGTGACGTGGGTCGTAAAAGCTTTCTACTGACGCGGTGACTTTTCGTCTTCGCATACCGATTTCGATTTCCCATTCACCCTCATCTACCCATGCTTTTGATACACCGTTTTCATTGTTGACGTAGGACATGGTCAAACAGCGATTCTCTGTCATGCTCCACATGCCCCCAGTGGTTCGCCCAACGAGATTGCCGTTCTTGAAAATTGGATCATCATGATAAGTGAGTAGATCAGGGTCTTCGACTCTTATTTGAATCAGCCGCTTAGTAGGAACTTTTCCTTTAGAGGGGAGAAGGGCTTCTCTGCCGATAAACCCTCCGGGTTTGTCCCAGCTAATTGTGAATCCGAGACCTGCCTCTAGGGGTGTGTCTTCGCCGGTAATATCATGGCCCCAGTGCCGGTAACCAGCTTCGAGGCGTAGAGAGTTCATTGCGTGAAAACCTGCGTAGCGCAAACCATAAGAAGCTCCACTTCGCTCAAGGGCTTTTGCTAAGGATTTGGCCTCGCCGGCTGGCACATAAAGTTCCCATCCAAGTTCGCCGACATAGCTCATGCGGAGCGCCCGACAGGCAAAACCATTGATAGATATCTCTTTGATCATCCCGAATGGGAAAGCACTATTTGACAGATCCGTCGCTGTTAAGGGCTGTAATAGATCTCGTGCCTTAGGACCCATAACTCCCAGAACAGCGAACTGGTCGGTGATATTCGATATTGTGACAGACGAGTTTTTAGCTGCCTGCTTGAGCCAGGCCCAGTCCCTCGTTTCGCTGGCGGCTGAGGTGATGACCAAAAAATTTTGGTCTCCTAGACGGCTGACCGTAAGGTCGGATTCTATGCCGCCCCGCTCGTTGAGCCATTGGGTGTAGACGCCTCGCCCCGTCTTGACGTCAACGTTGTTGCAGCTAATCCGATTTAAGGTTGCTAGTGCGTCATCGCCGCTCACGGAGAACTTAGCAAAAGAGCTTTGGTCAAAGAGTGCTACAGCCTCACGAGCGGCTTGGCACTCTAAAAGCATATTGTTGTGCCAATTTTGCTTACCGTAGGAATAGACGTAATTACGTGGTTGGTTGCCGGAAACATACCAATTTGGTCTTTCCCAGCCAGCTGTCTCTCCGAAGACAGCACCGGCTGCCTCGCACGTTTCATGTAACGGACTTTTGCGCACCCCTCGTGCAGATCCGTATTGTCTAAAGGGCCAATGCATTGCATAGAGGAGGCCCAGAGATTCTGAAATTCGTGCCTCCAGGTATTTTTTGTCTGATTGGAAGGGAAAAGATCGCCTAATGTCGACGCTCGATAAATCCATCGGCGGATAGCCGTCTACTATCCAGTCGGCGATAGCCCATCCAGCTCCGCCGGCACTTTGAATTCCAACCGAATTGAATCCTGCCGCCACGAAGCAGTTCTCGACTTCAGGAGATTCTCCGAGATAAAAAGTGCCATCTGGGGTGAATGCCTCAGGGCCATTAAAAAATAGTTGAATGCCGGCGTCCTCGAGAGATGGAACTCTTCGACAAGCTGCCTCAAAGATAGGACCTATATGCTCCCAGTCTTCGGGAAGTGAACCGAAGCAAAAATCTTTCGGAATTTTATCTAAATTCCAGACCTTGGCTTTCGGCTCAAAGAATCCAGCCATTATCTTGCCCGTCTCTTCTTTGAAGTATGTGTAGTTTCCAGGATCCCGAAGAGTAGGGGTGCCGCGCCGCATTTGTTCTAATGGCTCAGTAACGATATAAAAGTGTTCACAGGCTTGTAGCGGAATATTGACACCTATTGTCGCCGCCAGCTGACGACTCCACATCCCAGTTGCTACAACAACGGTTTCCGCCTCTACTACTTGACCATCATCAGTTTCAATTCCTGTGCATCTTCCATTAGCTTTTAACAACCGTTGAACAGAGATGCCTTCAACTATGTTTGCACCACCGGAGCGTGCTCCTTTGATGAGCGCCATGGTGGTGTCGACCGGAGAAGTGATTCCATCATCTGGAATGTACAGAGCTCCAACTAAATCGTCAGTCCTGGCTAAAGGCCAGAGAGATTTAAGTTCGTCCATATCTATCGAACGAATTTCTACACCCACGGTTGAGGCCATAGAAACGCCTCGTTTTAACTCTTCCCATCGTTCGATGTCGGAAGCAACGCTAATCGATCCGGGTTTTCTGAAACCTGTTGCTTGCCCGGTTTCTTCCTCGAGCGCTTCGAAAAGCTCAGATGAGTAGGTAGCTAGACGAGTTAGCGAATGGGTGGATTTGAGCTGTGAAACCAGACCAGCAGCATGCCATGTAGTGCCACCGGTTAGTTGGCCTTGTTCAAGAACCAAGACGTCGTTCACACCACGTTTCGTTAAGTGATACGCGACGCTTGCTCCGATAATGCCTCCGCCGATCACTATGACCTGACTACGTTGGGGAAGTTGTTGGCCCATATGTATAGAACGCTAGACGCCAAAGCAAGAGTATGGAAACTTCTCAGATGACGATTGTTTGGAAACGTGGGAGTATGTCTCTAAGGGGAAATCTACGAGAGTCAATTAAAGGTGAACATTATGGACTTTGATCTGAGTAACCGAAGAGCAGTCGTGACGGGTGGCAGCGCTGGTATTGGAGCGGCAACGGTGCGGGCGTTAGCGAATCTGGGTGCTGCAGTAGAATTCTGTGGTCGTACAGAGAGCAAGGTCGACGCAACTAGTAGCTATGTGCCGACTGGCTCAGGAAGCATAAAAGGCCATGTGGCTGATATGGGTGAAAAAGCATCTACGAGTGCTTTTTTAGAATCGGTTTCAGCGAACGGACCAGTTGACATATTAGTGAATAATGTTGGGGCATCACCATCCCGAAATTTCCAGTACATGTCGGATGAAGATTGGAGTTCGTTGCACGAGCTAAACCTTCTTTCAGCTGTGCGGTGTACACGGCATTTCCTGCCAGATATGCGAGAAAATAAATGGGGTCGAATCGTTATGATCGCCAGTAGCGCCGCAAGCTATCCAGGAGCAGCGTTAGTTGATTACGCAGCGACGAAAGCGGCGATGGTAGCGACAGGGAAAGCCTTAGCGGGTAAGTACGGTCGCGACGGAGTACTCATAAATTCGGTACTGCCCGGCCTGATTCACACTGACATGTGGGATCGAGCGGCTGGAGAAGTGGCAGAGGCGTCTGGTACGACTGCCGATGATGTTCTCGCCAACAACTCAAAGAGCGTGCCAGTTGGGAGATATGGGACGGCAGAAGAAGTTGCTGCTGTTATCGCTTTCCTATGCAGCGAGTCTGCGTCGTACGTTAATGGAACCTCTATTTCTGTGGACGGCGGCCAAGGTGGGCATATTTAATTAGAGCGGTATTTCGCTCGACGAGTCAGCTGAGACTTAAAACCCGTTTGGTTTTTTGAATCCGCCGAGAGCGGACTGAAGAAATTTGGCAACTGCCAGAGTAGTTCGATCTTCCAGGAAGGGGCCTGCAATTTGCACCCCTACCGGTTTCCCGTCAATCATCCCGATCGGGACAACGGTAGAAGGCAGTAGAGAAACTCCAGTTAACCCAACCCACTTTATTTGGTCGCTGTATAGCCGCTCAGCTCCATTAATGTTAATCGTGCGATTTGTGAATGGGGTCGAGTGGTCATGACGTATAGCTTCCGAAAGAGTGACCGGTAAAAGCACAACATCCTGATTAACAAAAAATTGTCGCCAACGGTCCCGCTGTTGCATTCGCCGTTCATGCCAGCTAAGCCATTCGCGGTGTCGGAGGGTAGCGTGCCAAATGCCGAACTCGCCTTGAGGGTCATTTCCTTGAGACGCTATTTCTTCGAGTTTAGACAAGCTCCAAGTTGCCGCTTCGGCTGCAGAAAGTAGTTTGAAAAAAGTGTCGACTGCTTTGTCGAAAGTAAATGCTGGCCGAGCGTCATAGTCAACGTTGGCGCCAGCTGACTCTAAAGCTGAAGCGGCGCCAAGAAGCAGTTGCCGGTATGGCTCGCTGATGGGTGCTGATTCTTCATCGATCCACACAGCCACCCGAAAATCTTTTATATTTTCGTGTCGTGACGGTGGAAGGTTTATTGTGAAAGCTTTTTCGTTCCATGAGTCCGGACCAGCCAAGATGTCTAACGCCATTTCCAAGTCATCGATGTCTCTTGCCATCGGTCCGGAAACTGCGATGTCTGCCTGGCTTAAGGTGCCAGGCATTCCTGGTATTTGTCCTCGAGCAGAAATAATTCCATAGCTAGGTTTATGTCCACATATGCCTGACCAATGTGCCGGAATCCTGATACTTCCGCCAATATCTGAGCCGAGTTCGAGAGGTGTGTACCCAGCGGCTAAGGAAGCCCCTGAACCGCCAGAAGATCCACCCGGGGTGCATTCAATGTCGTATGGGTTGCTGGTAGTCCCATATACCTCGTTGTATGATTGAAGATCGGCCGCCCAGATAGGTAAATTTGTTTTGCCGTATACGATCGCTCCTGCTGCTTTGTAGCGAGCAACAGGGTCGGCATCTCCATCGGGAACGAAATCTGATAGTTCTGGAGCTCCTGACGTAGTCGTAACCCCCTCAGTTTGAAAACTGTCTTTAATAGTAATAGGTACCCCATGAAGCGGCCCAAGCACTTCACCATCAGATACGGCCTGGTCAGCTTTGTCTGCAGCGTTGAGAGCCCTTTCTGTGTCTAAGGCGACCACCGCATTGATTGGGCCATCAAGTTTTGAAACTCGATCGAGAGACGCTTGAAGAAGTTCGCGGCTAGATACCTCTTTGTTTGCTATTGCTCGAGCTGTTTGTATTGCTGTGCTGTACGCGAAGTCTGACATGGATAATCGCTCCTTGCTGATAGGAAATAATCTACATAGAACGGTTGAGTCGCGTCGTCTGATCTTGCAATCCTGATGATTTAAAGCTCGTTGACACGTTCTCATTTCAAGCGCAGATAAGTTGCAGTTAACGTTTGTTAAGGGGAATGTGTATGTTGTCAAACTACCGAGTACTAGATCTCTCCGATGAAAGAGGGCAGCTTGCGGGCCTAATTCTTGCTGATCTTGGAGCTGAAGTTATTCTTGTTGAACCAACCGGTGGGTCGCGGTCAAGAACACTTGGTCCGTTTGTCGATCAAAGAGAAGGTGACCCTGAGGCTTCTTTGTGGTTCTGGTCTTACAATCGCGGAAAACGCAGTATCTCGCTAGACCTATCAGACAGCAATAACCAGATGCGTGTCCATGAACTAGCTAAAACTGCTGATGTGATCATTGAGTCATCTGATGTAGGGGTGATGAAAGAGCTAAATCTTGATTATGTGGCGTTAGCAGCAGTGAATCCTGAATTGATCTATGTATCGATATCAGCTTTCGGTCAAAGTGGGCCCAAAGCAAAGTGGGTGGCTACCGATATCACTGTGGCAGCTGCGGCGATGCAAATGTCGATGCAGGGCGATGAAGATAGAGCGCCACTGAGAATTCCGTTAGACCAAACGTTCCTCCATGCGTCAGCCGATGCAGCTACCGCTGCTCTCATAGCGCTGCACGATCGGGCTCGTTCTGGCAAAGGCCAACATATTGATGTCAGCGCTCAACAGTCTTTCTTGGCTGCCACACAGTCTTTTTGTTTGGCGGATCTTTATAACGCTGGAGAAGGGACTCGCGTCAGCGGAGCTCTTCGTGTCGGCCCGTTCAACGTGAGGCTTAGGTCGCCTGCCTCAGATGGATATGTATCAGTAACGATTCTTTTCGGAGAAGCTATTGGCCCATTTAGCCAACGATTGTTCGAATGGATTTTTGAAGAAGGTGAATGCGATGCTGCCGATGCAGAAATCGATTGGGTTAACTTTGTAGAAAACGTTATGTCGGGAGTGCTTGGTCTTGGAGAGTATGATCGAATTCAGGAAGTAGCGGCTAATTTCACTGCTAAGAGGACTAAAAAAGAACTGTTGGACGAGGCTTTGAAGAGACGTCTGCTGATAGTCCCTGTTGCCAATATTGCCGATGTGTCGCAGGAAGATCACTATGTGGAAAGAGATTTTTGGCGTGAAGTCGAGATGCCGGGTCATGGCCCAGTTATTTTTCCTGGTCCGCACGCAAAGCTTACTAAAACGCCTTTAGATATCTCATCTCCGCCACCAAGTATTGGCGAAGCGAACGATGAAATATTCGAAAAAATGGCTTCAAGGCAGAAGCCTCAGCCGATAGTGACAAGCGAAACGGAAAACCTCCTTCCATTGTCTGATCTGAAAATTCTTGACTTTCAGTGGGTTATGGCAGGTCCGGCCTCGACGCGAATCCTGGCGGACTGGGGAGCGCAAGTAATACGTGTTGAGTCATCAAACAAGGTAGAGACAGCTCGAACGATTCAGCCGTTCTTGAACGATGAAGGAGGAGCCGATAATAGCGGTTTATACCAAAATATGAACGCTGGTAAAACTGGGCTTACTATAGACATGTCGAAACCAGAATCTCGAGACGTGATAATCGACTTAGTCAAGTGGGCAGATGTTGTATGCGAATCGTTTTCTCCCAAAGCTATGCAAAGTTGGGGGCTGAGCTATAGCGATCTTATAGAAATAAACCCTCAAATAATTATGACAAGTAGCTGCCTATTTGGCCAAGATGGTCCGCTTTCATCCTTAGCTGGGTTTGGCACTATGGGAGCAGCGATGTCTGGGTTCTACGAAATGACTGGTTGGCCAGATCGTCCGCCCGCAGGAGTAATGGGTGCATATACAGATTATGTATCGCCGCGATATCTTGCCACCACTATTTTGGCGGCAGTCGATCACAGGAACCGCACTGGAGAGGGCCAGTACATAGACCTTTCTCAAGCTGAATCATCAATGCATTTTCTGGCACCGGCCGTGCTGGATTATAAAATAAACGGAGAGCTAGCACCTCAGATAGGTAATGCTCACCTGGTGTTATGTCCTCATGGAGCTTACCCAAGCCTCGGAGATGACAAATGGGTGACAATTGCCTGCCAGGACCAGGAAAGCTACGTCAGATTATGTGAAGTAGCTGGTTTAAGTGAAGATCTAAAAGCTCTAGAACTTGCTTCTCGACGCGAACGAGCTTCTGAGATCGATGAAGCGATAGCTAAGTGGACGACGACTCTCACCTCGAAGGAAATCTCAGAGACCCTGCAAAATTGTGGTGTTGCAGCTCACACTGTTCAGGTTGCTGCTGATCTTGTTGAAGACCCGCAGTTAATACACCGTAAGCACTTTCGTGAAGTCGCTCACCAAACAAACGAAAAAATGTGGGTAGAAGGAACAAGATTCCAGATGAGTCGTTCACGTGATGAGATCAGTGATGGTGGCCCGAGCTATGGTCAACACACCTTTGATGTTCTTGAAGGGATTCTTGGGTATGGACCTGACCAGATAGCAGATTTAGCTGTTGCGGGAGTCCTTGAATAGGGAAACTTTATTGTGGTGTTTCGCCGACTTCTTGACCGGTGACTGCTGCGTAATTGCGGTTAATGAACCACCTTTGGTAATCACCGTAGGTGATTGGTTCATGACGCGCTGGTCGGTCGGCGTTGACAGTGGTGGGAACAGCTTCGACTATCGCGTCATCTCGAGCTCCGTAAAAAAACGGTACCGCGTATCGATCGATTGTCGCTAGGTTCCGAGCTCGGTGCGCTGTGGATAGATAACGGCCATTTGTCCATCGTTTGAGCATGTCGCCGCTATTAACCAAGAATGATTGGGGAAGTGAGGGAGGTTCGATCCAATCATGTCCAGCTGGCCTGATTTCCAGTCCCGGTACATCATTCGCCGGCAGGAAAGTAAATATTGAACTATCTGTATGTGGAGCGAGACCCCACTCGTTGTTGGAGTATTCCATCACCGGATAGTGAGACATGCGAAGGGTCACACTAGGTATGTCAAAGTGTGGAAGGAAATAGTCATGGTCCAGATCCAAGGAGAGCGCTAGGAGAGGCAGAAGCTTCGCAGCCAGGGATTGCAGAGCATCTATATAGCTAGCTGTGGTTTCTTGGAAGCGGTCGAGGTTTGGATATCTATTCGCTTCTCGGTATCCGCCTTCGTGTATAAAATACGCTGCGTTCTGGTTTGGTTTACGTTCTTCTCCAGCTATCTCCGAAGCGTAAGATGTGCCGCCGCCTAGTCCTAGATACCCCCCATGAGTTCTATCCATCGGGATTGACTGTTTCTCACTTGGCGGCAAGAGATGAAGACGTTTTGCTTGTTCGTAGATTCCCTCGACCATTTCCCAAGAAATTCCATGATTGGTAACAAAGAAAAATCCGACGTTTTCTAAAGCAGCTCGCAATTGAATCACGAGGTCATGTATCCGGTTTTCGTTCTGGTCAGAGAGAGCGCTCAGGTCAAGAACGGGAATCACGTTATTGATAGTCGTACTAGTTGCCATAGCTCACCCCAAAATGATTGCTTTTCTAAATACATGTGCTTCTGTTCCTTAACCTTATGTGAGGTTTAGACCTGATGCAGACAGATAACTAAATTCGCTAATGACCATCAGTGACTAGCTGTTAATTGGACTAATTAAGCGGGGTCAATTGTCACTTGTCGTTCCTTGAAACGCCAGCCGTCTGGCATCTTGAGTAGCTTGTCTCGGTAAATTCCAGTTACTCGGAATTCGGCAGAGGCTCCCTGTCCGGCGCTGTAAGCATTCAGATAGCATTTCATTTCCGCTTCGTCGTGTGTTCCATCAATTACAAGATTCCAGTTCCAGTGCCGAGCTCGACCCTTGTTTGTTTCGAAATGTTTTACCGCATATTTTGATAATTGGTCGGTGCCGGCATGTCGCCCTCCGAGAGGCGCACCAGCTGGGAGTCCTAAACATTCGAATATGCCATCTGTGGTGAAAGTACCTACCCAATCAGAGACATCACCGAAGTCGATAGCGAAATTGTATCGAGCAAGAAGTTGCCTGATGTCTTCATGATCCTGAGCAGTTAGTGGCATGACCGAAAATCCTTTTTAGAGCAATAAGTCCTAAAGACTGTTGTATCAGTGAGAACCGAGCTCATGTAGGTCTGCTGAAATTTCTCCGATGGCTTCTCTGAGAATGTCTAGAAGCCGCATTCCCTCTGATCGCTTGCGCCAATCGCGGCGTTTGAGGCCATCAAGACGTTCAGTGATTACAGCGAGATGAGAGTTCGTTGCTGTTGATGGTCTCGATGCAGCGAGAGGATCTCCTAGCGATGAACAAAGAGAATGTAAACGCACCTGCAGTTGTTTAAGGAGCGGTTGATTCACTTCACTTACGGAACTTGGAACACGCGTGTTTAACGTACGAAAGAAGTATTCAACATCAGCGGGTGTCAGCGAACTTAGAGACAGCCCAGAAATATGATCTAATCGATTCATCAGCTCAATGAACCTGGTGCGCCAACGGGAACGATTGGATAATGCGGGGCGATGGGATTGATCTGGCGATATTGGCTGCCGAGCTGTGGTCTTTGATCAGTCTCACCGAAATTAGGCCACATGGAGATAGCCCTTTCAGCAAGAGCGCAAATGGTGAGGGAGGGGTTGACCCCAAGATTCGCGCTAATACTCGAGGCATCTATAACGTGCAGCCCTGGATGGCCGAACAGACGATGATAGGCATCGATAACCCCAGTTTGTGAATCTTCTCCGATAACGCACCCGCCTAATATGTGGGCAGTTACGGGTGTATCCAGAAGCGCTTCGTTAATTCCCCCCATAGGATCTCCATCGATTAATGTAGCTGCGATTCGAGCGGCTTCGTTGGCTTCAGGAATGAAAGTAGGATTTGGTTTTCCGACGCCTGACACCGAACGTAATTTAACTTTTCGTTTACCGTCCGACCGCCATTTGAGCCGGATGTTGTTGTCGTAACTTTGCATTACAAGCAAGATGACGGAACGTTCGGACCAGCGGTAGACTGACAAACTTTTTAAAAAGCGCAATGGATGTCGGAGAACTGAGCACAAAAACTTTAAAGGCCTGGGGAACTTGCCGTCACCGTCGACCAGAGTTGTAGCGAGAAGCCCTAAAGCATTCGACCCTTTTGGGTAGCGAACTCCCTCTATGTGAGTATTCGAATTGGGATGAATAGATGAGGAAATAGCAACCCCCACGGAGTGATCCACATCCGCTTTTTTAGCAGTTGCACCGACAATAGATTCAGAGTTTGTTCTAACTAAGTCGCCAAGGCGATGAGATAAATTCGTTAACCTGCCTTTGCTTTGCAACTGAGCTAAAAGTTTGACTGTCCCCAGAACTCCTGCAGAAAAAATGATTTGTTCTGCTGTAACTGTTAATTTTTGTGGCTTGATCCATTTGCTGGGATTTTCTGCCGATAACCGGAACCCGCCACTTGGCAGCTCTAACAGGTCTGTGACTAACCGGTTGGGGAAAACGTCAGCTCCGTTTGACTCTGCTAGGTAAAGATAGTTTTTGTCCAAACTATTTTTTGCTTCGTGTCGACAGCCGATCATGCATGCGCCGCACTGGATACATCCGACTCGTTCTGGTCCTAAACCTCCGAAATAAGGATCTTTGGCTCGCACGCCGGGAGAACCAAACCAAACGCCAACCTCGGTAGGGGTGTAGGTCTCTGACACACCCATTTCTTCACTTATTCCACGGAGGACTGAATCGTTAGGGTTATTGTCGGGCGCTGTGGCAGAGCCAAGCATTTTTTTTGCTTGCCGATAATGTGGCTGTAACTCTCGTTTCCAATTACTGATTGAAGCCCATTGCTTATCATCGAAAAACGCGTTCGGAGGCTCATAGAGAGTATTCGCATACACGAGAGATCCTCCGCCGACACCTGCGCCGGAAAGTACCAAAGCATCGCTGAGCAGAGTCATTCTTTGAATGCCTCTCAGCCCTAGCTTGGGTGCAAAAATAAATTTTCGTAGGTTCCAATTGTTCTTTGGATAATCAGAAGGCTTAAAGCGTTTTCCTGCCTCGATGACAGCGACTCGGTAACCTTTTTCGGATAGACGCATAGCGGAAACGCTGCCACCGAAACCACTGCCAATGATCACTACGTCATAATCAAAAGAGGTACTGCTAGCGAATGATGAAGAGTCCGCTGGCCGCATAACCTTCGACCGTACAGCCCTAGCCAGGTGAAATAATAGAAATTATAAAACCAAATAGTAGGAGCTATACCTAAGACGTTCAAAACGCTTCTCACTCAACACAGCGATCCACTTAGATGTCTTCAGGAAATCGACAGTCCAAACAGCGAGCTTTGTTGCTACGGTTGGGTGATCATCGTGAAGAGCTAAGGGGAAATTATGAAAGCATGGCGATTAGACGAACTTGGAGATCCTTGGGACGTTCTAAAACTTCAAGAGGTAGATTCTCCTCTCCCCGGAGATGGCGAAGCGCGTGTTGAAGTAACAGCTTGTGACCTTAACTTTGCAGATATTTTGCAATGTCAGGGAACGTACCAAGTGAGGGTAGAGCCCCCTTTCACGCCTGGCATGTCAGTAGCCGGCACCGTTCAAGCAGTAGGAAACGGCTGCGATCTGAAAATCGGTGATCGCGTTTTAGGCATGACTTCGTCAGGGTGGGGTGGATACGCAGAAGAAGCTTTAGTTCGAGGAAGCGACATGCGAATTGTGCCCGATAATGTCTCGTTACCCGCGGCATCCGCAATGAACGTTATTTACGGAACCGGTTGGGTAGCTTTACATCGGCGCGGCAACATGCAGCCAGGAGAGACAGTGCTCGTGTTAGCCGCAGCAGGCGGCGTAGGATCCGCAGCAGTTCAAATGGCAAAAGTTCACGGATGTAAAGTGATAGCTGCTGCCGGAGGGCCCGAGAAAGTTGAGGTTTGTCGGGAACTCGGTGCAGATGTCTGTATCGACTATAAGTCAGAAGACCTGTACGAAAAAGTAATGGAAGCCACTGATGGTAAAGGTTGTGACCTCATCTACGATCCGGTAGGCGGCGAATATTTCGATATCGCTCGACGGCTTTTAGCTTGGGAGGGACGCCTTCTGGTCGTTGGATTTGCGAGCGGAACTATCCCATCTGCACCAGCTAACCACGCATTGGTAAAAAATTATTCGATTGTAGGAGTTCATATGGGTGGCTACCGCCATCGAATGGATGACGTTTTAGATACATGTTATGACGACCTATGGAAGCTAGTAGCTTCTGGTCGCTTAGAGCCTCTTGTCAGCAGCGAACTACAACTTGGCGAGCTAAACGATGGCTTAATTGCGTTATCGAACCGATCATCAACTGGGCGCCTTTTATTAAGACCTAACCCTTAATAAAGAAATTCAAGAAGAAGAGCTTAATAGTGCTCTAAATGGTCCAGTGAATAGCCGTTATCAGCGACTATGGTTAAGTTCCTGAGGCAGTTTGAGGTGTTCTATGAGCGAAAAAATTAAGCGTGACGCTAAGGATGGGAAGCCTCAAGTAGATGAAAGTGTGGCTTCGCGTGTGGAGGACTCTCCTGCGGCGAGAAGTTTGAGTGTTTCTAGGTCGTTGATGGTTGGCGCCGCTGATGATCCTGAGGAGGGTCAGGCTGATCGGATGGCTGATTTGGCTTTACGGCATTTGAATTCTGGTTTGGGTGGGTCCACTGTTGGCGTTTCTAGGTCGTTGACGGTTGGTCGTGCTGATGATCCTGAGGAGGGTCAGGCTGATCGGATGGCTGATTTGGCTTTACGAAAAATTTCTGGATTTGAGAATGCGAATACGGCGTTGAGGAAGTCATCGATTGATGATCCCTTAGGTGGTACTGCTGTTGATTCGTCTGTTGAGAGTCAGATCCAAAGTAAGCTCGGTGGTGGTTCGACGCTTCGGGAGCGTGAAGCTTCTGGTTTCTCAAATGCTTATGGTGTGGATCTTTCTGGTGTTCGTGTTCATAGTGACTCAGTTTCGGACGATTTGAGTAGGTCGTTGCAAGCTGATGCTTTCACTGTTGGTAGCGACGTTTTTTTTCGTGGTGGTCTATACCAGCCAGGTACAGGGGCAGGGGATCGTTTATTAGGGCATGAACTTGCACATGTAGCGATTCAAAGTGGTCATGGGTTAGAACGGATGCGCTCAGACGTCGAAGCGAAACGCAGCGAATCTGCTGCTTATCATGAGCCAACAAATATTTTGAGAAACGCTACTGCAGGAAACGTTCCCGAAATTCGTCGAGCGAAGAAAGATGGTGACTCGGGCGCTAAAGGAAGCAAGAAGGAGCGCCGTAATGCTCTTCTTCAGGACGATCCTGCATCTGCCCCGACGTTGATGACGTTGAAAGAGTTCACGCATGATACTAGAGGGAATGCCTTAATTCATCGCGGCTCATTTTTCTCCTGGTTTGAAAACGCTTCAGATGTTTTAAAACAAAAGCTAAAGGCATACGAAGCCATTGATGATGGATACGGGTTGAGGGACTCGAATAACCGGATCCGTTACACACTGTTGCATGAAATCGAAGAAATCTGTGAAACCTATCTGAGTAAACGCGAAGTTTCAAGGACAAAAGATCATGGTGATATGGAGAGCACTGTTATAGAGAACACCGATCGGGAACCCCCCGGCGTCGACAATTTCGTCGGCGAAGGCTACGGCGAAATAGCCAATGGCAAATTTGAAAAGATTATGGCTATTAGCAGACTTCAGAATCAAGCAAAAAAGGGTAAAGCAGATCTGAAAAAAGCAGGTTTGGGGCGTGATGCTGAAGACCTTGAAGCATCTGCAAACAAAGATAAAAAAGTTACAAAAATGAAGAAAAAGTATGATCCGCAAACGGCGGGAACTTTCTTCAGTGGCTTGGCCGCTGTGATCGGATTGGCGGGAGGGGGTGCAGGGGAATCTAAAGAAATAGAGATCAATACATTGTTCGAGGTGGCTCCATTGATTTATGTCGGTGTAGTCGTAGTTATAAAAGCGAGGACAGACCTTAACAACAATAAAGGCGGCCTAATGCATGCGAATCTCCAATTAAAAGGACGACTTGAAGCAGGCCTTAACGTAGGTTTTGGAAAATTAGAGGGACACGTAGATTTAGGTTTCTTTTTAGAAGCTAAAGCTATGGGGCCTGAACAGCTTGCTAGTTGGTTCAGCCTTGGGGCCTATGACAAATTCAGGAGTTTGTTACCGGAATCAACTGTCAACTATCTATGGTTTGGTTCGGGCGGAGAAAATTTCAATAAAGCTAAAGCCGACGAATGGATGGCGAGAATAGACAAAGCGGTTAACGACTACCCCGAAGAGAATGAGGAAAAATACAAAGCAAAAAAAGATGAATCTAAAGAAGCGGCGAAAGAAAGAGCGAACGCATTAGCTGAAGATCGTCAAGCTTGGGCTGATCAAGCTCAAGAAACCTATGTTCGGGCAGGCCTTGTGGGTGAACTTTCGGGATCCGCTAAGATAGGTCTTCTCAAAGATAAAATTGACGGGGCAGCTCGGTACGGTCACGAAAAGCGTGTCGGTACAAGTATTTCTGCAGCGAGTCTCGATAAATATGTCAATAAAAATAAGGTCCACGATAGGTCCTATAGCGAGAGTTTCTCAAGCTATGTCAACGCAGTGGACGTTAGTTATGCGGGTTGGCAGGGCGTTCTTAAATTGGGTGTAAACTCGGTTGGCGGAGACGCAAGAGGATTCTTGGATATCGAATGCAAGACTCCTGCACCGTGGCCTGCTTCTTCATTCGTTAATTTCGCCAGTGTGCTTAAGCGTTCAATCCAACAACATACAAAAAAAGAAGCCAGCAAGAAAGAGAAATCAAAAGCACGAAAAGATGCTGCTAAATCGTTAAAAGTGGAAGCTGCATTCAATTCATCGGACATAAGTAACTTGTTCTCTAGCGGCGATGATGCCCAGAAAAAGCGTGAAGAAAACGCCCGAGCGGCAATGACGAAGTTGACTAGCCGTGCAGCTGGTGCAGATGCGTATTCCATCGAAGAAAATATTTACAACTCAGTATTAAGCGCTCCTCAGATAGCCGAACAGGTTGGCGATACAGCTGGCTATGCGAACGACTTAGTGATGGATGGTGCGAAGGATGGTCTTAGACACGTGGACGGATGGGTGTCCGAAAATATTACTGCGGAAAGGCCGGTGCTACCCCCCGATCAAGCAGGTTTTAGCGGCTTGAGCGGTGGCGTTGCGTTTAAGTTGAAAATAGAAGAGAAAAAAGGTGGGGGCTACGATTATCATTTCATAGCGGCATCCCAAAATAACCACGACAGAGAAACTCCAGATGCTCTCGTTAAGCTTGGGGTTAAGGCGAAAAATTCTCAAACGTTCTTTGAGTCAAAAGGTACGTTTAAAGATTTGTACGACTCGATCGTGGAGGATTTGAGTTACCTCGGAAAGATGGAAGAATTGAATGTTCTCTCTCCTGAAATGGGTATGTGATTCGCGGCGATGACGGAAGAGACTCCTATCTATATTCAGTGGCCGCGTGGCATTAATGGTGCTATTCAAGGTCGCTTGGTCGATATCGATGTTGATAATGGTTTGTGTAAATTAGACTGCGAATTTCTATTTACCGACTGGACCGAAATTGTTTTGAGTAAAACGTTTGGACTGGGCCATAAAGACCTGGATCGTTTGCCGTTGCTCCCAGTCCCTGGCGCACCAGTGCTGGCTCGCCTAGAGACTACATCTGAGATTGATGTCGACTTGTGGTCGATAGAAGCTTTATTCGACTATCTGGCGCCATTGTTGCGTGAAGATGATTACAAATTTTTTGAAGTGAGTCTTTGGCAAGTAACTCGTTACCGCCAAATGGCGATTTCTAATGGTGATGATGACTGGTTGATGAGCGGCTACGTAGTTGAACAGGAAAACGAGTTGTAGTTATGAGGCCTCACGAACGTGATTGAAAATGCCGAACAAATTGGTGTCAACCAGTATGTAAGTGGTGCTCTTCGTTATTTGAAAGCCTTACAAGAAGAAGAAGCTCTCGACCAAAAAGATTTTAACAAAGCGATAGCTGCATTTGACTATGAGAGTCCAGAAGCGCTCCTAGCCGCAAGGGCTAATAGCTCAAACCTGGAAATACTATGCTTCGGTTTCTGTGTGGCAGTCGAAAACGAACTACCGCTGCAGAAAGCTTTAGTTAGTCTCGGTCTATCTCTTGATGGTTCAGTGACCGTGGGTGTTCTGGATCAGTTGTTCGGTGTTTGGACCCGTGGAGCTTCACTAGTTGGCCCGAGTTCTCATCTAGTATCAGCCCACCTTATTAACGTTTCTGATACTGGTCCATTTGCAAGCCGTTCAATAAACGTATGTCCATCAGTGCTGTGGGCCCTAGCAGGAGACAAAAACTTAGACACAGCGCTACCTTTCGGAAGCGAGCTAATCAGCGATGCTGATGAAAGCGGCGATTTAACGTCTCTGCTGGTGCTAGGTGAAGACAGGCAAGCGAGACGAACAAAAAGTATAGAACGCCTTGCTCATAACTCGTTTCTATATGTACGTAACCCGGGAACTCTTGATGAGTGGAAATCAGCGGTCAGAGAAGCAACGATTGCTGGTGCAGCGTTAGTAATAGACTTATCGGAAGAGTTCTCGCCTCAAGGACTGCGACTCGCTGCAGATGCAACCCACCTCATGCTAGCCGTCTGCTGTAAGTCGCCAATAGACATAGATCTGTTGCCTAATGGACGAAATTGGCGTGAAGTTTATGCTGAAAATAAGGCTCTTACCAAGGAGGAGCAACTAGAAGAATTTGGGCAGGCCACCATGTATCCGCTAACCCAGGACCACGCCCACAAAGTTCGCAGAGGATTACCGCTAGTCTCTGACGACCTTAACCGAGCGGTGCGACGATTAGCTGATAACCGTTTGTCAACATTAGGAACAAGAGCTACCCCCACAAAATCCTGGAATGATCTAATTGTTTCGGAAGAAACCCTGCGAGATCTCAAAGAATTATCAAACAGATACAGATATTGGGACCAAGTCATGAGCCAATCTCATGTAGGGCGCTTTATGTCACCTGGAGCATTAGCTGTTCTAGCCGGACCATCAGGTTCGGGAAAAACTCTGGCTGCAGAAGTAATAGCTAACGACTTGAGTTTAGATCTTGTGAAGATCAACTTGTCTACACTGGTGTCTAAATACATCGGCGAAACCGAAAAAAACCTTGAAGAAGTTTTCGACGCAGCCTCAGTTGGAGGCGCACTAATTCTCTTTGACGAAGGCGACGCAATTTTTGGCCAACGAGGCAAAGTCACTGATGCACGCGATCGTTATGCGAACATGGAAGTCTCGTATCTCCTACAAAAAGTAGAGACATTTGAAGGTTTCGTAATAATCACAACAAACCTCTCAGGAAATGTAGACACAGCATTCCAACGGCGTCTGCAAGGATTCATCGAAATTAGCGCACCGGATGAAGACGCACGCCAAAAAATTTGGGACTTACATATCTCAAAAAACGAATGCGAAAGTGATGTTGACTTAAGTGAGCTCATTGCATTCGATCTGACTGGTGGCCAAATACGAAACATAGCGGTATCCGGCGCTTTTTTAGCAATCCAAGAAGGCCGCAAAATATGCCGTGCTGATTTAGTCAGAGCTACCAAACAAGAATTTGTGAAGCACGGCCGCCTTACCAAAGAGCTAAACATTTAGAAAAAGTTTGGGCTTTGGAAACGATTTTGCCTTGCACAGAAAATCTCTCTAAATTTTTCTGAATTGCCGCGTAAAGCCAACAGCCCTGTGCAAGTATCCGAAATGACCAATTGTTTTTACGAGTGAAAGAATTCTATTGCCTTCTTATTTGACTCCAGGTGTGTACGTAGAAGAAGTCCCGTCTGCTGGCGGGACACTGTCTGCAGGACTTACCGCAGTTGCGGCATTCGTTGGCTATACAGCGGCTTACCCAACTGATGACCCTTCTGATCCTCAGGGCCTAAAACCTCGACTGGTTACTAGCTGGTCTCAGTACGAAAATCTATACGGTGGATTTGTGGCAGGAGCTGTATTGCCGCTCTCAGTCTACGGATTTTTCAATAATGGTGGAGGCATGGCCTACATAGTGCGGGTCCAACACCAAAGTCCATCGGAAGAATCAGGTCAGTTAGCACTGCCAGCGGTCGATCGGGCAATAGGCCTGCCGCTAACAATTACCAGTATTGGCCCAGCAGACGGGCTAGCAGTAGCAGTTGAGCCCGGGACCGAAGTAGAAGAAGGTGAATTACCCCTCTTCAACATGGTTGTAGAAAAAAATGGCGTAGAAGTTGAACGGTTTGACGATGTCTCATTAGAGAGCATCTCAGGTAGTTCGTCTGAACTAGTAGAAGTAAGCGTAGAGGCTGATTTGTCTGCCTTGCCAGACAAAGGTTTAGCCCAACTAAAAGCCGGCATCTACCCAGTTTCACCAGCTGCGCCGCTTCCAGTCGATGTTCGCCCCAAAGACTTTGTTGGTAGCGAATCAGATCGCGTGGGCATTAACGGCCTAGTGATTGCCGATGAAGTAACGATGGTTATGGTGCCTGACCTGATCACAGCTGCTACCAAGGAAGACGGAAGCGTTGATCTAGGAATGTGGAAGGCCGTACAGACTGCTTTAATAAGCCATTGTGAGGGCCAAGCAAATCGACTAGCCGTGCTCGACGCACCTCCGGGAATGAACCCTCAACAAATTAAAGAATGGCGATCTGATGTCGCCATGTATGATTCTGCTTTTGCTGCCTTCTACTATCCATGGATCGCTGTCGACAATCCGGTTGCCTCCGGACCTGCGGACGCCGAAGTTATGGTGCCTCCATGTGGTCATATTGCTGGCGTTTGGAGTCGAGTCGATGACACTCGCGGTGTTTGGAAAGCGCCTGCGAACGAGGTCGTGAGAGGCGCATTGTCAACCGAACTTGACCTAACGAAAGCTGAGCAGTCTCTACTAAATCCGATAGGTATCAATTGCATACGTCCTTTTGGCACGAGAGGAATTCGTGTATGGGGAGCGAGAACCTTAGCTTCTGACACTGATTGGACCTACGTAAACGTTCGTCGACTGTTCAACATGATTGAAACAGCGATAATGGACGGAACTCAGTTTGCAGTGTTCGAACCAAATGACCAAAAACTTTGGGAAGGTCTGAAAAGAACCATCAACTCGTTTTTGCGGGGCCTCTGGCGAGACGGAGCGCTATTCGGCGCTACACCGGAGCAAGCGTTTTTCGTTAAGTGTGATTCTGAGACCAATCCGCCAGAGTCAATAGATGAAGGAAAGGTAGTGGTTGAGATAGGTATCGCTCCGGTGAAACCAGCTGAGTTCGTTATCTTCCGAATCAGCCAATTGAGGCAAACATCATAGCTAAAGCCAAAAGTGAGTGGTGCTAGTAGAAATTGATACTGGACCGCTCAGCAACAATCAGTTCGTTCAAAATTATTTGCAAGTGATTATGGAGTAAAGGAAAAGTTTTATGTCAGACATACATGATATTGAATTCCTCGGGTCGCAGTTTGCCCTTGAGCTGGAAAGTATCGAGATGGCTAGGTTCAGCGGCTGCTCAGGGCTTGGGTACACCACTGAGGTCGTTGAGTACCAAGACTCGTTAATGGATGGAAAACTAGTCACAAGGAAACGGCCAGGCAGAACGAAATATGACGACATAGTCCTCAAAAGAGGGCTATCTCCAGACGCCTCATTAATTGAGTGGCACCAAAAAGTCCATGAAGGGTTAATCGAAAGATCAAATGGATCTATCGTCATATATGACATGTCTGGAAACGAAGTCGGACGTTGGAACTTTGAACGAGGCTGGCCCTCAGCGTGGTCAGCATCAGATCTCGATGCGGGTACTGACGATGTGATGATCGAAGAATTAACAATCGCTCACGAAGGTTTGTTTAAGGCCTGATGGTGCTAAAAACCGAGTACAAATTTTCGCTTCCACGTGGATATCTAGACCCTAACGGTGAACTACACCGTGTAGGCACGATGCGACTTGCAACAGCTCGAGATGAAATTGAACCACTGCGTGACCCTCGTGTGCAAGATGCGGAAGACCCGTTCTTGACTCTAATTATCCTCTCAAGGGTTCTGACCGAGTTAGGTTCTCTACAAGCTGTTACCGTAAAAGAAATTGAAAATTTGTTTGCTCTTGACTTAGCGTTTTTGCAAGATTTGTACGCAGTAGTAAACTTCGGCACCCCGAGCGACGTGGCGGATTTCCTAGAGGAAAACCAAATCCCGGAACAAAACAAAAGTGCTGGAACCGAAGCAGCTGATCAAATATTTACTGAGCCTGAAGAAGATTCATCTGAAGAATATGATGAGAGCGCCAGAAGACGTGGCGGCGCAGTTATCGAGGAGGTATAGAGGTAACGCATTATGGAGCAATACCCTGTCGAACTCTTGTGGGACGAGATAGCGTATCTCGCTTATCACGTCCATTGGCCTTTAGAAGCACTTCTAGACATGGAACATGCAGATCGCATCAGGATGGTCAACCTGGTCGCAGGCCTGAATACCAGATCTCTTGACGAAGCTAAAAGCCTTTTGTCATAGAAGCTAAGAGAGATAGAACGACTAGCAAGGCGCTAATGAGTATTGAAGAAGTAGCCAAAAAAGTTTGAGGTGGTGTGAACAGTTATAGAGGCGTGGTTAATGGCCTAGTCGGACATTTTTCGAATGGATATTACGATGACGGCCCTACGACGGCTTCTTTCGTGATCGAAATAGACAATCCGCTTGCCACTGCCGTTTCGGTGCCTCTCCCACGGCTGGCTCTGGCGTCGTTTCAGGAAGTTTCAGGCCTTTCGATGGAAGTTGAAGTCCTCGAGAGAAACGAAGGCGGCGAAAATAATTACACTCATAAACTGCCGGGTCGAGTTTCTTACCCGAATTTAACTTTAAAACGCGGTATTACACAAGACAACTATTTTGTTACCTGGTTCCAAGAGTCGTATGAATGGATTCGTAAAAGCGGATACTTAGACAAGGCAGTCGGCGGCAATGGGGCATCGAGAGGCGCCGCTATGTTGGCCAAAAAGGGAATGCTCCCACCAGCGGCCCAGAAAGCCTTGGCTGCTGGTCAAAGCGACGATGTTCGGCCGATGGAGCGGCGCACTTTGGGGTTAGTTCTTATGGGAGCAAATGGAAATCGATTACGAACTTGGAACGTTTATGATGCTTATGTCGTGAGTTGGTCCGGACCTGACTTCAACGTCAGCCAAGATGAGTTCCCGATCGAAGAAATTGAGATAGCTCATAATGGTTTCGAGCAGACATGGTTTTAGGGAAAGACGCGAACGAAGTTCCTTCTGGTGAACTGAGACCTCTGAGAAGATCAATTCAGGCTCCTGGCCGTAAATCGACTAGTAGGTCATTAGGCACAATACTTACCGTTTCTCGAAAAATCGCGCAGGATCTCGCAAGGCCTCTTTCTAGACGTATCGGAAGTGTCGGGGAACTTCCAGTTCAAATAAATCCGACTCTCTTACCTCATGTAGCTCGCCAATCCGGCAGCTTAAACCGTTGGGGTGATAGAGATTTGATAGCTATAAAAGAACGATGGAGCCCGAAGGAAAAAACTCCTTTCAACGAACCGCGTGGTTTACCTCGCGCGTCAAATGCTGGTGGGCGAAGTCAGGTGGGAAGCGGCATAGGGCCATCAGGAATAGCTAGAAAGTTACTGTTGAGGCAGTACAAACCGCAAAAAAATGAGGCTCACACCGTTTCTTTCAGTGGGTACAGTCCCATTGCTTCTGCAGGGGCGCCGATTAGGCAAAGGCAACCATCTGGAGGCAAATTTAACCAAACCATCAATAGAAGTAAGGCCAAAAAAGCGGACCCCCTGCCTGGGCCTTTGGGCCAAATCGACAATTCAATAACACAAAAATCGGATCGACCTTTAAAGAACGCACCAGCTTTGCCAGTTGCAAACGATGTTAATACTCTCCGTAGTCGTGGATCGGCGACGCCGTTAATAAGCAATCTGCTTAATAGTCATGTAAGGAGAAGGCAGACCCCGTTGCACCGGCAACACAATCCAGTGTCTCAAACCGCTCCGATTCGATATTTTGATCATCTAAACAGAGGTAAGAGAGCTGCAACGATGCATCGTGCTGCAGACGCAAGCAGCCACGAGTTAAGTGTGCCACTTTCTGGTCGAGCCCAATTGATTACTAGATCTACATTTTCAGGGCAGGCTCGCAGCAATTTGACTGAATTTCAACGTCAATCAAAGATTGACAGCATGAACGGGGCGGCTGGTGGTTCTGTTGCGGCTGGGCGTTCTGTTGCTGGTGGGTTGAGTCGTTCTGTTGCGGCTGGGCGTTCTGTTGCTGGTGGGTTGAGTCGTTCTGTTGCGGCTGGGCGTTCTGTTGCTGGTCGTTTGGTTGCTGGTGGGTTGAGTCGTTCTGTTGCGGCTGGGCGTTCTGTTGCTGGTCGTTTGGTTGCTGTTGCGGCTGGGCGTTCTGTTGACGCGGGTGCTGGGCGTTTGGTTGCTGGTGGGTTGAGTCGTTCTGTTGCGGCTGGGCGTTCTGTTGCTGGTGGTTCTGTTGCTGGTGGTTCTGTTGACGCGGGTGCTGGTCGTTCTG